>WNFY01012071.1_pt1 | contig 14293 bp, 15 predicted proteins | sample 5400091 | NCBI WGS metagenome assembly WNFY01 (sample SAMN13153364, study PRJNA577476) | soil metagenome | isolation source: 60 cm soil or saprolite under grassland replicate 1 | place: USA:California | collected 2016-06-15 | reverse complement strand
TTCGACCGCCGGAGATAATCAAACCGCTGTTGACATTCATGTCCTGCAGGGCGAACGCCCAATGGCGAACGACAATATGTCGCTCGGACGATTCCGACTGGATGGCATTCCACCGGCTCCACGCGGTATTCCGCAGGTGGAAGTCACATTCGATATCGATGCAAATGGCATTCTGCATGTGACCGCTAAGGATAAAGCCTCCGGCAAAGAACAGAAGGTTACGATCACTGCCTCGACCAACTTGAACAAAGGCGATATTGATCGCATGGTTCAGGAATCTCGTGCGCACGAAGCGGAAGACAAAAAACGCCGCGAATTGATCGATGCCAAGAACACCGGCGATAGCCTCGTCTATCAAACAGAAAAGGCATTGCGTGATCTGGGCGACAAGGTCCCCTCCGCGGAGCGCGGCACGATCGAAGGCAAGATCAACGATCTGAAATCTGCTTTGCAGAGCGATGATATCAATCGTATCAAGAAAACAAGCGAAGATGCCCAGCAGGCGTTCCATGCGTTGAGCCAACAACTCTACTCACAGGAACAGCCGCAGCCAGAAGGTGGACCGTCGGCACCCAGGAATAACAACGGTGGCGATGACGTCATCGAAGGCGAAGTGAAGGAATAGTAAGTTACGAGTAAGAAGTAAAAAAGTAATAGGAGACCATCTTCAGTTAGATGGTCTCCTATTTTATTTTTGGTTGTGTAATTATGTCATTCTGAGGAAGCGCTTTTCAGCGACCGAAGAATCTCATTACTCACAACAGAGATTCTCACCTGCACTCCCCGGCCGAACCACCGGGGCGGTGTGCGTGCGGTGCAAGTGTCGCTTCGAACAGAATGACATAACTCATAGATTTATGATCTTTGCACTTGGGTCGGTTTTTGTGCTTGTACAAGTTGCGATGCAGGAACCCGTTTCACTGGTTTCGTCAATTTTTCTATGATGCTGTTGACGATGCGATAGATCAACAGGAAGAGCAAACTGCCACCGGAAATCCAGTAATACCACCATGCCCAGTTGGATGTGGCATCGGTTCCAGCAAGAAAACTATGCAATAATGCCATCACATACATGGCAAAGCTTAAGTAGTGAAGCACGCGCCAGGTTTTTTGTCCGATACTCGAGCGGACGTAAAAGCTCAAGGCGACGATCAGCCAGAGGTAAAAGCCAAGCTGACCAATGCCCGTCCATGTGGGGCGATAATTCGTTGTAGAAAAAGGCATAAAGATCTGTGCCACTGTGAAATTGATGTAATGGTCACCCAGCAGAATCACGGCGTGAAATAAAGCAAATGCCAGACCCAACAGACTGACATATTCATGAACCGCAAACGCGGCTGGCGCTCCGGGCCAGAGACGCGCCATCTTATTGGTAATGCCAAGTCCAAGTGCCATCGAAAGCCACAAAATACTGAGCGAGACAAATGCGGTAGCGCGCGAAAGATACCAAAATACTTTTGGATCCGTGCCGATGAGGGACGTTGCCATATTGGGCAACCAAGTCGGCAGCACTAAGATCGCCGCAGTGAGACCTACGATCATCGCCAGCATGATCATCAGAAAGCATTGGATATTGACCGATGATTCGTATTCGTTCTCTAGGGGAGGAGTGGGAGGCATTTTATTTCTCCAAAATTCAACTTTGCGAAGGTTTCGAAACCTTCGCAAGGTTTCTTAACTTTATAAATATTCTTCCATCTTTTGACTGTATAACAAATTACCGTTATCCAGGATAAACAGCGCTGCAAATTCTGGATGTGCTTCGATCCATTCCAAGCCGAGGCGGCTGCCCAGAATAAATGCGGCTTTTGCTGCCCCCTCAGCTTGCATCACGTTCGGCGCGATCACCGTCACCGTAAGCAAATCTGTCTCGGCAGGTTGATTCGTGGAGGGATCGATGATGTGATGTCGCACACTACCACCTCGCGTCCATCGGCGACGGTCTTTGCCCGAAGTGGCAACACCGCATCCATTAAGAAAAAGCGTCTCGAGTTCATCACCCTTGTGAAATGGGTCCGCGATCCCGATCTCCCACTCGCTTCCATCGGCACGCGGACCGCTGATAGCGATGTCACCTGCTGCATTAATTAATGTCGGACCCTCGACCTGCAATCGTTTCATCGCCTGATAGGCAGCCCATCCCTTTGCTACGCCGCCAAAGTCGAGCCCTAGGCCGTGAGGAAGGATGATTGTCCCTTCGGCAGCGTTGACAGTAATTGCTGAAAGGGAGGCAGAAGTTCTTGTTGCCGCGCTAGAGATCGGCGTATCCAGAACCGCCAATTCCTCAAATGGACGGTTATAGCCAGCTTCGAGCATTGCCTCCAATAAAGTAGGTGTCACAAGCCCGTTCGTCATTTGTTCTGCTTCACACGCGGCTTGAAAGACATCCCGCAGGATTTTGCTGACCTGCACAGGCTGCTCGTGTTTTTGATTGAGCAGAGTCAATTCGCTGTCATAGCGGAAGCGGCTGAGAGCCTGCTCCCACTCTTCGAACCACTCGGGAACCTGGGCAAGCGTTGACGATGTCGATTCCCTGTCCAGCACGGCCAGCATTTCGCATCCCATCGCGTGAAATTCCAATCGTTGCAACATGTAAATTAAGAAGTCCTGGTTTGTGTGACTGTTCCACCGCCGCTGGTGGCTCTATTCTTCTTCTTTTTAGGAGCCTGCGCTTGTGGAATGCTTGGCGCTGGCTGAAGCGAGGCTTGCGGCGTGGCTCCGGCAAACATGATCTTTACCTGCGGCATGGCCGTGGGAGCAGAGGCTGCTTCGATGGGTGCTGACTCCACGGGCGGCTCGGTAGGAGGAGTGGTTGGCTCGCTCGTCTGTGTGACTTTTGGCTTGGACGGTGTGGCAAATAGATTCCACATTCCAAGGGTGGTGACAATTGCTACCGTTGCAATTGCTGTTTGTACATCGTTCCAATTGCGGGAGTTAGGTTTGGCGGCCATAGGAATCCTTAGTCGTCGTGTTCTGCACCGTCATCATGGTATGCGCCGCTGCTTGTATTGTTGCTGTCGTTCTTATTTTTATCTTTATGCTGGACCGGTGCCTGTACTACAATATTATTGACTACGGGTACAACCTGCACGCTCAAGATCTGTCCATCCAGCCCTACATAAACCACATCATTATTGGTGAACGTGATCTTATAAGCGTTCGCGCCGTTGACATCTGAGCTTTCCGCGCTCAGCAAATTGCTATTGCCAACCACCTGTGCTGCCAGTTGAGCGGCTTGTTCAGCAGTGAGAACGGTTTGTGTTTCAGTCGGAGCAGGTGCCGCTTCAGTGGGCGCGGATGTTGGCTCGGTGGTTGCCGTACTAACAGTTAGAGCAGAAACTTCAGGAACATTTGAAATGTTTCGATATGCAGACACCACTCCGTAGAGCGTGACCAAAGCAAAGGTTGTAAGAACAGATGAAATAAAAATCGTGCTTTTTCGCATAATGACTCCTTTTCGATTTCTCAAAAAGTCGCCCATACCTAGTAAAAGTTATGGGGCGGATTCTTAGAGTTTGGTGAGAAAGTTTTATCTCTGATATAGCCACTTTTGCCAGATGTATAATCTTCGCCATGCAGCACTACTTTAATCGTAAATGGGCAATTCCCGCGGTGATTATTTTTGTGATTGGACTCTACTATGTCCCGCCCATTCACAGCCGGTTGGCATGGCGTTTGGATTCCCTGCGCACAAATATCAAATACATGATCAACCCACCGGACCAGGCAGTTTTTCAACCCTCGCAACAAACACAGATCAACCTTGTGGTCACGCAGATGATGCAGACTCTGGTGGCGACTCTGACGCCGCAGGCTTCCTCATCAACAATAGCGTCAACAATTGATGCGACTTCCACACCGCAAGCAGGTCCCACTGCCAGACCGGCGATCACCTCCACGCCTTTGCCTGCCACCGTTATGTTGAGTGGAGTCAAATATGAAACTCAGCATGGGCGTCTTAATTATTGTGGTCCTACGAACTTCTCCATGGCGCTTACCTATTGGGGCTGGAACGGAAACCGCGATGTGATCGGCAAAGCCGTCATGCCCATTAATCAAAAAGACAAAAATGTGATGCCCTATGAATTACAAGATTACATTACAGATAATGTCTCTGGCATCACCTCGGTGATACGCTATGGCGGCGATATTGATTTGCTCAAGCGCATGGTCGCCGCAGGTTTTCCGGTGGTAACTGAAAAAGGAATCTACGAAGTAGATATGAATGGCAAAAATAGCTGGATGGGACATTATGCTTTTGTCACTGGTTATGATGAAACACAGCAAGAACTTATTTATCAGGATAGTTACGAGACAGACCCCACGAATCCCGGTCCGAACCGCCACATCAAATATTCAACCTTCATTGAAGGTTGGCGCGCGTTCAACTACGTCTTTGTAGTGGTTTATCCTGTCGATAAGCAAAATCAGGTCATGTCACTTCTCGGTCCACTGGAAGCGTATTTTTATTCCAACCGTTTTTCCGATGTAATTAATCTTGCCAGCACGACCTTGAACGACACGATTGCTGAACCTGATCTGGAAGAATCGCTCTACTGGCGCGGACAGGCCTATTACATGGCAGGCAAGACTGACCTGGCCGAGAAAGATTATCGTGGTGCTCTCAAAGTCCATCCCAAGTGGATTCCTGCTACCGAAGCATTGCAGGATTTGGGATTACAACCATAAATTCAGTTTCAAGTTTAAAGGTTTAAACGTTCAACGTTCCAACGGACTCAACTATGAAACTCCTTCACTTCGCGGATGCCCATATTGATATGGCAAACTATGGACGCCATGATCCTCAAACCGGATTGCCTTTACGCGTCCTTGATTTTCTACGGGCGCTGGATACAATTATCGACGCAGCGATTTCTGAAGGGGTCGATATGGTTATCTTTGCCGGGGATGCTTATAAAGATCGGTCTCCTGCGCCGACGTTTCAACGAGAATGGGGAAAACGAATCATCCGCTTATCACGGGCAAAAATCCCAACACTACTATTAGTTGGAAATCATGATCTTTCCCCCGCGATGGGGCGTGCCCATGCCATTCAGGAGTTTGACACATTACAAGTTCCGTATGTGCGGGTGTTGCAGAAGCCGGAATTTCTAACTTCTGACGATTTATGGGGCTTGCCGGTTCAAGTGATCGCCATGCCTTGGGTGTCGCGTTCTGGCTTGATGGCATCCACTGAATCCAGTGCCATGGATGTGAAGGAATTGTTCACCAGCATCGAAGCGCGTATATCAGACTTGGTGGAACAATGGATCGCTGAAGCCGATTCGAATCTTCCTCTTGTAATGACTGCGCATGCGTCTGTGGAAGGCGCGACCTTTGGCGCAGAACGCATGGTGATGTTGGGAAGTGATCTGGTATTGCCAACGTCGCTGGTTAAGAATCAACGACTCGATTACGTGGCGATGGGTCATATTCATAAGCCGCAGGACGTCAACGAAGGATATCATCCGCCGGTGATTTATCCCGGTTCTATTGAACGCATCGACTTCGGCGAAGCCATGGATGATAAATTCTATATCATTGCCGATGTGGCGCGCGGCTACACAAAAGTGGAATGGAGAAAGATCGATGGGACGCGCCCTTTTATTGAACGGCGCTGCGTGATCCGATCCAACGAGAACGTGACGGATGAATTGATCGGCGCGTTGCCGTCGATTGAAAAAATGACCGAAGCGATCGTCAAACTAACGGTCGAATATCCGAGAGAATTGGATGTGTTGATCGATGAAAATGCGCTGCGCAAATACACCGAGTGCGCGTTCGAATTTCATCTTGCGAAGAGACCCAAGACCGAAGCACGCGTGCGTATTCCCGAGGGGCAAGCCGTCAGCAGTTTGAGTCCGCTGGAATTGCTGACCCAATATTTTGAATCGGCAAAAATAAAAGAGTCGGATGAACTGCAACAATTGGCACGCGAAATCATTGCGGAAGACTCCCTCGACAGCTGATATCTGATCCCCCGCACACCCGCCCCGTTCACGGGGTGACACTTATAATTGACACCTGACGTGCAACTTTTTTGTTGTAGACTCGTTCCACATCACTGCTAGACCGAGGATATCCCGTGGATAAAAAACGTGCCTCCGCCCCTGTGTTCGTTGTCATTGTGTTCTTCCTCTTTGTCCTTTTGCATCAGACCGATAAACTGTTGATCGGCTCTTTGCAACTTCCCGTCAGTAAAACTTTTGGATTGAATGATCTGCAGTGGGGTTTCGTCAACACCGGCGCGCTAATCGTTGGAACGATCTTCTATCCCATCTGGGGATATTTATATGATCGTTATGCTCGCGCCAAACTGCTTGGGCTGGCTTCCCTTATTTGGGGCGCGACGACCTGGCTAAGTTCCATTGTTACAACCTATCCTGCGTTCCTTGCCACACGTTCGTCTACCGGTATTGATGATTCATCCTATCCCGGTTTGTATAGTTTGGTGGCCGATTACTTCGGTCCCAGGTTGCGCGGCAGAATTTATGGTTTATTGCAATTAGCGCAACCGATTGGTTATCTATTGGGTATCATTCTTGCACTTCTTGTCGCCCCTCAGCTGGAAGGAAAAATATTTCATTTGGAAGGTTGGCGCACGATTTTCCTGGGAACAGGTTTGTTGGGACTCCTGATGGCATTGTTGATCTATTTTGGTATCAAGGATGTGCCGCGCGGTCAGTCAGAATCTGAATTTGAGAATGTAGAGGAAATGGGACAGTTCCGTTTCAACTGGGAGGCATTGAAGGATGTGATGAAGAAAAAGACAATGTGGTTTGTCTTCCTGCAGGGTTTTGCCGGAGTCTTCCCCTGGAACGTGATCACATTCTTCTTCTTTGGTTATCTGATGACGGAACGCGGTTACGATAATAACTCGGTCTTATTAACGATGGGACCAGTGGTGTTGATTTTAGCGGCGGGATATTTTGTCGGCGGCGCGCTTGGCGACTGGCTGTTCAAACGCACGCTTAAAGGTCGCATCCTTGTCTCGAGTGTTGGTGTGCTGCTGGGAGCAATCTTCCAAATCATTACATGCTCAACTGGCAGAACGAGCGAAATCGATGTGACCTTGTAGGGACGAGCAGCCGCCCGTCCTTACGATTTAATATATATCGCATTTGTTCCAAGGAGTTATGAATGGATGAATCGACAGGCTTGCTATTGAAAGCATTTCGCTTTGCCGCGGAAAAACATAGCAATCAAAGACGCAAGGATACCCACGGTTCTCCTTATATTAATCATCCCATTCAAGTGGCGGAAATCTTGTGGAGAGTGGGAGATGTTCGCGATACAACTTTATTAGTTGCTTCTTTATTGCACGATACGATTGAAGACACTGGAACCACACCTGACGAGATAGAAGCTGATTTTGGCGCAGATGTCCTCGCGTTAGTCTTGGAAGTGACCGACGATAAAAGTTTGCCAAAGCAAGTCCGCAAACAATTGCAGGTGGAACATGCACCGCATAAAACGCGCAATGCAAAACTCCTCAAATTGGCAGATAAGATTTCGAATGTGCAGGATATTATTTCGTCACCTCCGAAGGATTGGTCGCGGGAGCGCAGACAGGAATATTTGTTGTGGACCGAGAAAGTAGTGGCAGGCTTACGTGGTGTGAATGAAAAACTCGAGATCCAGTACGATGAGTTATTAACGCAGGGAAAAGCATCCCTCGGAATTTAAGCTTTTCATACTTACGTCAATGGAATTGGGGATAAAAAACACATGCATTGATGACTTTAACGGTCATAAAATGAAGGAAATATCTTTCGGGAGTTACTGTGACTATCATTGTGGCCGATACTACTTGCGGTTTACCTCATGAGATCTTGGAGCAGCGCGGGATTCCGGTCATTCCACAAGTTGTCATGTTCGGGGAGGAGTCATATCACGATGATAGGGATTTCGACACCGCTGTATTTTTGAAAAAATTAAAAGCTTCAGCAACATTACCGAAAACCGCCGCGCCAGAGCCTTCCTTATATTTCCCGATTTTTGAAGAAGCCAGAAAAAAAGGTGAAAGCGTGGTTGTCGTCGCGCCGACAGGAAAGGCGAGTGGAACGGTCCGTTCGGCGCAGACCGCCGCGCAGGATTTTCAGGACGTGAACATTTGCATTGTGGACACGCAAACGATCTCCTGCAATCTGGCTTCGCTGGTCATCATCGCCGATGATATGGCGAAGGTTGGAGGTTCGGCGGATGAGATCGTCGTCAAATTGAATTCCATGGTTTCGCGTGGACGGTTATATTTTGTTGTAGATACGCTGGAATATCTTGCCAAGGGTGGTCGTATTGGCGGCGCGAAGAAGCTCCTGGCCGAGTTACTGGAGATCAAACCGATCCTCCAGGTCAAGGATGGACAGGTTGAACCGTTCGAGCAGCAGCGTACCAAGAAACGGGCTTTGGCTCGTCTTGTGGAGGTAGCAGCAGAATCCTGCCAAAAGGGAGATGAAAACCATTTGTGTGTGCTGCAAGTAGCGGCTGAGAAGGAAGCGGAAGCACTTGTCGAGCAACTGAAATCCAAAATTCCTATCTCGAATATTCCGATTTATCAGTTACCGCCCGCTATCGTTGTCCATGCAGGACCCAAGGCGATGGGATTGGGCTTCTTTGTTTAATGTCATTGCGAGCAAAGCGAAGCAATCTCCCCGCAATGGTATAATTTTTACGCTAAACACTTGCCGCTTGCGGCATAAATTGAACTTATTTATGCATCACAATTGAAACAACCAATTAAATTTATTTGCGGCACCATGTAAATTCGCACAAAAGTGCTTACCTTGAAGGAGAACGACAATGTCAGGTCATTCAAAATGGTCAACCATTAAACGCAAAAAAGGTGTAGCCGATGCCAAACGTGGTGCGGTCTTTACACGCTTGACGCGTGAGCTTGTCATGGCGGCGCGCGAAGGCGGCAGCGACCCCGATTCCAATTTCCGCTTGCGCCTTGCGGTGGACAAGGCTCGCGCCGAGAACATGCCGAAGGATAATATCGAGCGTGCCATCAAACGTGGAGCCGGTGAGGATAAAGATGCTGCCGCATTCGAACAGATCACCTACGAAGGCTACGCTCCTCATGGTGTGGCAGTGATGGTGGAAACCGTTACCGATAATCGCAATCGTACGATCTCTGATCTGCGTCATGCCTTCAGCAAGGCGGGTGGCAACATGGCAGAGCCCGGCGCGGTTGGTTGGCAGTTCGAACGGGTCGCCTATTTCTCCTTCCCTTCACGCATGATGAATTTCGATAAAGCCTTTGAGCTTGGCATTGAATATGGCGCGAACGATGTCATAGAAGAAGATGGCAATATCGAGATCACGGCTCCCGTCGAAGCGTTCAAGACGATTGCCGATGCGTTGCACAAAGCCAAAGTCCAGCCTGATGAAGCAAATTTGCGTATGCTTCCCAAACAGGAAATGGAACTGGACGCTGATGACACGGTCCAAGTCCTCAAGGCGCTCGAGACTATTGAAGACCTAGACGATGTGCAGAACGTCTACTCCAACCTCAAGGTCTCCGATGAGGCACTAGCTGCGCTCGAAGCGGCATAATAATCATATTTCGTAGGGGCGGATCACGATCCGCCCTACATTATTTAAATGGCACTTGCGTTAGGGATTGACCCAGGTACGGCAACTACAGGCTACGGACTGGTGCGAGTCGAACCGGACGGAAGCCTGGTGGCCGTTAAATATGGCGTGTTTTTAACCCCAAAAGAAGCGACTGCTCCGGCGCGTTTGGAAATGCTCTACGATGATCTGAAAGCTTTGCTTCTCGAATATAAACCCGAAATCGCTGCCGTTGAGAAATTATTCTTCTCTCGAAATGTGACTACCGCTATTGCTGTAGGACAGGCACGAGGTGTGGTAATGTTGTGTTTGCATCAGGTGGGAATTGAACCGTTTGAATATACTCCGAACGAAGTGAAACAAGCCGTCGCAGGTTACGGCGGTGCTGACAAACGTCAGGTGCAGGAAATGGTGCGCGCCTTGCTGCAACTCAATTCCATCCCGAAGCCCGATGATGCTGCGGATGCGTTAGCAATTGCGATCACGCATTTGAATACAAAAAGATATGAATTCATGTAGGGGCGACTCGTCGAGGATACTCGTAGAGTGCGAGTCGCTCCTACGATATTTACGGTAAAATTCCAAACATGATAGCAACTCTGCGTGGTGAAGTTTCTCAAATTGAAGAAAATGCCTTTGTGCTGGAAGTCGGTGGGGTAGGATTGCGCGTCTTTGTAACGAACCCGGTGCGGGCACGGCTCAAGGTTGGCGAAGTACTCATGCTGTACACTCATCTTGTCGTGCGCGAAGATGCCTTAACTTTGTATGGATTCGAATCCCAGGCGGATCGCGAACTCTTCAACATCCTGCTCGGTGTCGATGGCGTTGGTCCAAAGGTCGCGTTGTCTGTGTTGTCTACGATGACATTGGATTCCATTCAACGAGCCGTCTTTGCCGATGAAGGTGACTTGCTAAGTCGCGTCCCTGGTGTCGGAAAGAAGACCGCCCAAAAAATGGCGCTTCACTTGAAAGATAAACTTAAACCTACCGACGCACTGGCACGCGTCGCTGCCATGTCCGATACCGATGGAGAAGTGCTCGCTGCGTTGACAGCTTTGGGTTATTCCGTTGTGGAAGCACAGACGGCGATCCAATCCCTTGGCAAAGACGCACCCGATGACACAGAAGAACGACTCAGACTGGCATTGCAATATTTCCAGTAATACACAAATCTCAAGGGTCTTTAAGGCCCTTGAGATTTTATAAGTTCCCATGAACGACTCCGAACTCCTAAAAAAATACGAGCCTATTCTCCGTTTCGCCAAAAGCGAACGGTTTTTTCCCATGGCGGTCGAGTCCTATCTCGAAAAGTGCACGATCTTCCCCAGCGGACCGCAAGGAGTGCTGGGACTTCTCACGACCCTTTCGAGCGAGCCTCTTGTCACGCGCATTGGAAAGTTACAAAGCGGGGAATATTATCTGCGCTTCGTCAATGATCCGCTCATCGATTCGGATATCTGGGTGTGGTGGGGTGCGATATCGGCTTTTGCAATCAGTATCAGTTGGTTTTTATTCAAATGGGTTGGAGTAGAAGGCGTTATCATTCTTTCTCTGCTTGCGGCATTAATTGTTTTCATTCAGGCATCCCCAATCCGGGCGCGGTTCTTTCCGGCTGCGTTATTTGCACTTCTTTTCGTTGCGCTGGAAGTAATTCCAATCTGGTTTTTCCTGCGTCCTCATACGTTTGTCAGCACAAAAGTGGAGTATCTGATTCTGCTGCCGATTTATGTGCTTGTGCTGTTTTTTGCCTCTGTGCGAGTGATGAAATTCATTTTCGATTACATTATCCCCGAGGCACCAGGCGTGATCATGGACATGCTCTCCAATGCGACTGAGACTGTGGCTCGCAAGGCATATCGCCAATATCAAAAAATTCTGGAAACAGATCCGCAGGCGGTTTACTACGGACGAGTCACGGAACGACAAGATAAAGGAGGGAACAACTGGAAGAGTCTGCAATATCATTTCTTTTATGCCTTCAATGATTGGCGACTCGCTGCCCACGGAGTCAACCATCACGAAGGCGATTGGGAAATGGTCGCAGTTTATCTGAAGAACGAGGAACCCTATGCTGTTTTATTTTCACAACATGGTTCGGGGGCGCTGCAATTATGGGACAAGATTTATCGCGTCAAAGACCATAATGGAATTAACACTACACACCCAATTATTTATGTTGCGTTGGGATCACATGCCAATTATAGCGAGCCGGAGGTCATACGATCCGCAAGTCTTTATCGGCAGGGATTTTTACAGCGGCTCATTTATTGGACCGATGGCTTGATCCATTTTCTGTTTCTGCTCTTCAACCCGAGCGAAAACACGCGGCAAATGGCATTACAGCGATTAACCATGCATCCCGTCAGCACACTGACTCAAGAGTCTTTCGCAAAGTTGCGGGATGACCGCGATCATTACCTGGTCAGCCTGCCATTAGAAATCGCGACAGGGGATGGTTTTCGCGTAGGTTGTGAAGGAGAGGTCGAGCAGGAACCGATCGGAGTATCGAGTAGTTATCTGAAGCGTGCCTTGTCAGATCGTGAGGTGACTCATCCACACTCTCATGAGTGGAAACAAGTACTCTTGAATCCGGAACCAGGCTGGGTGCAATATAAAGGTCGATGGGGAGTGAAAAGTCCATTACAAGAAGAGTCTGGTCCACCGGGCCCCAAATGGGAAAGACCCGATAAATTGTTCCAAATCCATCCGCGTAAACGCTGGGATCAAGCTTTGGAATGGTTGATGGAGCTTGAAAGCTGACGATAGACTATGGACCATAGACGATAGATGGTGGAGCGCAAAACACGGTCAACGGTCTACTGTCCATGGTCCGATTCCCACCTTGCGTAAACCGCCTGCGATAGTAATCTCTCCGCGCTTTGCTCGCGCGTGACTAATTCTCCGCTATCGATTTTCCCCCGAAAATTTTTCGTCATTTCATTCATTGCCTGTGCTACGTGAATGGCGGAGGCGCGAACTGCATAAACGGTCGTCACAACAAACAATGGATTCGCACTCAAACATTGGCGGCAGCTTTCCAGCAGATCTGGCAAAGATTTATATACTTCCCAAACTTCGCCTTTAGGACCGCGTCCGAACTTGGGTGGGTCAAGGATGATTCCATCATATTTGACTCCCCGCCGCGCTTCACGTTGCACGAATTTCGAAGCATCTTCCACGATCCAGCGGATAGATTTATCTTCCAATTTGGATAACGCCTGATTCTCGCGCGCCCAGTTCACAGATTTTTTCGAAGCATCCACGTGAGTTACTTTCGCGCCAGCCGCAGCGGCAGCGAGAGAGGCGAGTCCGGTATATCCGAACAGATTCAAGACATTGATCTCGCGTTTCGAACGTGCAATCAATTCACTAAACCAATCCCAATGCGCCGCAACTTCAGGGAACACACCAAGATGGCGACCGGGCGTTGTCATTACTTTGAAAAACAGATTTTTATTCGCTAGAGGGAGTGGATATTGCATGATCCACTGTTCATCCACTTTCTTTTTGAAATCCCAATGCCCGCCGCTTTCTTCACCGGTGGAAACAAACACAGCATGGGCATTCTTCCATTCCTGATCCAGCGAACGTTTCCACATGGCTTGGGACTCGGGACGAACAAAAACATATTTACCAAAACGTTCGAGCTTGAGTCCATCGCCGCTATCGAGCAATGCATAATCATTCCAGCGCGATGACTCGAGAAATGTGAATGCGAGAGGTTTAGTCATGAATGTAGGACATTAGAGTGGTGGGGAATTTGGACAAATCTACTTGATTTTTCCCACCAAAGTTGTATAATGTGGAGGAAAGTGGTAAGAAGTGGTAATAAATATTAGTGGACGCCGGCTCAACCGGCGTTCACCTGTTAAAAAGGAATTATAGCACAAATGTTCTTAGGTCAGTTCCAGCATACTCTCGATGACAAAGGTCGCCTGATGATCCCGGCGCGTTATCGTGACTTGCTGGCAGCTGGCGCATACATCACTCCTGGCTTTGATAAATGTCTGATGATGATGACAGATTCATATTTCAATGAAATGTACAACATTATCAGTTCCATGAACATGGCGGATCCGGCGACACGTGCCTTGCGCCGTTGGATTCTGTCGAATGCTTATCCTGTCGAAGTGGATAAGGTTGGACGAGTCCTTGTTCCGCAGAACCTGCGTCAGTTCCTCGGCAGTGAAAATGGAGAACTGATCGTAGCCGGACAAGGCGAATACTTTGAAGTGTGGACCAATGCCGATTGGCAGGCGCAAATGGAAAACGTTCTACAGACCAATGAACAGCGCTTTGCCACACTCAATCTTTCTAGAAATACGGCGTAACGGCAGCATCTGCCGTTTGAGGAACGGGCGACATGACCTCGCCCTTACCTTATGAATACACCGCACGTATCTGTACTTTACCAAGAAATTATACACGCGTTGCAGCCCAGAAATGGTGGACGTTACGTTGATGGGACATTGGGCGCGGGCGGCCATGCCCGCGGAATCATGGAGGCGTCTGCGCCAGATGGTCAACTGCTTGGTCTGGATGTGGATCCACAAGCACTCGCGATCGCTCGCAGGATCTTGGCTCCCTACGAGAATCGCATCCATCTGGCGCAAGCCTCCTACACTTCTCTGTCCGACCAGCTGGCGCAGCTCGGCTGGAAGGAAGTGGATGGTATCTTGCTCGATCTCGGCGCATCGTCAATGCAGTTCGATACGCCTGA
>WNFY01003680.1_pt1 | contig 14294 bp, 14 predicted proteins | sample 5400091 | NCBI WGS metagenome assembly WNFY01 (sample SAMN13153364, study PRJNA577476) | soil metagenome | isolation source: 60 cm soil or saprolite under grassland replicate 1 | place: USA:California | collected 2016-06-15 | reverse complement strand
TGGCATCTACGAACTTCACGTTGATGCCGAGCCGCGGCAGAGTGTAGTGGAAGAGATTGTAGGTGCCCCCGTAAAGTGACGTGGTAGAGAGGATCTCGTCGCCCGCGCCGGCCAGAGTGGTGATGATCAGCGTCTCAGCCGCTTGCCCGGACGCCAGCGCAAGTCCGGCCACCCCGCCCTCAAGGGCCGCCAGGCGGTTCTCGAAGACATCCGTGGTGGGGTTCATGATGCGGGTGTAGATGTTGCCGAACTCCTCGAGGCCAAACAGCCGCGCGGCGTGCGCGCTGTCGTCGAAGACATAGCTGGTGGTCTGGTAGATCGGCACCGCGCGCGCCTTCGTGGTCTTGTCGGGGCTCTGGCCGCCGTGCACGGCCAGTGTGGCCAGTTGAAGTTGCGGCTTCGTCTGCTCGTCAGGCATTCGCGTCTGCTCCCTATGGCATTGTCAAATCTGTCTGTCGAATCGCGACTACTGTGGAATCGCAACTACGATCCAATCGAAACTGTGGTCGCATACAGCAAAACGACCCAGGGCTCTTGCCGTGGGTCGTTCGGAATCTCTTGATGTCGCTTGGCTTGTCCCCGCTTCGGATGGTCTTTCCGGGCCTAGCTTCGCGAACCTTCGAGCGCGCCCACGGCTGCACTCACGCGCATGATGTGCATGCACATGGCCATGGCCGTCATGAGGGTCGCGATCAACATCATCTTGTTTTTGTACAGGATGAGGCCAGTCTGCGTCAAGCGCCAAAAAAAACGGGAGGTGGGTCAGTCAATTTCCGAGTCGCCGACCATTCACGTTGCTGGTCCGCATCGTAAACATCTGAAAATGCATGAACGGCCGATGGTGATGGACAACATTCCAACCTTAAACGAACTTGAGCCAACATGAACGTCACCTCACACATCCAATCGGAGTTGCAGCCGGGTTTGAATGTTTACGCCAATCGATAGAAGTACGGAGGTGTTCGAATGTTTTCGCTCCTGCCGCGTCCGATCGAAGTACTGACGGCTACACTACTGACCGTAATCTATGCCGCGCCGAGTCCCCTCCTGGCCCAGAGCCATGTCGTGAGTCCCGCAGAGGTTCAGCAGCGGGTGTTGGCGGCCGGCCAGACACGACAACACAATGAGGACACGGTGCGGCAATTCGTGTCCTCACCGCAAGCCGAGAGAGCGATTAAGGCCGCCGGAATGGACCCAGGTCGCGTCAAGGCCGCGGTCCCCACATTGAGTGATCAGGAACTCGCGCAGATTGCGTCACGGGCAGAGAAGGCGCAGGCGGATTTTGCAGCCGGCACGATCGGCAATCGCGACCTATTGCTGATTCTGGTGGCCATCGCGGTGTTAATCCTGATCATCGTCGCGGTCCGCTAGCGTGAATTATTCTGTTCTGACGCGACACGTGGCCGTCGCAGTGCTGCTTTGCGCCTCCGCCGTGGCGGAAGAAGCAAATGGAGTCTGGCTTGATGTTCCATACTTCAAGCAGTCCCCGGAGGGCTGCGGCGCTGCGAGCATTGCGATGGTCATGCAGTATTGGTATGCCCAGGATGGCCGTCCGCCGGACGACCGGGCGGATGCGGCATACATATTGCGCTCACTGCATTCGCGCGTCGGCCATGGAATATTCGCTTCCGCGATGTCCCAGTACCTCGAAGGGCAAGGATTCCGCACATTCTCATTCGTCGGCGATTGGAGCATGCTTCAACAGCATCTTCTGGAAGGACGCCCACTCATCGTGGCCCTGAAACCATCGGCCCTGGATCGCACCTTACACTACGTCGTTATCGCCGGGATGGATTCGCAAAGGGAGCTCATCCTGGTGAACGATCCAGCCGAACGTAAATTACGCAAACTAGACCGTGCGACATTCGAAAAGCAATGGGGAGGAGCCCGGCGCTGGACGCTACTCGCTCTACCGCAAGAGTCCGACCGCTGATCCGATGCGCACTTCTTCTGGCACTTGCGACCCTCTTGGCGACGGGTGTCAGCGCAGAGGACGCGCCGGATGTCGCTCTCGGTTTGCGTACACAGCAGTTTTTTGCCGAGGGAAACTGGCAGGAAGTCGTCCGGACCGTCGAAGCGGCATCCGGGCGCGCGGCGGATCTCGATTACTACTATGGGAGCGCGCTCGCAAAACTTGGGCGACTTGAAGACGCTCACCAGGCATTCCTCGCCGGACACCGCCTTCATCCTCGCGATAAACGGTTTGCGGTCGAACTTGGTGGAATCGAGTTCCTGCACAGAGACTACGCCAAGGCTGCAGATTGGATGCTCATCGCGTTACGAATCTCTCCCGATGACGCATACGTGAACGAATTCTGCGGCAGCGTCTTCTACTTGCTAGGCAATCTGGATGCAGCGCTGAAATACTGGAATCGCGTGGATAAGCCACGGGTCGAAATGATTAGCAGCGAACCCGTCCCAAGAGTGAGCCCGATCTTGTTGGACCGGGCCTTCGCCTTTGCTCCCGCCAGCACCCTGCGCCTGCCCGAACTGCTGGCAACGGAAGACCGACTGCAAGGCATGGGGATATTCCCAAACTATACTCTTACGCTGTCTGCTCGCCCGGACCAGAAGTTCGATGTAACCTTCCACGCCCAAGAACGAAATGGCTGGGGAAATTCCAAACTTGAAGCGTTGCTCTCGACGTTTCGAGGCGTCTTCTACCAGACGCTTACCCCGGAGTACTACAACATAAATGGGTCCGCTACGAATGCGCTGGCTCTGCTGCGTTGGGATGCGCAGAAAAGGCGGGCGTTGATCTTGTTATCGGGCCCGCTCCGTGGAGATCCGCGATGGCGCTATCGCGTGGCTGCAGATCTTCGCAACGAGAACTGGGTGATCCGCGAGTCTTTCGCCGGTCTGGCGCCTCCGCTCGCCTCGCTAAATATGCGAAAAGAGTCTTTCAGTGCAGGCATTGCTCGCTTCCAAAGTGAACGCTGGAGTTGGTCAGCAAGAGCCGAACTGTCGAATCGCGACTTCCGGAATCCAAATCCTGGATCGGTATTGCCACCGGGGCTGCTGCTTCCGGGCTTTCAACTGAAGCACGCAACTCAACTGAAGTACCGTCTCCTACACATCCCCGAAAAGCGTCTGACAGCCCTGGCCGATTTCTCCACTGAGTTTGGCCGAATATGGTCCCAACCCGCACACACATTCTTTAAACCTCAGGGATCTCTCGCCGTACATTGGTTTCCCCGAGCCAACGGCGATGACCTGGAGATTCAACAGCAGATACGCGTGGGCAGCATCCTCGGGACCATGCCATTCGATGAACTGTTCATGCTTGGACTCGAGCGCGACAACGATCTCCAGATGCGGGCCCACATAGGGACACGCGACGGCCGCAAGGGCAGCGCACCGCTGGGCCGGAATTACTTTCTTTCCAATTGGGAGATGGACAAGAATCTCTACAGCAACGGACTGATCAGCGCCAAACTCGGCCCGTTTCTCGATAGCGGGCGTATCACGAACGGGTCCAATCCTCTCGGATCGCAAAAATGGCTGTGGGACGCAGGCGTCCAGGTAAAGATAGGCGCGCTGGGGGTCAACTTCGTGCTCAGCTACGGCAGAGACTTACGAGCCGGCAAGGGAGCATTTTACATTCGTGCGGCCACAAGATAGCGCCCGCAGAGGAAGGAAATAATCCGGTCTCTCCAGATGTTTCATGGCGCTCTCTTAGAGCCTTTGGATAGGGTCAGCTATCGGAATTGTCCTCCGCAGCGCCGAATTTTCCCGGAAGGCGAACGGCCCACCTCGGATCATCTTCACTAGATCACCATCACCTCGCGGTATTCGCCGAAGACGGCCCGCATGGCATCGCAGATCTCGCCCAGAGTCGCCTGGCTCTCCACGGCCTCGATGATCGCGGGCATCAGGTTTCCGCCGCCGCGCGCGGTCTCCTCGACCCTGCGCACCGCGCCCGCCGCGCCCGCCGCATCGCGCCGGGCGCGCAAGGCCCGGAGCCTCTCCACCTGCCGCCGCTCGATCTCGGGATCGATCCGCTGCAGCGCGGGCGGCTCCTCCTGGGTTTCGTTTAACGCTGCGTCCTCCGTCTGCGTCTCGAAGGCGTTGACACCCACCACGATCTGCTCGCGGCGATCCACCGCGCGCTGGAACTCGTAGGCGGCGTTCTGGATCTCGCGCTGTACAAAGCCGGCCTCGATGGCCTTCAGCATCCCGCCAAGCGCGTCGATCTGGGCCAGATACCCCAGGGCGCGCTGCTCAATCTCATTGGTCAGCTTCTCCACAAAATAGGAGCCCGCCAGCGGATCGACCGACTGCGTCACCCCGCTCTCATAGGCGACGATCTGCTGGGTGCGCAGCGCCAGCCGCGCCGATTGCTGCGTGGGCAGCGCCAGCGCTTCATCGAAGGCGTTGGTGTGCAGCGACTGCGTCCCGCCAAGCACTGCCGCCATGGCCTGCAGCGCGGTGCGCACGATGTTGTTCTGCGGCTGCTGCGCGGTGAGCGTAGAGCCGCCCGTCTGCGCATGGAAGCGCAGCATGCACGACTTCTCCGCTTTTGCGCCGAAGCGGTCGCGCATGATGCGCGCCCACATGCGACGCGCCGCGCGGAACTTCGCGGCCTCCTCGAAGAAGTTGTTGTGGCAGGCAAAGAAGAACGAGAGCCGCGGCGCGATCGCGTCGATTTTCAGCCCCGCCTTCAGGCCGGCCTCGACATAGGCAATCGCGTCGGCCAGCGTAAATGCCACCTCCTGCACGGCCGTGGCGCCCGCCTCGCGCATGTGATAGCCGCTGACCGAGATGGTGTTCCATTCCGGGACCGACGCGCGGCAGTAGTCGAAGATGTTGGTGATGATCCGCATCGCGGGTCCCGGCGGATAGATGTACGTCCCACGCGCGATGTATTCCTTGAGTACATCGTTCTGCACCGTGCCGTGCAGCTTGCGGAGATCGCAGCCCTTACGCCGCGCCACGGCAACGTAAAGCGCCAGCAGCACCGAGGCCGTGGAGTTGATGGTCATCGAGGTGGAGACCTTTTCCTGATCGATGCCCTCGAAGAGCCGCTCCATGTCCTCCATCGAGTCGATCGCCACGCCAACCCTGCCCACCTCGCCCATCGCGTAAGGATGATCGCTGTCGTAGCCGATTTGCGTGGGAAGGTCGAAGGCGACCGATAGCCCGGTGGTCCCATGCGCGAGCAGGAAACGGAAGCGCCGGTTGCTCTCCTCGGCGTCACCCATGCCGGCGTACTGCCGCATCGTCCACAGGTGCCCGCGATACATGGAAGCCTGCACACCGCGCGTGAATGGGAACTTTCCGGGCGCGTTCAACTGCTCGTCATAGTTGAAGTCGACGAGGTCGGAGGGGGTGTAGAAGGGTTGGACGACGATATGCGATGTGGTCTGGATAACTTTGTCAGGCGACTCTTCTGATTTGGTTGGGCCGCCTTTGGCTTGTCCTGCTTTGTCTTTCCCGGACATGGCCATCTTTATTCCTCCCCCACGTTCCCAGCCCCGGGAAATGTGGGCCACCCACTTAGGTTCTTGATCGTCTCCGGCGCGCGCGCCAGAAGGAGCTCACTCCAAAATAGAAAAACATCGCGCCCACGGCTGCGGTCACTATGACCCGCTCCACTCCCGTCTCGTGCATGGCGTATTTTCTGTATTCGCGCAGGAAGGCGGAGATGACGCCGAGAGAGATGAAGAGAAAGATCAAGCCGCTGACCTCCAGGAAGAGCACGTGCAGAACCTTCCGCAGCGGCCCGGCGAAGCCGCTCACTCCGGACTGTACAGCGCGCAGCAGCCGCTTGTTCCGCCCCGGCGTGCCGCGCAGGATTCGATAGCCCCTCCCCGCGCCGGCGCCGAGTGCGCCGCCCAGCGAAAAATCTCCCTTTGGAGGCCGGGTCTGGTTGCGGATCGTCTCTCCCATGTCTCTATTGTAAGCCCCATCGGGAGGTGATGCAGCGGCTGTCGCGGGAGTGGAGACGCCCGTGATCCACAAACGCTGCTTATCGCGATTGGCCCGTTTGCCCGCGCAATCTCAGACATCGATTTGCGCATCTAATCAAGTGCTGCCGTAGGAGCAGTACTGAGTGGACCCACAACTGGAAAGAATGATGAGAAAACTCGGCGAGGCGATCAATGAGTCCATCTCCGGCTCGCGCTCCATCGCTGATGTGATCGAGAGCGTAAAGGCAAATGGGTATGACGTCTTCATGGTGCTTGAGGTCACCGTGGGCCTGAACCGGAGCGGCGAGCCCGTTGCCGAGACGACTTCCGAAGGCGAAGGGCCGGAGCTGCGCATCAGTCGGCAGGACGCGCGTTTTCTGGAATCGATGAAGATCTCCCTCTCCTCGAATCCAGGACAGAACCGCAACAAAGCCGCCTGACACGCAGCCTTTCGAGCTTCACGCCGGAAGCCAAGTTTCAAGCCAGAGGCCCAAGTTTCAAGCCAGAGGCCGCTCGGCTCCTGTGCTACCATCCTCTTCTACTTTTTGCGACTTCTACTTTTTGACACTGGGAACGAAGATGAAGAACACTGTGGGAGTCCTGCTGGCCGGCGGCGCGGGAGAGCGGCTGTATCCCCTGACGCGGGACCGTGCCAAGCCGGCGGTCACCTTCGGCGGCATCTACCGGATCATCGACATCACGCTGTCCAACTGCATTAACTCCAATCTGCGCTATATCTACATTCTCACGCAATACAAGGCGCTCTCGCTGAACCGCCACATTCGCGAGGCCTGGAGCGTGGTGGCAAACGAACTGGGCGAGTTTATCGAGATCCTTCCTCCCATGAAGCGGGTGAGCGAAGACTGGTACAAGGGCACCGCCGACGCCGTCTATCAGAACCTGTATTCGATCGGCAGTGAGCGCTCCAAGCACGTGTTGATTCTCTCCGGCGACCATATCTACAAGATGAACTACGAGCTGATGCTCGAGCAGCACCTGGAAACCGGGGCCGACGTCACCATTGCCACAATTCTTATCGATCCGCGCGAATCGGGCAGCTTCGGTGTGGTGGAGCTGGCGCGCGACGGCCGGGTCACCGGATTTCAGGAGAAGCCGAAGAAGACCGAGCTGCGCTCGCCCTACAACCCGGAGATGATTTCGGCCTCGATGGGCATCTACCTGTTCAACACGGACGTGCTAATCCCCGCCCTGCTCAAGGACGCCGAGGACGACGAGTCGCGCCACGACTTCGGCTACAACATCCTTCCGCGCATGGTGGATGATTACCGGGTGTACTCGTTCAACTTCGTCGACGAGAACCACAAGGAGGCGCTCTACTGGCGTGATGTGGGCACGCTGGAGGCCTACTATGAGGCCAACATGGACGTGGCCTCGGTCTCGCCCATCTTCAACCTCTACGATCAGAGCTGGCCGATGCGCGGTTATCAGCGCCAGTATCCGCCGGCCAAGTTCGTCTTCGCCGAGGCCGGCCGCACCGGCAGCGCGGTCGATTCCATCGTCAGCCAGGGATGCATCGTCTCCGGCGGCATGGTGCGCGACAGCGTGCTCTCACCCGACGTGCGCGTCAACTCCTACGCCGAGGTCGACCACAGCATCCTCTTCAGCCACGTCAATATCGGACGCCACTGCCGCATCCGCAAGACCATCATCGACCGCCACGTCGAGCTGCCGGAGGGCACCGTCATCGGCTATGACACCGCCGCGGACCGCAAGAAGTATTTCGTCACCGAGAGCGGCATCACCGTGGTGACACGCGACTACTCGCTCTTCGAGCACCCCATTGCTGCCGACTACTTCACCAGCGAGTAGAAGGTGTTGACCAGGCAGGGCTGAAAGAAAAAGCAAACTGCCCCACACAAGCCGGGAAAGGCTTGTATGAGGCAGTCTTGGCACTCACGAATCAAGAAAAGTAAGATCTCACGCCGCGCGTTTTTCCAGCAGCCTAGGCTTAGCGGCCACGCCGATCGCCAGCGGAATTGTCGTCAAGGCCCCGACCGCCAGCAGGGCCACTCCGGCCCCTTTGGCTGCCTCGCGGCTAATTTTTCCGCTGATCAGCAAGCCCACTCCCGCGCCCAGCGCAACCCGAGTACCCGCGATCAGAACGATTTCAGGGATAGTGAAGCCCTTCTCAAACATATTCACCTCCGGAAAATTCCCCGTACGGTTGGATGCGCGAACGAAATCAGGTGCGGCGCAAAGATCAGGGGCGGTTCGATGTGTCCGGGCCAGTCATGAGGGCCTCGGACTCCTCGGAAGCGGGCATCGCGCCGCGCGGAAGGATCTCTCGCAGTGCCCAATCGATGCGGTCCACCGCGCCGAAAATATCCTCCAGCTCGGTCACGCCGTGGATGGCCACGTCGGCCCGGCTGATGATCACCTGCAGTGCATTGCGGACGTGATGGTTGAGCTCGGCAATGATGAGCGCATAATGTTGCCGGCGGCGCAGTTCGCGAACGGTATCAAGATGCCGCAGCAAGAGGAAGACGCCGATGGCCGCAAAGAGTCCCAGCAGCACGTCATCGAGCACCGTTCCACTACCCAGGACTCCCGCTTGGGAGAGACCGTGCTCTACCAGATACACTGCGCCGAACATTGCCAAGCCCGCAAGAAAAGAGTGAAGGTAGTTCGTCTTCATGAGTCCTCCCTCCCTGCTTCGGGGTGAAATCGTCACGGGCAGACCCGGAGGCGATTTCTCAAAACTGCAGAGCCATGGTGACCCACCCTAATTAAATTTTCGGTGATGGCGGTACTAGCGCAATGTGACCCCGCCCCACAGCACGCCAACAACGGGCGCGCAGGGGACCCCCGGCTTGAATGCTACAGGGAAGATCAAACGGTCAAAATGGGGGAGGGCAACAACAAGGGCAACAACCCCGCTCGAGACAAAGGAAAGCTTGACTGCGCCATCCGGAGACCGAAGCCGGCCGCCTACTTTGACGTGTGGGCCTGCTCGATGTCGTGGATCTTTTCCAGCCGTCCGGAGTGGCGTCCGCCGGAGAAGGGAGTGTCCAGCCAGATCTGCACGATCTGCTTGGCGTCGGCCTCGTCAAGAATGCGGGCGCCCAGGGCAAGCACGTTGAGGTTGTTGTGCTCGCGCGCCATCTGCGCCTCGTACTCGCTGCCGATGTTGGCGGCGCGGATGCCCGGGACCTTGTTGGCGGTGATGGCCATGCCGATGCCGGAGCCGCAGACCAGAATGCCGCGCTCGGCACGCCCGTCAGCCACGTCCCTGGCCACTTTGAGCGCAAAATCGGGATAGTCCACCGAGTCGGAGGAGTTGGTCCCTTCGTCGATGACCTGATAGCCGCGCTCGGTGACGTACTGGCGGATGCGGTCCTTCAGGAGATAGCCGGCGTGGTCGGCACCCAAAGCGATTTTCATATTCATATTGTACCGGGGGGAGCGCGTTTGGCGCGACAGAAAAGCGTGTGGGATTCGCCCACATTTGCCTGGCGAATATCGAGCCGAGACAACGGCGGGCAAAAGCAACTGACACACGCAAGCCAAAGGAAGGCTGGCCGCCTTAGGGGGCGTTAGGGGAATCCCGAGGGACTCGCCAGCTCGATCCTCCATATGGGACCACCTTGGTAGAGCGGACCTTCTGATTTTACGAAGGCAGGGGCTTCACCTTCGAGAACCCAGACATGTGTATCCGGGGGCTGCTTGCCCATTAGTCGCGCCAGCAACCCAAAGATTCCTCCAATTCGCACCTTTACGTTATAGACCATGGCCCTGTGCCGGGTGTTACCACTGGAGATGGTTTTTTCTCCTATTGGAGAAATCACCAGCTTTACCAGCCGCGGCTTGGGCGTCGCTGCAAGCATCGACACTGTAGTTTGCGGCGTCGTCGGCTTGATGTCCTTTACCAGGGTAAACATCAAACCGTTCGCGACGTCTGGCGGCAGCTCAAGCTTTTGACCCAACTCTTTCTTTTCGCCATGGTCATCTTTATAGTGCACCGTGACTTTGCCCCCAAGAGCGTCAATCGAGACTTCCATCGGCTGCTTGAACGAGGGCCCCTTCTGCACGAGGTGATGGCTCAAGAGCCGGAAGCTCCCTTCCTGTGTGAATACCGTTTTGTCCTCGTAGAACGAACCGTCTTCGAAGCGAAAGATCAAATGGGAGGTGATGCGATTTCCCTCCGCCACTTGTGTCATCTCTCCGTCAGCAAGCTTCTTGCCTTCCAGGGTTTGTAGGGCAAGAAAGCCATGCATCAGGCCTTCTTTGTAGCGCACAGGCACCTGGTCAGCAGCCAGCAAGTTGGGCTGAAGCAAAGCAATACCGGCCAGTACGATGGCCATCAGCATGGAACGAACACCGCCGTGCCGGAGTAAGGCGCGATATCGAGAACCCATGGCGGTCTCCTGATAATTTCTCGAGATAATTAGAGATAGATGCAGTCGATTTTCAGGTAGGGTTGCCGCGGCCCTCATGATCTTTCTTGCCAAAACAATTGCAGGCTGGTGTAATCCGGCGCCCTTGGCGGCAAAAGAGCTTCGCAACCGGGTACGCGGCCAAGTGATGGCCCTCCGGTCGCGAACGCCAGGCTACGAGGTCGTTTGCAGAGAAGCGGACCTGGCGGCGCGGGGAGCGGGATAGGCGCGGTTGAAGGCCCGGCCGACAAATCGGGTGACGAGATAGCCGTCCAGGTATTTGTAGGGCGACTCGCCCAGCGTGTAATGGCCGCAGGGCAGGCAGCGGATCTCCGCCTCCAGCTTGCGCATTCGGAACTCCTCCGCGATCTTCTGGCTGAACTCCGGCAGGAAGGTGCGATCGTAGGCGGTGTGGATCATCAGCACATGCTTGGGCCAGCGCTCGAACTTCTCGAAGTAGCTGAACGGGCTGATGCAGGCGTAGGCCCGGCGCAGCTCCTCCCCGTTCAGCACCGGCTCGATTCCGGCGCGCACGTGGCGGGTGGAGAAGCCGGTCCAGACCACATCGCCGAACCAGGTGGAGGCGTGGTTGAAGATGTTGACCCGGAGCCGCGGGTCGTGAGCGCTGGCGATGAAGGCGTAGCAGGAGCCGAGACTCGTGCCCAGCACTCCAAACTCGGTGTAGCCCTGCTGCTCCAGCCAGTCGATGCAGCAGCGGATGTCCGTAATACCCTGGCGCGCGGCGTGGATGGTGCGGCCCAGGTTGGAGCTGACGGAGTAGTCGGCGCGGTGCAACTCGGCGGGCATGCGGATGTCGTGATACGGCATGCTGAGCCGCAGCGTGGAGACGCCGAAGATGCGGAAGAGCCGCGAGAAGGCATTGTGGCTGATTGCATCGCCGTTCCACTGCGGGATGACGATGATGGCGCGGCGCGGCTTGCCCTGCGGCGCTGCCACTGGAAACCAGCGCGCATTGACCTGATCGTTCTCCGGATATGGCGAGCGCACCGGCGAGGTGAAACGCAGAAAGCTCCCGAACTGCCCGGCGTACTTCGCGTCATCCACTTCGGGATTGGCGTGGCTGCCGGTGCCATGGACGCGGATCTGGCGCTGCTCCAGCCGGAAGTCGGTGGGCACGCGGTAACTGTAGAACTCGTCGCTGTGGGCGACCAGGTAGTCGTTCAGTTCGAAGAAGCGGCGCTTTTGGGCGTCGGCCGAGAGAGAGGCAGGGCGCTCGTCCGCGGAGATGCCGGGGAAATCGGCAATCCAGTCCCAGCCCCACTCGAATGGGCGCACCACGCGATTGCTGTCGCGTGTCTCCAGACGGTACTCCCAGTCGTTCATCCAGCGGCTATAGCGAGAGCGGATCATGGTCAGAAAAATCCCCCATCTCCTGAAACCGGCAACTGTGGGGAATGCTTAATTTTACCTGATCCGAGAAGCGCGACGGAGAAGCCCACAGCGGGATGCGAGTGAGGAAAGCTGAAAGGTGCTAGCGGAAGGGTCAACGGGGCGGCCGCCCCTACTCCACATAGACCCTGGGGATACGCGGGGAGAGGCCGCAGAGGATCTCGTAGACGACGGTGCCTGCGACGCGCGCGTGGTCGTCGGCCCCGATCGAGCAGTGTTCGCTGCGACCGATGAGCAGCACCTCGTCGCCGATCGCCGCGCCGGGAATGTCGGTCACATCAACCATAGTCAAATCCATGCTGACGTTGCCCGCGATGGGCGCGTAGCGGTCGCGAAGGATCACCTGCCCGCGATTGGAGAGATGGCGGTTGAAGCCGTCTCCGTAGCCGACCGGCAGCACCGCAAGCCGCGTCGGCCGAGCGGCCTGCCAGCGGCGGTTGTAGCCGACCGAGGTGCCGGGAGCGATGTCGCGCAGGGCGATGATGCGCGTCTTCCAGGTGAGCACGGGGCGCAGCGGCAGGCGCGCGCTGTCGGCTCCGGGTCCCTGGCAGGGCAGGTTGTAGCCGTAGAGCGCGAGGCCCGGCCGAACCATGTTGTTCCAGCTCTCCGGACGCGCGATGGTGGCCGCGGTGTTGGCCAGATGACGATAGCGCGGGTTGAGTCCGGCAGACTCAAGCTGCGCGATGACCTGCTCGAAGGCGGCGCGCTGCTCCTCGGCAAAGTCGGAGTCGAGCACCTCGGATTCGGCCAGATGGCTGAAGACGCCCTGCAGTTCAATGGCAGGCGAGGCCGCGATGCGGGCGGCGAGCGCGGGAAGCTCTGCCATTGGGACGCCCAGGCGGCTCATGCCGGTATCGACCTTGAGATGTACGGCAATCGGATCCGAGAGGCGCAGGCGCCGTGCAGCGGCCTCAAGCGCTTCGACGTGCTCGACGGTGGCGATGGCAGGCGTCAGGCGGCGGCGCAGCAGCGCCTCCTCCTCGCCGCGCCAGAAGCCGGTCATGACGAGGATGGGCAGCCGCACTCCGGCGCCGCGCACGGCCACGCCTTCTTCGGTGGAGGTGACGCCGAGCCACTGCGCCCCGGCGTACTCCAGGGCGCGCGCGACCTCCATGACACCATGGCCATAGGCATCGCACTTGATTACGCAGCACGCAGTGACCTCCGGGTCGAGATGGCGCGTGATGGTGCGGAAGTTTGCGGCCAGCGCCGAGAGCGAGACCTCGGCCCAGTTGGGACGCGTGTGCACACCGAATTTCTGCTGTGTGGAAGCCAAAATGAATTAGGCCTTGGTAAATCCAGTATAGCGGAATGCGAGGCACGGCTGAACTGCACCAAAGTGGCTGGCCGTGCATCCGCGCCTGCCCTGCGGTGTCATCCTGACCCTGAGCGCAGCGAAGGGGAATGGCCCCAGCGCCGCACAAATATCCCAACTGCGAAAGCAAGTTCAACTACCCCACCCGAGCCAAAGGATGGCTTGGATGGGGCACCTCAAACTTTGTCTGTCATGCCGGACTTTTCCAGTCGCATCGAGCTTCGTCCAGTCATGGCGCGCTTCAGTTAGTTGTGCAGCCAGTCGGTGCGGGCCAGAGTCTCGAATCGGGTTGAGCCTTTCAGGAACGCGAGTTGGATCGTGTCCGTGGGGCCGTTGCGCTGCTTGGCGAGGATGATCTTCGCTTTGCCCTCGAGCTCGGGGTTGTCGCGGTCGTAATACTCTGGGCGGTAGATGAACATCACGATATCGGCGTCCTGCTCGATCGAGCCCGACTCGCGCAGGTCGCTCAGTTTGGGCTCGGTGTCCTTGCCGCGGGTCTCCGGCGCGCGGCTCAACTGCGAGAGCGCGATCACCGGGACCTTCAACTCCTTGGCAATGGCCTTCAGCCCTCGCGAGATGGCCGAGACCTCCTGCGTGCGGTTCTCGTAGCGGCGGCCGCCGGGCGCAGTGGCCGACATGAGTTGCAGGTAATCGACGACGATCAGGTCGAGCCCGCTGCGGTCCATGGCCTTGCGGCGGGCCTTGGCGCGCAGTTCGGTGAGCGAAATGCCCGGCGTGTCGTCAATGAAGATCGGCGCCTGCACCAACCGGTCGAGCGCGCCGCGCAGCTTGCCCAGGTCCTCGCGGCCCAGAAATCCGGTGCGCATCTTGTGCGCGTCCACGCGCGCCTGCGAGCACAGCATGCGGTTGAGCAGCGCCTCCTTCGACATTTCCAGCGAGAAGACCGCAACGCTTTTGCCGCCCATGACTGCGGAGTTTTCTGCGATGTTGATGGCGAAGGCCGTCTTGCCCATCGAGGGACGCGCGGCAATGATGATCAGGTCGGACTTCTGCAGGCCGCTGGTCAGCTCGTCCAAATCGGCGTAGTGCGTTTCAAGGCCGGTGATGCGGCCGCCGCGCTGGAAGAGCCGGTCGAGATCGCCGCCAAAGGACTCCTGCGCGATGGTGCGGATGTCGGTGAGTTGCTGGCCGCTGCGCTCTTCGGCGATGTTGAAGAGGCTCGACTCGGCGGCGTCGATGACCTCGGCCGCGGAGCTGGTCTGCTCCAGCGCCTGCGCGATGACGGAATTCGAAGCGTGAATGAGC
>WNFY01008411.1_pt1 | contig 14296 bp, 10 predicted proteins | sample 5400091 | NCBI WGS metagenome assembly WNFY01 (sample SAMN13153364, study PRJNA577476) | soil metagenome | isolation source: 60 cm soil or saprolite under grassland replicate 1 | place: USA:California | collected 2016-06-15 | reverse complement strand
GGCCGCGTCCCCAGTAGTGGAAAAACATGATACGCGGCTCTTCGTGCGTCATGTGTTGATGAATGGCGACGATGTTGATCTTGTCCTTGAGCAATGATTTCAAAACCGGTTGCAATTCGTCTTCAGTGACCGCGAAGTCTCCATCGACAACGGCGTTGTCATCGCTGCCGGCGAACGCCGCCCATGTGTTAACGCCCATGTCCTTGTCGATGTTCACGCCGTGCATTTTTGCAGGGCGACCGATGGTGAATTTGACCATTCCGTCTTTCGATTCTCCTTGCGTTCCGAAGATCTCGTTAAGAGGGGCAGCGGTGATCGAATTTTTTTCCGGCAACGATGGTTGCCCAACAACTGAAAACGATTCTGCTGGTTTTGGATCGGGACCTCGGATTGCTTTCGTCGTGTCGTAAACTTTTTTAACCGCGCTCGCTAACTTCTCGATCGAGCCTTCGCCTTCGATGTGCATGAAGAACACCTTCGGCTGATCAAAGAAGAAATGGTTGTGGAGCGCGGTGACGTTCAGACCATTATCGAGTGCGACTGACATCGCCCGGTTAACTTCGTCTTCGAACAGAACGGTATCACCCATCACCATCGCTTCCGAGTGCACACCTTTGGTGAATGCTGCCCATGTGCCCAGGCCCATGAACGGCGGCATCGTCCATCCATCGACAACCACCTTCACGTCGTCGCGCGGGAAGGTCACCTTATAGACGCCTTCCTTCTCATTCATCTTTCCCTTGAGCCCGGTCAATTCGTCAATGCGCGCCGTATTGAGGTCAGCAGCGAACGCGCTTGAGCTGATTCCGAGGAGAATTGTTGTGCGAAGAAGAAAAATTTTGATGCTTACCTTCATGTTGTTGACTCCCTGTTGGTGATTGTGGTGTAACCTTTACAGACACAACACGCCAGATGTAAGTTCAAATAATATTTGCAATACATCTTTCATTTGATCAGCATGATCTGTGATCACAGCAAGCTCGTGGCTTCTGCTGCTGTTTAGTTTGCCAACAAACCGCAACACTGAGCGAGTGGCTGTGTGGCGGCGGTTGAAAAAGATGGGCGCAGTGCAGATCAAAACATCGACGTATCTCCTCCCCGATGAGCCCGCGCAATACGAGCAGTTCCAATGGCTGGCACAGCAGATTCGCGATTACGGAGGTGATTCGACGCTCGTTCGAGCGCAGGAAATCGAGGGTTTAACCAAAGAGAAGGTGATCGCGATGTTCAATGACGCTCGCGGCAAAGATTATGGTGAGCTGCGAAAATCGCTTCAGGCATTCATAGGACGGCGCAAGAAAACAGAGGCGGAAACGGGAGCTGCAGAACTGGAACGTCTTACTCGCCAATTCCGTGAAATTCGCGAGGTCGATTTCTTCGACAGTCCACGCGGGCATGACGTTGCGATGCTGCTCCGTCGGGCGGAAGGGCGCAGTCGCACCCGACAATTTGCAGTGCTCGATGCGAAGCAATACCAGGGCAAAATATGGCTGACGCGTCCGCGCCCGGAGATCGACCGAGTTGGATCAGCGTGGCTGATCTCGAAGTTCATTGACCGCAAACCGAAATTCGTCTTTGCGCCAACTGCTGACGCCGTTCCAGATGCAATTCCATTCGATATGCTTGACGCCGAGTTCTCGCATCATGGCAATTACTGCACCTTTGAAACGCTCATAAAGCGCTTTGCGATTTCAGATAAGTCGGTCGCGAAAATTGGCGAGATGATCCACGATGCCGACCTCGACGACGCGAGATTTCAGCGCGTGGAAGCGGTTGGGATTGATCGCGTCCTCAAAGGTTGGGCGAAGCAGGGGCTGCCCGATAAAGAAATATTGCGGCGCGGCTTCGAGTGCTTCGACGCGCTGTACGCCTTTCTACAGCGACGATGAATCGTGAATTGAAATTGCCGGCGAGGGATCAGCAGAACGATTCCGACGCAGACCATCAGATGCCGTCATGGCGCGAAGTATTTCTTTATTTTCTCTTTCTCGGCTTCGTCAACATCGGCGGGCCGGTGGCGCAGATCACGATGATGTTCAATCACATGGTGGAAAAGCGGCGTTGGCTCTCGAAGGATCGCTTCGTGAAAATCATGGCCTTCTGCCACATGCTTCCCGGCCCTGAGGCGCTGCAGTTAGCCATCTATGTCGGTTATTTGAAAAGGAAGCTTTGGGGCGGCGTGCTGGCCGGTGTCACCTTCATTGTGCCGGGCGCAATTGCCATGATCGTCTTGAGCTGGCTCTATGTTCGTTATGGCGCGCTTCCTCAAGTAGCGGATGCGTTGTACGTGCTCAAGCCGGCTGTGCTCGGCATCATCGCCGCGGGAATTATCAAACTCGGGCGGGCTTCGATCAGGAACGTGTTCCTTGCGATTCTGCTGGTAGCCGCGTTTGTAGGAATGCGTTTTGCAGGAATCAACTTCCTGCTGATTCTTCTGATCGCCGGAATTCTGAACCTGATCGTGGAGCGCGGCTCTGCGGTGCTCAAAAGGAGTGCGTCAACTTTGCCGTTGATGCTTGTTGGAACCAGTGCGCTGATTCCATTCAGCGATTCGCGTTTATTCCAAATTGCGTGGCTGTTTTTCAAGACAGGACTGCTCAGCTTCGGAGGCGCGTACGCTTCGCTTGTTTTCGTGCAGCGCGGCGCGGTTGCGCAATATCACTGGTTGTCCGACGGACAGCTATTGGATGGCGTTGCGCTCAGTGTAGCGACGCCGGGGCCGTTCATGTTGTTCACGACTTTTGTAGGTTACATCGCCGGTGGAATTCCTGGCGCGGCGCTCGCCACTTTTTTTGTGTTTTTGCCGTCATTTGTATTCGTGCTCGGCGGTGTGCACTACATCGAAAAAGTCCGCGAAAACCGCGGACTTCAAGCGTTCCTCGCCGGGGTGAGCGCTGCAGTAGTAGGCGTGATTGCAGTCGTATCGCTGGATCTGATTCCGGGAGCGCTGGTAGACTGGGTAACTGGCGGAATCTCGCTAGTAGCATTCGTTCTGATCGCGTTTCTCAAGCGCGATGTGGCTCTGGTAGCGGTAGGAGCAATGGTCGGTGGGTTAGTTTACTCAACTTTTCGTGCACTCTATTGAACGAACTTCAGCCTTGATATGAATTTGGTTTCGGCCGCAATGCGGCGTCCAGTCACAATCATCGTTGGCATCGTCGCGGTTGTGCTATGCGCAATGGTCGCTCTGCGTCAGATGCCTCGGGACATCCTTCCGACGCTCGGTATTCCGGTCATTTATGTCGCGCAACCTTTCGGCGGATTGGATCCAGCGCAGATGGAGGGCTACTTGACTTATTATTATGAGTACCACTTCCTCTACATAACCGGTATCGAGAGCGTGGAGTCGAAGTCGATTCAGGGCGTCGCGCTGATTAAGCTCCAATTCTATCCTGGCACCGATATGGCGCAGGCGCTTGCCGAAACCGTTAACTACGCAAATCGCGCCCGCGCGTTTATGCCACCCGGCACCGTTCCGCCATTTGTGATGCGGTTTGACGCAGGCAGCGTTCCGGTGGGCAATCTGGTTTTCTCGAGCGAATCGCGAACGGTCGGAGAGTTGCAGGACCTGGCACTCAATCGCGTTCGTCCACTATTCGCCACGTTGCGCGGCGTTTCCGCACCACCGCCTTTTGGGGCCAGCCAGCGGACTATTGTCGTTCGCGTCGATCCGCAGAAATTACGAACCTATAACATTTCGATCGATCAGTTGGTCGATGCGGTTAGCAGCGCGAACACGATTAGCCCATCGGGCAACGCCCTTATTGGAAACATGCTACCGATCGTGCCGGTCAATTCGATCGTGCGCAATATCAAAGAATTGGAAACGGTTCCAATTCATCCCGGGCAATATCCGGCCGTGTTTGTGCGCGACATCGCGACCATTGAAGACAGCACCGATATTCCGACCGGCTTTGCGCTGGTGAATGGCCGGCGAACCGTTTACGTTCCAGTTACCAAGCGCGCGGATGCATCGACTCTCGAGGTCGTGCGCCTGGTGAAAGAGAACCTGCCAACCTTTCAAAAAATCCTGCCGGATGACGTGAAGGTTAGTTACGCATTCGATCAGTCGCCTTACGTCATTCGGGCAATCAATGGACTCATGGTTGAAGGGGCATTAGGCGCCTTGCTCACCGGAGTGATGGTGTTGCTGTTCCTGCGCGACTGGCGCAGTGCGCTCATTGTCGTAATCAACATTCCGCTTTCGCTGCTCGGCGCGATCATCGCTCTTTGGCTGACCCGGCAAACGGTAAATATCATGACGCTTGGCGGTCTCGCACTTGCCATCGGCATTCTCGTGGACATGTCAACCGTCACCATCGAGAACATTCATACTCACCTCGCGCGCGGGGAGTCGCTTGTGCGAGCGGTAGCCGATTCCGGACGCGAGGTCGCGCTGCCGCTCTTCATCTCGATGCTGTGCGTGCTCGCCGTGTTTGTTCCTTCATTTTTCATGACCGGAGCTGCAAAAGCGCTGTTCGTACCGCTCTCGCTCGCGGTCGGTTTTTCGATGGTCGCCTCTTATCTTCTTTCGAGCAGCTTCGTCCCGATCCTATCGGCATGGATCCTTCGCCGTGAGCACCGCGCGACGACGGAACAATCATTCTTTGGGCGCGTTCAACAAAAGTACGGTGAAGGCGTTCAAAATATAATGTCGCGTCGCGGCACGCTGGTGAGCGTCTATCTCGCTGGATGTGTTGTCGTAATCGTTTTGCTGCTCTCGGCTGTCGGCAGAGAAATTTTTCCGAATGTTGATGTTGGACAATTCGAGCTTCGGTTCCATGCGCCGACCGGAACACGGATCGAAGTGACGGAACAAATTGCCTCGAAAATCATGGATATGATCAAAGGCGAAGTCGGCGCAGACAACGTCGATATATCGATCGGCTTTGTCGGCGTTCAGCCGCCCAACTATCCGATCAACACGATTTATCTTTGGACGAGCGGGTCAGAAGAAGGAGTCCTGCAGGTACAACTCAAACGTGGGACGCGCGTTCGCGTTGAAGATTTGAAGGAGCGGCTCCGGCAGAAGTTCGCCAGCGATATGGCGGATGTCCGGATTTCCTTTGAGCCGAGCGATATCGTTAGCCGGGTGATGAGTTTGGGCGCGTTGACGCCAATCGAGGTCGCGGTCAGCGGCCCGGATATTAACGCCAATCGCGATTACGCCGAAAAGCTGCGGAGCTCTCTTTCTAATGTGAAGGCCCTTCGGGATGTGCAGTTCGGCCAAGCGCTCGATTACCCTACTGTAGAAGTCACAATGGATCGGGAGCGTGCCGGGTTGCTCGGCATAACAACTTCGCGTCTCAGCCGCGCGGTCACCGCAGCGACATCATCGAGTCGGTATGTCGTGCCGAATTATTGGGCGGATCCAACTAGCGGCATTGCTTACCAGGTGCAGGTGGAAGTGCCGCAGCAGCAGATGAATTCGATCGAAGAAGTAAAGAACATTCCTGTTTCGACTACATCAGGCGGGACAACTCTGCTATTGCGCAACATTGCTAACGTTCAAAACAGCGTAGCAGCAGCAGAGTACGATCGTTTCAATAGCCAACGCATGATCACGTTGACAGCGAACATTTCCGGCGCCGATCTTGGTAGCGTTGCATCGCAACTAACGACCGCGATGAAGCAGGCCGGTGCGCCACCGGCAAAAGTAAATTCGGAGATCCGGGGACAAATTGTTCCATTCCGTCAGATGTTCACCGGGCTTGAAGCGGGCTTACTGCTCGCAGTGGTCGTGATTTTCCTTTTGCTCGCAGCGAATTACCAGTCCTGGAAATTAGCATTTGTCGTCACATCCACCGCGCCCGCAGTTATCACCGGCGTCGCGATTGCGCTCTGGGTGACGCGAACCACGCTGAATATTCAATCGTTCATGGGCGCAATCATGGCCATCGGCGTGGCCGTTGCGAATGCAATTTTGCTCGTGACCTTTGCCGAGCGCAGCCGAATCGGTGGCAAAGAATCTGACGCCGCTGCAGTTGAAGGCGCGCGCAGCCGGTTGCGGCCAATCCTAATGACCAGCTTTGCGATGATCGCGGGAATGATCCCGCTGGCGCTGGGGTTAGGCGAAGGCGGCGAACAAACCGCTCCGCTCGGACGCGCCGTGATCGGCGGCCTGGCTGCGGCGACAATGGCGACCCTTTTTATTCTGCCATTCGTTTTTGCGATCGTGCAACGCCGTACTACGCGAAAATCCGTCTCGCTCGATCCGGACGATCCAAACAGTTCAGCATTCGAGGAACGAACGTCGAACCATCATGCTCTCGCGAAATCATAGGATGAACGTGTCTGGACGCCCGGCTCTAATTTTCTCAGCGGCGGCGCTAGTGCTCGTGCTCCTGTCGGGCTGCTGGAGATCGCAACCCGGTACCGCCGCGGTGAACGTTCAAACCGCGCAACCGAAACGCGGTCCGATCGCGAGGACGATTAGTCTTCCGGCAAATATAGCTCCCTATCAGCAGGCTACGCTTTATGCAAAGGTGGCAGGATATTTGAAATCGATCTCGGTGGACAAAGGGGACGTCGTCAAGCAGCGCGACTTGTTAGCCGAAATCGAGGTTCCGGAACTCTTGGCGGATCGGGCGAAATTCGCGGCGGAAGTGCAGGTCGCGGAGATCGATTACAAGCGAGTACAAAACGCGCAAAAGAAGGCGCCTGATCTGGTCGTTCCGCAGACGGTGGATGATGCGAAAGCCAAGTTCGATGTCGCGCGTGCGAACCAGCAGCGAAATGAAACTCTGCTGAGTTTTACAAAGATCACGGCTCCATTTTCCGGAGTAATTACGAAACGCATGGTTGATCCGGGGGCTTTTATTCCGGCGGCCACTTCGGGCAGTGCAGCACAAACGGCAGCGCTGCTAACGCTGATGGATTTCGACACCGTTCGTGTTCAGGTGGCGATTCCTGAATCGGAGGTGCCGTTCGTAAAGGAAGGTTTGCCGGCGACAGTCACCGTGGACGAATTAAGCGGAAAAAAATTCGATGCAACAATCACCCGGTACTCACACGCGCTGGACGAGTCCACGAAAACAATGCTCGCGGAGATCGAGGTGCCTAACGAGAAGCACGAGCTACGCCCTGGAATGTATGCGACAGCCATAATCGCGGTGGAACAAAAAGACAACGCTCTGTTGATTCCAGCCGACGCTTTGGTCGTCGAGAAAGTCAGGAAGTCGGTGTTTACGGTTGTGGACAACAAAGCGAAGAAGGTTCCGCTGAAAGTGGGTTTCAGTGACGAGAAGTCTGTGGAGATACTTGAGGGGCTGGCACCCGACAAGCCGGTCATTACCGTCGGCAAACAAAATCTAAATGACGGGCAGCAGGTGATCGTAAAAGCGCCGCCTGCAAAGAAATGAAAAATTTATACGGCGCCATCGGCGCGACTGCGCTGCTCATCGCGAGCGTTGCAATCGCAGGGACAGAAAAATCAACGGCGAGTGACGTCGGGAATTTTCGTATCGATCTGCCGACCGTCCTGCGGCTCGCCCACGCTAGGAACCTTGATATCCAGATTGCGCGAGAGCGACTAGCAGAAGCGCAGGCCAATCAGGAAGAAGCGATTTGGCAGGCGTTGCCGTGGGTTTCACCCGGCGTCAATTACCGCAATCACCAGGATCTAATTCAGGATGTCGTCGGAAATATTATTGAGGTTCACAAACAATCTTACGCCCTCGGACCAACATCAAACCTCCAACTCGATATTGGCGACACGCTCTACAAAAACCTTATCACGCGCCAGCTGACCAAAGCGGCAAGGTATGCGGTCGCGGCACAAACCCAGGACTCGGTCTTCAGTGCGGTGCAGGATTACTTCGATCTACTACGAGCTCATGAGCTAACAAACATCGCGCGCGAGGCAGTTGATATTTCGCAGCGTTACCAGACCGAGACACACACTGCAGTAAAAGCGGGTATTGCGTTCAAAGGCGATGAGCTTCGCGTCGAAGTTCAAACCGAGCGTAACAATCTTGTGCTGCTCCAAGCACAGCAGAACGAGCGCGCAGCCGCGGTGCGGCTCGCCGAAGTATTGCATCTGGATCCGGCGGTTAATCTCGTCGCGACGAACCGCGACATGACGCCGCTTTCGATTGTTCGCGAATCTCGCGACCTTGGTGCCCTAATTTCACAGGCGTTGTTCACGCGACCCGAACTCGGCCAAACGAATGCTTTGCTCAAGTCAGCAAAACATGCCGCTAATGGCGCGACATTTGGACCTTTCCTGCCCACCGTAAGCGGACAGGCGTTCACCGGAAACTTCGGCGGTAATGCTGAGAACGTTCCGACGCGTTCGGGCGGCTCCGAAGATTATGCGGTCTCGCTCGGCTGGCGAATCGGGCCCGGTGGCTTGTTCGATGTACCGCGCATCAAAGCAGCTGATGCGCGGTTTCGTGCCGCTGCATTAACAGCGGACAAAACGCGCGACGGCGTGATCGGCGAGGTTGTTGATGCCCAAACGCAAGTGGTTTCCCTCCGTGAGCAGATAGATCAGGCCGCGCGCGCTCTGGATGCCGCGGCCGAAACGCTCAAACTGACTGAAGAACGAAAAGAATTCGCCGTCGGCAACGTACTCGAGACGATCCAAGCCGAGCAGGATCTAACGCGTGCGCGAAGTGATTACGCAAACGCGGTCGTCGATTACAACAAAGCACAGTATGCGCTAACACGCGCCATCGGGGGTCTGAAATAATTAAAATTTGTAGTTCAGGTCGAACATCCAGATCTGAAAATCGCGCAAAGGATTCGTGTTGATGCTAACTACTGACGCTCCGCACGCCTTGAATGTTCACCCGCGCATCAAAGAAGTCGTCGTCGATCAGATTTTGATCCAACGAATATGCTTCCGTCCGTTCATAATAGATGTTTGCTTCCCAATCGCCTTTCCGTTTAACGTTTCCGACGGCTATTCCAGCCTGAACAGCGAATCCCTGGTTTCCCACAGGCGCGTCGCCCGCTAATTGAGCTTGATGAGCGCGATCGCTTGCGTCCAAATTGTAACCGAAATCTCCCCAAATACGCCACGGCAAGCCGAATTTCGTCCAGCCGAACTCTACCGGCGTGTCAAATACCAGCAGATCGTTGATGCCGCCATTCGGAATGACTACGTTATTGAAACGCCCCTGAAAACTGTCGCCGCTCCCGGAGTAATTATAAAGTGTGGGAGCAACTTGGATGTAAGTTGTTTTGCTAAAATTGTATCGCGCACCGGCTTGCCAGCCGAACAGGTAAGCATCCAGATGTGAAGGAGCGTTTCCAAAGGTGTTGTCGGGATCGGCATCGTCGTACACGAACTGGCCGAGGTTAACAAAGAGATCCACATTTCCTTCTTTCAGTTTGAATTGCTCGGCGAACCCTTCAGGACTAAGCTCCGGATCCCAAACCATGTTCGTCCTCACGAACGGGTTGTCCATCCGGCCGCCGATCAATGTGAGCCATTCGGTCGGGCGATAGCCGACATAAAGCTGGCCAACGAATATTCCATCATCGTTCTTAGCGAACGGCCCGTTGATGGTTGTTTTAGTGGTAAACACGCCCGGCTTCGTTTCCACAACCGTACTCGACGTGGTATCAGCGCCAAACGTCACGTTATTCGATCGATTGGCAGAGGCTGTCTCCAACCGAAGGCCGAAAAACCAGTTGTCGCTGAAGTCACCCGTGAGGCCGAGTCGTAAGCGGTAGCGGGTGCGATTACGACGACTAGTGTCGCCCGTGACGTCCTCACCCTGCCGTATGTCGTAGCGCAATCTTGCGTCGAAAGTGAGCGCGAGATTGTTGACCCAAGGCGAGATCGAAAAGAGCTCTTTTGCTTTTGCTACCGGCGACAGTAAAGCCGCTGCAACATTCTTGTCGGCTTCGGCTGTATCGACACTCGACTTCTGTTCCGCTACAGTTTTTTGTCTTCGCGATGTTGCAGCTGAGTCAGACACGGATGCGGGGCGTTTTTCTAAAACGTTGATTTTCTGCTCTAGCTCAGCGTTCCGTTGTTCCAGTTCGCCGTTTTGCCTCTGCAACTGCTCGACCGCTCGCTCGAGTTTCTCGAGCCGTTCGGCTTCGGAAGATGTCTGAGCCTCCAGTGATTGCATTGCTATCAACAGCATCGGAATGAGAATGCTGGCTTCGGTTGAGAAGGACCTTTTCATGGACACAATTTTCCTGTTGGTGGTGTTGTTTGTTTCGATTGTTGGTTCTGCAGTTTTATCCCCCTGGTTTCCTGCCTATTGATTCAAGCAAATCGAGTTTTCCGCGACGGCGGTCTGAAGCACTAACGGGTGGCGTGAGCACGGACCAAAGTTGCGTCGATGATGGAAGAAAGGCGGGAGTAACCTTATCCCGGCGGAGCTTCCGTAGAGTAATTTCAACAACGTCCGCCAAGGTATATCGATCGAGGATTCTCGCGATCGCATTGCGCACATCGAGCATCAGCATGCGTAGACCGCAGTGCACCTCGTCCGGGCAGCTGCAGCGCACGTAAGCCGTCTGACTGACGCATCGAATCGGCGCAAGCGGACCTTCAATAAAGCGAATAACCGATCCGAGCCTGGTCCGCTTCATTGGTTTACCCAACGAGTAGCCACCGAGCTTCCCGCGGGTGCTCTTTACGTAGCCGCCGCCTTTTAACTGCGCTAAAATCTGCTCGAGAAATTTTATCGGCAGCTTCTCTTTGCTCGCCAAAACGCTTGCTTGCAGAAGCGGAAAACCCAATTCTTGAGCGATCCCAAGATCAATCAGTGTTCTGAGCGCATATTCTCCTCGTTTCGAGAGTTTCATTTTCTTGGGTTCAAAGGCCGAAAGCCATTCACCGATTTGCTGATTTCGTAGATTCTTTGTCACCGCGCTGCATTTAATCTCCAGTGATGCAATAGGGATTTCTGCTGCTCCTACTAAGTCAGTAGGGATTTGGCAAGTACTTTTTTGCCCGCAGCGCGAGGACCCGGAGACTTTTCTGTGATCAGACTGGCGAGGCTTGGCGCTCTTTGCAGGCCGCCGGGCGAAACCCTGAAATTCAGTGAAAGGAATTCGCCGTCAGCAACGTACTCGAGACGATCCAAGCCGAGCAGGATCTAACGCGTGCGCGAAGTGATTACGCAAACGCGGTCGTCGATTACAATAAAGCACAGTATGCGCTAACACGCGCCATCGGGGGTCTGAAATAATTAAAATTTGTAGTTCAGGTCGAACATCCAGATCTGAAAATCGCGCAAAGGATTCGTGTTGATGCTAACTACTGACGCTCCGGTACCGATTCAATTGTCCATTTGGATCGCAAAACCGTAGGTCAACTGCGAGTCAGCGCGATTGCGTTTTGCAGAACAGGACCTAAGCTATCGTGTACAAACGGCGCTTCTACGTCGCGGATTGCACGGGGAGTTCAAGCGAGTAGTAACTTCTCAATCATGAGGGCTCGTTGGTGCGCTGCTTTCCTGTTGCTGGCCGCTGCCACTTTCAGTTGTGCCAGTTCCTGGGACGACGATTCACATTATGTCTCGTTAGGCCCGCGAAACGGCTACTTTATCGTCCGACTCGATTCGCGTTTGTATTACCAGATCGGCCTTTACGAAGCGCCTGTGATTGATACCGCCGATCCGTTGCGCCACGGCTACGGCGCGGACGCGCTTGCGTTTCGATTCAATCGAAACAGCGTGTTAGTCGCGCCTCCGGCTTACATCGCACAAGAAGCGCCGAACGATTTTTACACGCGGCGAATCGGATCACTGGCTCGCGGTCGCGCAACCGTCCATGATGTAGAAGCTCTATTCGGCTGTGCACATATCCGCGCAGATCGCCCGGACGGGTTTATGTGGTATTACGCATTGCAAATTTATAACCCGTTCGAGGAGCATGGCGGCGATTCCAATTGACCTTGCGAATCTCATGATTTCTGCTGGCGATCTCCGATCGGCGTTAGCAAAATCCCGAGATTAGTAGAACAGATTTTGGATGAATAATGGAGTCTGATACCCGGCGATTGCGCGTATTTTCTTTAATTCGTTGGATGCGACTTGCGATTTTGCTCGCGCTCATTCCTTCGAATCGACGATGTTACAGAGGCGGCTGCTTTGGAAATCACAATCGCTGATCGGATGATGAACTTTCGAAGACAGTTGTTACTGGCAGCGGTGTTGCTGGCATCGGTCTGTTCAGCTAGGAGCGCGGAGCAATTGGAGAAAGGGATTTGGACGATTCCGTTCACAGACGACGGCGTGTGCATCCGAATTCCGGTAAATTGCTTTGGAGAAACGTTGTACTTTGTTGTCGATACTGGGGCGTCCATTCCTATCTTCGACACGCGTTTTTCGGAGCGGCTAGGACCCGAGACCGGAAATGCCCGCATGAGCACAGGTGCCGCAATTATTGCCGGCGCGCCTATTTATTCATGTCCCGACTTATCTGTCGGGGATCTGTTTCTGACAGCGGATAAAGCGCTGTGCCAATCATTGCGAGCGGTTGAAATGGTCACCGGCGAGCGCTGCGATGGAATCCTCGGAATATCGTCTTTAAAGAACTACATAGTCACCATTGACTTCGATACCGGCACCCTGGTAGTCGCAACAACCTTGAAGGATGAAGCGAAAGATAGTGCAATCGCCGTACCTTTGCTACCAGTCAAAGAACGTCACGTAGCTGTGGACGCTATTTTGAATAACAGTCATCACGTCAAATTGATGATCGACAGCAGTGATTCCGCTGCGATTTCGCTCAATCCAGCGGACTGGGCCGGGGTTTTTGCCGATACTGAAAAGTCGAAGTTTCACCCAGCGACCATGGCATTAGTAGGCGGAAAGACGCATCCCTCAGTTTTCGCGAGAATCGGTTCAATCAAGCTTGATAGAATCGAGCAAAAGAATCTGATTTGCGCTTTTGCGCCAAATCCGAATACGCAGTCGGCGCTTGGACTTGCTTTCCTCAGACGCTATAAAGCGACATTCGACTTTACAAAGCAAACTCTGTATCTCGCCCCGAGCAAACACTGCGCCGAGCCAGACAATCCCGATATGAGCGGTTTGCACCTGCTTCGTAAAGACGAAGGGACGGTGGTTGATTCCGTAGACGAAGGCAGTGCGGCTGCATCTGCGGGAATCCAGCCCGGCGACAAATTGCAGGTCATCAACGGAGAAGATACTGGTTCACTTAAGATGGCCGCGATCCGGCAACGTTTGAAAGCAGGAAATGACCGAGAGGTCCGTGTTCAGATTGCGCGCGGCTCGACCCGGAAAGACATCTCCTTTCGATTGAAGGCGCCGTTTTGATGTCTGAATAGGCAGGCGCTCTCTCGACGTCCTTCGTGTTTTTTCGTCTTTTGTCTTTGTTACCGCAGTATGAATTATGTCAAGTACTGGGTGACAATCACAGGGATTCAGCGTCCCTTGCCGCAGCGAGCGGGGCGATAGTTGGTGTGATCATTGTAATAGCTTTGCACTCGACTCCGAAGCGCTTGCTGTTGGCCCGGCTTGCCATGAGGAGCCGGTGCTTTTACCTTGATCGCGTTGTTGCAGACGTGACTTGCTGTGACGATTAGCGCGATAGCAGGTGGAGTAACTTATTCAGTTATTCGTAGGCGACGAAACGGAGCAAAGCACGGCGCTAAGCGCAGTCGCGTTTCTTGGAATGATCTGACGGAGGGGGCCATTGTTGCATCGTGCTCCATGTCGGCGTGCTGGGACAAATTCTCGGCACCTGGCTAGTCCTGCTTTACAAAGTGGACCAGCTTCAGTGCACGGCTCCATCTTCCACCAACTGGCGGTCATGGAGGATACCGTCGGTGAAGAGCTGGCCGCTGGCTTCGAAATAGAGGCGGAGCTGCACGCGTCGCGCGTCGGGTTTCGGCGAGACGGAGCCAGGCTGACCACGCGAACCATGATACAACACATCGTCGAACTCAAAGAGATCGCCTCCTCCGCCTGCGCCTATTTTGTAGTGAAGCGACAGCGTTTGAGCGTGGACGAGTTGATTGCCGCTGTCGAAAACGTGCGCGTCAAACCATACGTTCTTCGCGTAGGCAGTGTTTCTTACCCATGCGCTGAGCTTTACGTGCGTTTGCAATTCCGATCCGGCGGATCCGGCTGGGATGAACTGGTGGCGCTGCTTTTCGATCGTGAGGGCAAACGCGTTCACCACGTCGCGATTCGTTTGCGCGCCTTGGCGTGGCGTGACGGATTGCGCGGGCGAATTCGCTTGGACCGCGAACACGTAGTTGTCCCCGAAGCGGCTGTCCCAAGCTTTGGGCGGCTCACCGAAATGGGCGTAGCCGATGTTGAGAAACCACAGCTCGACTTGCGCGGCATCACCCGGTACG
>WNFY01003678.1_pt1 | contig 14299 bp, 7 predicted proteins | sample 5400091 | NCBI WGS metagenome assembly WNFY01 (sample SAMN13153364, study PRJNA577476) | soil metagenome | isolation source: 60 cm soil or saprolite under grassland replicate 1 | place: USA:California | collected 2016-06-15 | reverse complement strand
TTGCGTCGGTGCGGGCCTCGGGCGTTTTACCGCCGGGCGGAACAGGCGACGTGATTTTTGATGAGTTGTGCACGAACGTGACGACGTTCGCCGACACCATTCGTCAGCAGGTGTCAGTGCAAGCGCAACCGGCAACGATTATTCGTGCGGACATTGGCGATTTTACTTTGAGCGGTCGAATCGATCGTGTCCGTGGCGACACTCTGCTGCATTACCGGCTAACGAGATTAAAAACGAAGGACTTCGTGCGCATCTGGATCGAGCACTTGGCGCGGAACCTGACCGAGCAGAAACCGGCGTTGCTTTTCGGAAAAGAAGGAGACGAGATCGCCGGCTACGAACTTCCGCCGATGGAAAACGCGCGCGAAGTTCTGACTGATTTGCTTACAATCTACTGGGGCGGTCTGGGCGAGCCGCTGCAATTATTCCCACGAAGTTCTTGGACTTTTGTGGAAAAAATTTTTGCCGGGAAAGATCGGGAGCGCGCACGTTACCTGGCGGGAAACGATTGGAAGAGCAACGAGAACGACGAAAAGAGCAGGGGCGAGCGTGATGATGCCTACATCAAGTTGGCGTTCCGCAATCGAGACGACGCGCTCGATGAAGAGTGGGAAAGGATCAGTCTTTCCGTTCTTGGGCCAATTTTTTCTAGGCGCAAACGGCAATGAAACCCGAATTCAATGCCGCCCAAACTCCCCTGGAAAAAGGGTTCACCGTTATCGAAGCGAGCGCGGGCACGGGAAAGACGACGACGATCTCCGCCATTGTTTTGCGCTTGCTGGCAGAGCAGGGGATCCCGATCGAGCAAATTCTGGTAACTACCTACACCGAGCTGGCGACGGCGGAACTGCGTGGTCGGATTCGGGAAACAATCACGGACGCGCTGGCGCAGACGCGTCTGCCCTTCGTTGCGGAGATCGTCAAAAGAGTCACGGACCGAAAGCAATTCGAGCTCAGACTCAAACTCGCGCTGCAAAGTTTTGATGAAGCTTCAATTTTTACCATCCACAGTTTTTGCGCGCGAGTTCTGGCCGATCGCGCGTTTGAAACCGGCGTGCCTTTCGAGACCGAGTTGGTGGCGGATCAATCTCGCTTTTTGCATGAAGTTGTGGACGATTTTTGGCGCGCAAATTTCTACAACGACGACACCATTGTGGCCGGGGTGTTGCGCGCGCAGTTGACACCGGCGCATCTGGTTGAGTTACTCACGCAACTGACTAACAATCCAACGCTGCGCGTTTGGCCGCCCGCGGAAGATCGCGTGGCTCTGGAAAAGAAAATTACCGAACTGTGCCAGGCGGGAGGCGATGGCGAGGAACTGACAGCATTGGCGGAACGTTTCGTTATTTCGCTCGAGTCGGACTTTTGTGAATGGGCGCGCGCGGAATTGCGCCGGCGAAAGACGGATCGCCAAGTGCAGTCGTTTGACGACATGCTCACCCGCCTGGACGAAGCACTGCGGGGCGAGAGAGGGAGCGAGCTGCGGAAGAGTTTGCGCGAGCGTTTCCCCGTCGCGCTGGTGGACGAGTTCCAAGACACCGACCCGGTGCAGTATTCGATCTTCTCGCAAATTTACCGGGGAAGCGACGCCTCCGTATTTTTTATCGGCGATCCCAAACAGGCGATTTATGGATTTCGCGGCGCCGACGTTTTCACTTATTTAGAAGCGGCAAAAGTTGCGAATCGCCGTCATACCCTTGGGCAGAATTGGCGATCGGAGGCGAAGTTGGTCAATGGAGTGAGCGCGATTTTCAGTCGGCGCACCGATTCTTTTGTCATTGAAAGCATCGAGCTTTCGCCAGTGACAGCATCGGGAAAAGCCGATGCCGAGGCCCTTACGATTGGTGATCAGCGGGATCAACCGCTGCATTTCTGGATCGCGGCCTCTGGCGACAGGGCGCGAATGGGAAAAGTGGTGGCCGCGGAAATTGCATCATTGCTGACCAGTGAAACGAAGATCGGGACAAGGAAAATTGAGCCGCGCGACATCGCGGTTCTGGTGAATAATAACACACAGCCAGTCGGGGTTCAGCGAGCGCTGACGGATTATCGAATTCCGTCGGTCGTTTACAGTGCGGCCAGCGTTCTCAAATCCGGCGAGGCCTTGGAGTTGTTGCGTGTGTTGCTGGCAGTGGCGCAGCCGACGCACGAGAAAATTGTTCGGGCCGCGCTGGCGACAGAGATATTCGGCTTAAATGCGAGCGCGCTGGAAAGTTTATTGGGCGACGAATCCGCGTGGGAAGCGACGCTTAATCGCTTTGCCGATTACCACATGTGGTGGCGGGACCAGGGTTTCGTGCAAATGATGCGAGAGCTGCTCGTTCGCGAGAAGGTGCGATCGCGTTTGCTCCACTGGCGGGACGGCGAACGTCGACTGACGAACGTTTTGCATTTGATCGAACTGTTGCATGCCGCTTGTGTGGAAAATCGCTTCGGCATTGATGGGCTGATCAAGTGGCTGGCGCGGCAAATTTCGCTCGGCGGCGAACTGAAAGACGAACATGAATTGCGTTTGGAAAGTGACGAAGACGCAGTCCGGATTGTCACGATTCACAAGAGCAAAGGGCTCGAGTACGGCGTCACGTTTTCGCCGTTTGCGCGCAAGGAACCATGGAGCGGGGCAAAGGAATTCTTGAAGTTTCATGAAGACGACAAACTTGTGCTCGACCTGGAAGAATCGGCGGAGCACGAAAAAATCCGGAATCGCGAAGAGCTGGCAGAGTCTGTTCGGCAACTCTATGTCGGGCTTACGCGGGCAAAACATCGCAGCTATCTGATTTGGCAGGAAAGTAGTAGAAAATCCAAATCGGCGCTGGCCTGGCTGTTTTCGGAGGAAGAATCAGCCGACGCATTTCTCGAGGAAAAAGGCGAGTCCAACACGAGCGGACGCGTGCGGGCTGCATTTGGGGAAAGCGACGTAATCGCGGTTGAAGATTTGCCCGAAGGCAGAGAAAATGTTTTTGCACCGACACCGGCGTTACCAACACCACTGGCGGCGCGAGTTTTCAATGAGGAGATCGATCGGAGCTGGCGAATCTCGAGTTTCAGTTCGTTGATCAGCGGGCGAACGGAAGATCCGGAGACACCGGATTACGATAGAATGGAACCCGGGGTCGAGAGTGTAGAAGAGCCCGTCCTGCCGACACAGGGAATTCACGCTTTTCCCGGCGGGATGCGAGCCGGGACCTGCCTGCATTTAATTCTGGAGGAACTCGATTTCGCCGATCTTTCGCAACTGCGGCCGCTGGTGGCAAGAAAGCTGGGCGATTTTCATTTCGATACCTTTGTTGAAGTGGTGTGCGATATTTTGGAGAAGACGTTGCGGGTTCCGCTGGGCGAGGATGGCTTTATGCTTTCCCAAATCTCGCGCACGTCACGTTTGTCGGAACTGGAGTTCACTTTTCCGATTACAGCATTGACCACCGCGCGTCTGCGCAAGGTGTTTCAGGTGGAGGAGTTGCCGCTCGCGATCGATCGCCTGCAGTTCGCGCCAGCCAACGGATTCATGAAAGGATTCATCGATTTGGTTTTTGAGCACGCGGGACGGTTCTATTTTGTCGATTGGAAATCGAATTGGCTGGGGACCGACTCTGGCAGTTACGCGCCTGAAAATATTGCGACGGAAATGGCGCGGAATTTTTACAATTTGCAGCTGAGCATTTACGCGGTGGCGCTGCATCGTTATCTACAACGGCGCCTCCCCGGTTACGAATATGAGAGGAATTTCGGGGGCGCGTTCTATATTTTTCTGCGCGGAATCGATCCGGGGAAACCGGACAACGGGGTAGTTTTTACGCGCCCGCCACGCAAGTTTGTGGAACAACTGGATGACGTTTTTGATGGCAACTCCTGAGCTCGAAGTTCACTTCATCGATCAGCATTTTGCCGCGTTGATGAACCGGTTGGCAAAGGTTTCATCGCCGGAACTGGAGTTGGCCGCCAAACTGGTCAGCCATTTTCGCGAGCGCGGAGATGTTTGCGTAGCGCTGCCAGCGATTACTTCCACCGATGCGTCAAAAATCGGAGGTCCGGATGTTCCGCCGCTGAAAAATTGGGTGAGAAAATTGCGCGCCTCAGGAGTAGTGGGCGGGCCGGGAGAATTCACACCGCTCATATTAGATAAGGCGGACCGGCTTTACCTTCAGCGTTACTGGAAATATGAGGACGACCTGGGACGCGATCTTCAGGCGCGCCTGAGGGATAATCCGATGCGCGAGTTCAACCGAACAGAGTTGGCCAAAAATCTTGAGAAACTGTTTCCCGCGCAGTCTGATTTGCAAAAAGTCGCAGCATTCGTCGCGGCAACCTCGCGACTCTGCGTCATTTCGGGTGCGCCCGGCACGGGAAAAACGCGCACTATTGTCTTGATCTGCGCGCTCCTGATCGCGCTTGCCGGAAAACGGGAGCTCAATTTCGCGCTCGCCGCTCCAACCGGCAAAGCGGCGGCGCGACTTAAGGAAACAATCGCGCAAACGCGGTTCTCGCTGCGGCTGCCCGATGAGATAAAATTTCCGGCGGATGCATCAACCATCCAGCGGTTACTCGGCGCCAAAGGCGATTCGCCGCATTTTCGGCACGACGCCAAGAATCCGCTGCTGGCGGATGTCGTGATTGTAGACGAGGCATCGATGATCGACCTGGCGCTATTGGCGAAGCTGTTCGATGCGGTCCGGCCGGATGCGCGCGTTATTCTGGTTGGCGACAAGGACCAGCTCGCGTCGGTGGAAGCGGGAAGCGCCTTTCGCGACATTTGCACGTCCGGTCTAGAGCCCGGAATCTCTGCCTCGTTGGCAGAGGCCTTCGCGAAATGCACGGGCGAGGAATTGGAGGGCACGAGTGCGAGCGAAGCGCCGATTCATCCCGCCGTAGTTGAATTACGGCGCAACTATCGTTTTACGCCCGAAAGGGGAATTGCCGAACTAAGCAGCGCTGTCAATCAGGGCGATGCCGAAGGCGCAATCGCGGTTTTGAAAAACGGTCGCCGAATCCGCTGGCGGCCAACGCCGGTGGTAAAAAAATTTGAGCGAGAACTGCGCGAGCGCGTCTTGCCGCGATTCGAAAAGTTCTTAACGCTGACCGATCCAGCGGACGCCTTGAATCAACTGGGGGAATTCGCCGTCTTGTGCGCGTTGCGTCGGGGACCGTTCGGCGCGGAAACAGTAAATGGGTTGCTGGAGCGGATGCTGTGGGACATCGGAAGAGTCGAAGGTGATGGGCGTTATCATGGGGGAGAGCCCGTGATCATTGTGCGAAACGATTACAATGTCGGCCTTTTTAACGGCGATCTCGGGATCGTACTGCCAGACGCCACCAGTGGCGAGCTGCGGGTTTTCTTTCGCGGCGAAGGCAGCGATGTGCTCAATTTTGCGCCAGGGCGTCTACCGGCACATCAGCCGGCTTTTGCTTTGACGGTGCACAAAAGCCAGGGATCAGAGTTTCGTGATGCGCTGGTCATTTTACCGGAAAGAGACGCGCCGGTGTTGACGCGCGAGCTGCTTTATACAGGAGTAACCAGGGTGCGTGAGACAGTGGAAGTGTGGGCCACGGAGCATATATTGAGGCAAACCATCGAACGAAAAATAGAGCGGAGTTCGGGATTGCGGGACCGACTTTGGAAGAAAGAGGGCGGCAGTTAATTATTGACTTCACTGGCCTAAATTTGAGACAGTCGCGTGAATCTGAGACAACCATCTGGGAAATAATGGTTGAAAAACCGACAACTCACCGTGGGATTGAGGACGGAAGCGGCCCAGTTTTTTGATCTGCTACGTTCAGAACGATGCCAGTCAGCCAGCCAATCACGCGAGAGAATCGAGTGATTTTTTCGCGCGACGAGCGCGGATTCACCGCCAAAGAAGTAGTCGATTGCGCGCTCGTGCGTGGCGAAATCGATCCGCTGTGGAAAGATTTCTTGCGTGTGGCTGAGTGCGATCGTCTGGCGAACGAACGGGAATTGGAACTGGATGATTCCGCGCTCGATTCTGCGGCGATTGCGTTTCGTTACAAACATGACCTGATCACGGCGGAGGAAACCGAGCGATGGCTCGAGGATCGGGGAGTTTCCCTGGCCGAATTCAGTGAATATTTTGCTCGCCAATATTGGGGCCGCTCTTACAGCGGCACAGTCGATCCACCCAAATCCAGGTATCAAACGGCGTCGCCGGAAGAGAAAGATCTTTTTCTAGTTGCTTTGATTCTCTCAGGCTCACTGGATCGAATGGCGGAGCGACTAAGTTATCGAGTTGCCGCGCGAGCAGCTGATCCCAGCGATAACAAGGCGAGCGTGGATGAAGAGCGCGCCCGATTCTTCTCGGCGGCAAAAATTGATTCGGCTGATCTGGCCGATTGGCTGGCGCACCTTGGCCGGGACGAAGAATGGCTCGAGGAAATACTCGCGGCCGAGGCGGTCTATCAGCGGCGTGTTTCGCAAATTCTTACTGAACAGGCGTTGCAGAAAGAGCTGGGGCCGATGCAACTGAATCTCACACGCTTTCAGCTCGAAACGGTCGAAGTCGATTCACGCGATGCCGCGGCGGAAGTAGTCGCCTGTGTGCGGAACGACGGCATGGAAATGAGCGAAGTGGCCGAAGAAAGCCGTTATCCGTTTCACCGCAGCGAAGTTTTGCTGGAGGACATTCCCTCGGAACAGCAGCAACGATTCTTGAGTGTAAAGGCCGGAACACTGTTGGATCCCATTCCGCGAGGCGACGCTTTCGAAGTTTGGCGGGTGAAAACGCGAACGGAACCGTCTTTGCAGGACCCGGTTATTCGCGCGCGCCTTGAGAGCCGAATTGTCGACCGCTGTTTCAGTGAATTGCTAAGTAAATACATTGATTGGAAATTCTTTCTGCCTCCGAGCGAATGAATACCAAAGATGTCGATTTGCTGCGGCGTTCCGACCTCTTTCGGTTTTTACCCGACGAGCATTTCGAGAAAATCCGGCCGCTGCTTCAAGAGGAACGGCATGACTTTGGCGATTTGATCGTCAAGCAAGGCGATCCCGCCAGCGCCTTTTATATTTTAATTTCGGGACGCGCCCGGGTTGTAAAGTCGGGAGCTAACAACGGCGAGGAGATTGTTCTGGCTACGCTTCGGCCCGGAGACAGCTTCGGCGAGGCAGCGCTCACGGAAGGCGGGACGCGGACAGCGACAGTTCGGTGTAGCACCTCGGTGGAAGTGTTGCGACTGGATCGGGCCGAGTTTCTCGCGCTCACCGAAACGGCTCCAGAATTTAAAGAGTACATGCAGGTGACGCGACGCGCGCGGACACTGCAGAGTTTCCTCTACGAATTCAGTAATTTCGGGCGACTGCCGACTCCCGCGCTTCGAGAAGTAATCGAGAAACTCGAGCGAGTTCAATTTCGAAAAGGCAACCTTATTATTAAGGAGGGCGACTCCGCTGGACCGATGTACATCCTGGAGAAAGGACGGGCCCGCGCTTTTACGCAGAACAATGGCGCGCAGGTGAATCTCGCATTTTATCGGGATGGCGACTTTTTTGGCGAGCTCTCGATTTTGAACGGCTCGCCCCGAGCGGCCTCTGTCGAAGCATATTCGGACTGTGATCTTCTCGCGCTCGATCCGGATGCCGTCCGTAGTTTGAAGCAGAGCTATCCCGAATTCGGCAAGTTGCTGGAGGAACGGCTGGCGCAATACAAAGCTAAAACCGAAGCGCGCATTCCCCTCGATTTCACCGAGGAATTGGTTCCGGCCGAAACGCTGGCGCACAACAAAGTCGCGCTCGATGGGAAATTCGCGGTCAAAGAAAAGGAGGGCGCGGAGGCGCCGTTTGCCGACGACAAGGGACATTTCCGAAAAAAGAAGCGCCGCATCCGCAAATTCGAGCACATCACGCAGATCGATGAAATGGACTGCGGCGCGGCCAGTCTGGGCATGATTTGCCGCCACTTCGGGCGCAAAGTCAGTCTCGCGCGCATCCGACAGCTTTGTCACACCGCCACTGATGGCACAAGTTTGAAAGCGCTTTGTCGCGCGGCGGTCGAGCTCGGTCTGGCGGCGCGAGCGTTGAAGGTTTCGCTTCGCAATCTTTCGGTGATGCCCCTGCCCGCGATTGTGCACTGGGAAGGCAATCACTGGATGGTCCTCTACGACGTCGATGTCACGCAGGTGCGCGTGGCCGATCCGGCCCTCGGCTTGCGCAAAATTCCGCGGAAGGAATTTGAACAAAAATGGTCGGGTTACGCGGCGTTGTTTGATTACACAATTGCGTTTGAACAGACGCCGGAAAGCAAACCAAGCATGGCGTGGGTCTGGCCGTTCCTGGCAAAGTTCCGCAAGATTTTGCTGCAGGTGCTGGGACTTGCGGTTGCGGTCAGTTTCCTCGAGCTGCTTTTCCCGGTCTTCACTCAGATGGTGGTGGACAAGGTAATCGTCGAGAATGATCTCGGCCTTCTCAAGACCATCATCCTCGGCATGTTCGCCGCGATTATTTTTGTGCAACTGGCAGCGATCGCGCAGGAATATTTGCTCGCCTTTGCTGCCGTGCGGCTCGATACCGCTATTCTCGATTTTCTCAGCCGGCAGCTTCTCTCTTTGCCGATGAGCTATTTTAGCAGCCGCCGGACGGGCGACATTCAACGCCGGCTCGATGGCGCACGTCAAGTCCGCCAATTCGCCGTGCAACATGGCGTCGCCGCGTTATTGGCGATGGTTCATTTGCTCGGGGCGGTAGTGTTGATGGCGCTCTACAGCGCCTGGCTTACCCTGGCGTTCCTTGCCACCGTGCCGCTCTATGCCGCCCTGATGTATTTTTCGCTCAAAGTTCTACGACCGCTTTTCGCCGACGTTGAGGAAAGCCAGGGTAAATATAGTTCGCATCAAATCGATGCCATCAAGGGTATTGAAGCGGTCAAAGCTGCCTCGGCGGAGTCGGTCTTCCGCGACGCGATGCTGAATGAATTTCTTTCCGTCTCGAAAAAGATTTTCCGCTCCAATTTTGTGGTTATGTCTTACGACAGCGTGCTGCAAACCATCGGCTTGCTCTCGACCGCGATTTTTCTGTGGGTCGGCGCGAACCAGGTCATCAATGGTCATCTCAGCGTTGGCGGCTTCGTCGCCTTTAGCTCTCTAACCGCGATCGCTTATGCCGCGATTCTGCGTACCCTCGGGGTTTGGGACAATCTGCAGTTGGCGGCGGTTTTGATGAACCGGCTCAACGATATCTTCGAACAGGAGCCGGAGCAGGGGCGCGACCGTTCGCGATTAACCCCGGTGCGCAGCTTGGAAGGCCGGATTGAATTGCGCAACGTGAGTTTCAGATATGGCGGACCGGAAGCTCCCAACATCTTGAGCAATATCACGCTCGACCTGGCGCCGGGTCGTATGATCGCGTTCGTCGGGCGAAGCGGTTGTGGTAAGACCACCCTGGTGAAACTGATCGCTGGTCTTCTCGAGCCGACGGAAGGGACGATCCTCTTCGATCACGTCGATCTGAAGAATTTGAATTATCGGGATGTGCGCCGTCATATCGGGATGGTGTTGCAGGAGAACCACATGTTTAACGAAACGATCGCGCGCAATATTTCCTTCGGCGACCCTGAGCCCGACCTCGATCGTGTCCTCGCCAGCGCCCAGGCTGCAGCGGCGCACGATTTCATCATGCGTCTGCCGATGGGTTATGAGACGAAAATCGGCGAATCTGGTCTCGCGCTCTCCGGCGGACAAAAGCAACGCATCGCGATTGCGCGTGCCATTTATAACAATCCTCCGATTCTGATTTTCGACGAAGCAACTAGTGCGCTCGACACGGAATCGGAGCGGGCGATCCAAAATAATCTCGGCCGCATTATGACCGGACGCACTACCATCGCGATTGCGCATCGGTTGAGCACGATTCGAGAGGCCGACTCGATTATCGTGCTGGAAAAAGGCAGCGTGGCCGAAATTGGATCGCATGATGAGCTGATGGCGCAACGCGGTTTGTATTTTTATCTCTCCAGTCAGCAAATGGGTGTCGGCGGATGAGCGCAGAAAACTACTCGCCCAGCTCGCTCGACACCGAATCGGAGATGCTCCCGCAGGATCCGCCGCCGAAAGTCATTCGTTTTATGGGTTGGTGGTTGATCTGGCTTTTTATCATCGCGCTGTTGGCAGCCATTTTTGTGCAGCTTCCCGAAACGGAGCACGCCGCGTTTGTCCTCATACCGCGCGACGGGGCCGATCCAATTCAGTCACCGCGCCTCGCCACGGTGAGTCGCGTTTCCGTTACGGAAGGGCAAACGATTGCAGCCGGCGCGGAACTCTTCGTCCTGCGATCGGACGAGATTCGGGCATTCGATACTCAGCTGCAAACCCTAACGGAAGACTTGCATACGCAGGAAATGACCCTGGCCAAAATGGATGAAGCCTACGCCGCCGAAGCAAATATTAAGAACGCGCAAGTGTCCCAGGCGGAAAGCGAGCTGCGATTTCGCGAGAAGCAAACCGCCAGCAATCGCGATTTGCTAAACCGGCTGGAGAAGCTTTCGAAAAGCGGCGGTTTTTCCCAGATCGATTTGATCAAGCTTCAGCTCGAGGCTGCTGGAGCGGAAAAAGATCAAGCCGTTGCCCAGCGAACACTCGAGCAGGTAAAACTCGAGCGGCAACAACTGGAAAATGAGAATTCGCGCAAACGCGCAGAGCAAGCCGGCGAGGTGCAGAAGTTGAAGATGAAACTCGGCGCTTTGAAAGGTGACCTCGAGAATTCGCAAAAGAGCTTGCTGACGATTCGCGCACCCTACGACGCCGTCATCATTTCCCTGGCTCAGCGCAATGTCGGCAGCGTTGTGCAAAGTGGGCAAGAGCTTTGCCAGCTTGGACGCACCGACGCCAAGCCGCTCGCGCGCTTGATGCTGAACGAGTCCGGCCTGGCAAAGTTAAAACCGGATCAATTGGTGCGGTTTTTCTTCGAAGCGTACCCGTATCAACGCTACGGCGCGCTCAGCGGAAAGCTCGATTGGGTCAGCCCATCCGCAGTCGCGGCGGCGAGCGGTCAATATTTCACCGCGCTGGCGTCACTGGATGAAGCCGCTAATCGACACCATCTGTCGTTACGGCCTGGCATGAAAGGCGAAGCGCGAATTCGTGTCGGAAGCCGGACCTTAATCGAATATGCTTTCGAACCAATCCGGCAATTGCGCGAGGGAATTCGAAATTAATGGAATCGCGCCTCTCCAGTTTGAAGGTTGAAGATCTGCGAACGACGAACGCAGCGATGACGCGCTGCATCAGCCTGGCCAAGCTCGCGGCGAAATCAGACGTTCCAATTGTTTTGCTGGGCGAAACCGGTACCGGAAAAACGCTGCTGGCGCAAGCCATTCACAACTCCTCCGCTCGCGCCCAGGGTCCATTCATTTCTTTTAATGCTTCGGCGATGAGCGACACGTTGTTGGAAAGCCAGCTTTTCGGTCACGAAAAAGGCGCGTTCACCGGCGCGCAACAAGCAATCAAGGGTAAATTCGAACTCGCGAATGAGGGCACAATTTTCCTCGACGAAATTTCCGACATGAGTCCGCTGGCACAGGTAAAAATTTTGCGCGTGCTCGAATACGGCGAATTCGAGCGGCTCGGCTCCGAACGAATGTTGAAGACGGATGCGCGGATCATTTGCGCGACCAACGTTTCGTTGCGCGATCGGGTGCGTCAGGGAAAATTCCGCGAGGACCTTTATCATCGGCTCAACGGCCTGACAATTTTGATTCCCGCATTGCGCGATCGACGGGAAGAGTTGCCCGGATTGATCGCGAACGAGCTGAAAGTGTCGGCCCTGAGGCTGGGAAAAAAGATCACCGCGATTCATCCTGCGGCGATGGATCGCTTGTTGGTGCACGATTGGCGCGGCAATTTACGCGAGCTCAGTCATACCGTGCGAACGATGACCTTGTTTTGCGACGGTGACGTCATCATGCCAGAGCATGTTCATTTTCCGCCCGACCTCGAGCCGTTGCAAACCTCTGCGATTTCGTCGGAAAAAAGTGCGAGCCACGCGCATCCTGATTACGACGGTGGCGATCTTTTGCTGGCAAGCGCGGTCAAGCGTCACGTGCGTTTTGTCTATGAGCAAGCGAACCAAAATCAGCGGCGAGCGGCCAAGCTTCTTGGCATCTCACGTGCCACCCTGAGCCGACATTTGCGCGAGCTGAATCACAAGTGATCCGACTGTGATCGAAACGATACCAGATGGCCTAAATTCTGGGCCATCTTCAAATCCCATCAAAATGGTCGGAGAAGAATTTTAGCCAATGGCATTGGTACTGTAAGAAACTGTTGAACAAGTCATTAGATGGTCGATTAAAAGCTGCAAATTGCGGAAGAAATAGGGGCCAAAAATTCATGGCACAGATAGTGGTAATAGGGCGTACGTGAGTTCGTCGAAGGAAAAGAAGGACGCAGATTCTGGGGAGCGTGGAGCTCAACGGCAGAAGCGTTCGAAAGATAAGCTGATCCGTTTGGACGACCTGATCCCAGACGAGAAGGTTGTAGGCGGCGGCAAATATTTCGGCGCGGCTGACACACCCCAAAACCAAAAAAACAACTAACAAACTAAGAAAGGTAATATGAGCGAAGAGAAGAAAGACAAACCGCAAGTTGATGTGCGTGATCTGAAGCCAACCAAAGACGCCAAGGGTGGCGGTGCCAAGACGCAAAGCACCCGTAGCGTGCAAAGTACAACCAGGAACCAGTAACCCCGTAATCATTCGCCAGCGTCGCGCAGCGGTTCGAATCCGTTGTGCGGCCTGGGAATTCTTGGTTCTCCTCAAACAAGAATTTCCACAGCAGGAAGTAGTAGCCGTGCCCTGAGCCGCGCGAGCGGGTGTCGATCCCGCAGCGCGGCTCAATTTTTTTTCCACAATAGTATGCTCGTACGTCGCGACGATGTGTCAGCGGTAAGATGAAATACGAGCGATCGAGCCTAAGAAATTGCCGCAAGTTTGCGGTAGCGAAATTGGCGCGGCCGGAATTCAGAACAGCGCTGTTTTCTGAGTATGGGCGGGGCGAATGGGTGGACCTATTTGCCTACAATTCGCCATAGTTTTCCTGAGCGCGAGGGGCATGATTTCACCGGTCACCTTCAGAGCTTAAATACTGGCCTCTGTATTGACCGCCCGGCCCCGTCCATTTTCAGCACACCGTCCTTTTTGTCAGCGTAATTCCGATCGCGCTTCTGCTCATATTTTTGGTCGCGGCGCTTTGGGATCCGTCGACTTGCATAGTTGACCAGCAACGGGGGAAAAGCGCAAAAGTTTTGTCCCTGGCCAATTGTGGCATGGGCGCCGCTGTGGATATTGGAGTGATCCGGGACGACGTAATGGGCTTTTACCGGGTATCTCGGTCGCGCCGATTGCGATCTTTTGGGTGCAAATTTAGTTGCAAAGGATGGGGCGCCATTGGTTCGCCGCGCCGTAGCGAAAGGGTGCGGGGAGCGTTGGATGAGTTTGCCGGTGAATTTGGCTTGGGAGGAGGCGACTGCGTGATTCTAGCGCAACGAATTTGCTGAGAGCGAGTTTAATAAAAGCGAGATGTAGGCTTGTTAGCTGGGAATAGGACCAAGATCCCATTTGCTGCGACATAACATCCGTAGTAATGACTGCTACTGTTCTTCTTAGACAAACCTAAAAAGCCTAAAAAATAAGAGTGAAAACTATTGACGAGAAATCGTTAAAGTTGTAACTCTAGTAAGCGTGGAAATTATAGCGTGTCCGCGTGGGAGAGTGACCGCGACCTTTAGTGTGGGAAAGGTTCTGGCCAAGAAATGATGCCAGCAACCACGGGCGGCAGCGTGTCTCAATCCTTCGGATTGTTAGGGCAAGAAAAACGAGAACAAATCATGGAAGGTAGAACAAGCGAAGTTCAAAAAACGAATCGCGAATCGCGTGTCGATCGCGTTGCGTCGGGGAATGGAGAAGAGGCCCCTGAGGTTACTCGTCTTCTCCACCAACTCGTCACCGAAGTGGCACGGCTTCATCGCGGTGATTCCGAAACGCTGTTTCCTTCGAATCCGTGGTCGCGCGAAGAACTCGCAGCCGCCTTGCCCATTTGGAAAAGATTTATCGACTTGGCCGTGGTCACGCTCCTATTCCCGGTCTGGCTGCCGGTAATGACGTTGGTCGCACTGTGGGTTGCGGTCACTTCGCCCGGGCCCATTTTTTACCGGCAACCGCGGATCGGATTCAAGGGTCGCCGTTTCATGCTCGTAAAATTTCGCACCATGAAGGTGAATGCCGAGACTCATATTCATGAGGCTTACCTTGAGCATTTGATTATTAGCGATCGTCCGATGATCAAACTGGACGCAACCGGA
>WNFY01003674.1_pt1 | contig 14305 bp, 8 predicted proteins | sample 5400091 | NCBI WGS metagenome assembly WNFY01 (sample SAMN13153364, study PRJNA577476) | soil metagenome | isolation source: 60 cm soil or saprolite under grassland replicate 1 | place: USA:California | collected 2016-06-15 | reverse complement strand
TCAACTTCATCGACACGGCGGATTCCTATGGTCCGAACGTTAGCGAGGAGATGATCGCCGAAGCGCTCCATCCCTACCCCGAAGACCTGGTTATTGCCACCAAGGGCGGATGGAACCGACCCGGGCCCGACCAGTGGACGCACGACAGCAGTCCCGCGCATTTGCGCAAAGCGATTGAAGGGAGCCTGAAACGCCTACGGCTGGACCGCATCGACCTCTATCAGCTGCATGCTCCCGATCCGGCTGTCCCGTTCAAGGCGTCTGTTGGGGCGCTTGCGGAATTGCAGAAGGAGGGCAAGATTCGTTTGGTCGCTCTCTCCAATGTCACGCGCGAGCACGTAGAACGCGCGCGGAAAATCGTGCCGATCGTGTCGGTTCAGAATCGCTACAGTTTTGCCGACCGCGAATGGGAGAGCGTTGTAGAGTACTGCGATCAAAACGGAATCGCGTTCATTCCCTGGTTCCCGCTCGGAGCAGGAAAGCTGCCAGGCGAAGCACTGGATCGAGTGGCAAAAGCGCACCGGGCAACTGCCCATCAGGTGGCGCTGGCATGGTTACTGCAGCGTTCGCCCGTCATGCTGCCGATTCCGGGAACGTCTTCGGTAAAGCACCTTGAGGACAACGTCGCTGCATCTGCCATCAAGCTGACGCGAGACGAATTCGAGGAGCTGGATCGGGCAGGATTGGAGAGCTAGGCGGACTGCTCTTTGCGGACTTTGGGACTCGCGGACTTCTCTGCGAAGTTTCACGTGTGAATTCCTCCGCGGTGTGTGGCGCTTGATAGAATGCGTTTAGCACAACCGCGGAGGGATGCGTGAGCGGTTGAAACGGGTGGTCTTGAAAACCACTGTGCGGGAAACCGTACCGGGGGTTCGAATCCCTCTCCCTCCGCCATTACCTTTGTTATCTGGCACTTAAAGCATGGTGATACAAACTTCGATTGAGGGGAGTAGAAGGCGCTGGATAGCGGTCGCTGTGCGCTGCGGATGCGCTGTAACTATGTCGAGAGCGCGCGGTCAGTAGTCAAAGTGGGGAATTTTCGCGGTCACTGTTAACAGCAATACTCATACTTGCTTTAACGTGACGCTGATGCTGACCACGGCGAAGTGGAAGATGACCAGATCAGCCACAGTGAACAACACGTCGGCAGATCGGAGATTGCGCTTTCTATACGGAGCCTTCTTCGCGGTTTGCCTCCTTTACATGGTTCAACTAAGGACCCCATTACGCCTGACCGGGGATGGAATCCAACTGCTATCGATAGCATCCTCGGCGGCTGATGGGCATGGTTTTCTAGATCGCGGGCACAAGACCCGCTATCCGCCGGGGTATCCAGCCATGGTGGCATGCCTTGATCGCATGGGGGTGGCACGCCCCTGGAGCCTGGTTGGACTGAACGCACTATTCCTATTCATTGCCTTCGTCAATACAGGCTACGTGATTCGTCACTATTTTCAGCTGCGCAGCCGATGGGGTATCGCCACACTTCTGTTGACTGCCTTAAGCTTCGCCTTGGTCAAACACTTTACGTTAACGCTAACTGATATTCCTTTCTTCGGCATCAGCATGATCGCTCTAGCGCTTATGGTGCGGGGAGAAAACGAATCGGGAGATTCGTATTATGCATTCTGGGCTGCGGCACTGGTGATCTCAATCCTCGGTGCGCTGATACGACCGATCGCAATTGCCTTATTTCCCTGCCTAGTGTGGTCCTTGGGTGTGCGCCTTGGCGTTGGAAGAATTCTGCTAGTCAACAAAAAGATTCTAATCGGATTCGCCGCCCTGGCTATGGTTCTTGCTTGCGCTGCGTCGGCTCTGCTGCTCCGCACAGAATATGTCCAGGAAGCGCTCTCGGTACTCGCTCGTCAAGGCCTTGGTCGCGGTATCCGTAGCATCTTGTTCTTTCGGATACACGAGATCGGTGAACTGTCTCTAATGCGCCAGCCAGCAAACTGGGTGTCCTCGCACCACTGGTATGGGGCTTTGGAGCAGCTGGGACTATCGCACTGATCATGTGCGTTCGACGGTTCAAGAGGGGCTTAGTCGAAGTCTATCTGGCAGCGTACATATCTGTCATGCTTCTATGGCCTTACGGTGACACACGGTTCTGGACTCCGATATTGCCGTTAGTGTTTGCGGAACTCTTCTCTGTAACGCGGCCTTGGACATTCAGCGGGTGGAAGAGATATGTCAGCGTACTGTACGCAGTGTTATACGCGCTGATGGGCTTTGGAGCGTTAGGCTACTCGACCTGGATTACATTCTCCGGTCGAGAATTTCCAGGTCGATATGGAGACGACCACCTTCGCGCGACCTACCAGCTGTTCTACTCAGATCCCCATGCCGACAGGCCAGGAGTTGACGAGGTGGCACTGGAAGTATTGCGGCGATACGCCGGTAGCTCTCCATAGACGCACCCCCTGTCGTACTGCATATAGGGATGACGCTGGGCCTTCGGGGCGTCTCATGGCGTCGCGTGCCGGTGAAGGGATGGCAGCCACCGCCACTGATGCGGCTGCAACCGTAAGCCTTGACTGTCTCGAAGCGACGACCAATTTGGTCAGTCAATCCCCAAATGCTGCTCACTGGCCAGCACCGCTAACTCCAATCTGCTCGACACTCCCAGCTTCGCGTAGATATTGCTCAAATGGCGTTTCACGGTTTCTTCGCTGATCGCCAACTGGCTTGCGATTTCGCGGTTGCTGCTTCCTTGTTTGATTGCTGAAATAATTTCAATCTCGCGCGATGTTAGGCCGAAGCCGCTGGTGCCGCCCTGTCCCGCGCGCGCCCATGTAGTGACAGGCTCGCTGCCGACCCAGAATTGGCCCTCGTGCACAGAGCGAATGCTCTTCAGCAACATCTCCGGAGGAGACGCTTTCAGCACGATGCCGCGCGCCCCGAGTTGGAGCGCGCTAGTCACGGCGAAGGGCTGAATCGCAGCCGTCAGCAGAATTGTCCGCACCGGAGTCTCCTGTTTTGAAAGTTCGCGCAGCACCTCCATGCCAGGCACGCGTGGCATGGCGAGGTCAAGCAGCAGGACGTCCGGTTTCAGCGACTGTGCCAGGGCGATCGCTTCCTTTCCGTCGGACGCTTCTGCGATCACGTGAAAGTCTTCCTGGGTTGCGAGCAGACGGCGCAGGCCGTCGCGAAAGATCGCGTGGTCATCGGCAATGATGATGCGGATTGAGTGATTGTCCATAGAAGTGTTAAGCAATACTTGCCCGAGCAAAATCGGGGATCCTGATTTCGAGACGCGCGCCGTGCCCCGCCTTCGACACGATGGTTAGTTCACCGTCAAGCGCGCGAACACGTTGCTGTATCACCAGCGGCCCACGGCGGGTCTCTTCCAGCTGAGTATGGGTAAATCTTCCGCTGAATTCGAAGCCGCGGCCATCGTCCTCGATCGTCAACACCCAGCCACCGGGTTGGCGCGACAAACGCACCAGAGCGTGCTGCGCTCCGCTGTGGCGGCGTACGTTGGCGAGGGCCTCGCGCACAATTCCCGCGACCTCGCGGCAGGTTGCGGGCGGCAGATTGACTTGGGCAGAGTCGCACACGAATTGCGCCCCAATTCCGGTGTCCTGCCGATAGCGCGTAACCATTCCCGAGAGGAAATCGACGAGATGCCGCGGGTCAAATTCCAGCGGCTCCAATTGATGAATCAAATCGCGAACGTTTGCAGCTTCGTTTTGCACGAGCTGTTGAACCTCCAGCAACTCCTGCTCGCGCTCCTCGGCAGATATTCCTGCCCGCGTGCGCAGTGCATACAAACGGAAAGCGATGGCATGCAGCGACTGCACAACCCCGTCATGCAACTCGCGCGAAACGCGGGCCCGCTCCACTGCCGCGGCACGAGATCGCAAGCGCCGCAGCAGGTAAACGTTGTACACCGAGGGCGCCACCAGGTTCGAGAGGTCTTGAAGAAATCGAAGCTGGGTCTCCGGACGTCCACCGAGCCGTGGTTCAAACAATAACAAGCGCGCGGAAACATCCGGAGCTGCAGAAATCGCAGACGCCAACAACAGCCGGAACGGATGTTCCGCAACAAAGCGAGCGGCGAGATAACACTGCTGCCCTCGGGTACGGACGCCATTCTTATCGAGAGTGATGGAGCTGGTCGTGTTCCGGTCGCGCCAAACCGCGCCTGCTGAATCCTCGCCCATCACGCACAAGTACTCTTGTTGCTCGGTCTCATCAAGTTGACGCCAGGTGAAGACTCCGTTGTTGCCGTCGCGTATTTCAGCGCGCCACAGCATGACCAACTGGCCCTGCGTTTCTCGCGTAATGACCAGCAGCTCTTTTCCGCCAAACAACGTCAACATCTCCTGCATGACGGTTTGCACCGTGCCCTTGAGGCCCGCTTCCACCCTTACCTTGGCCGAAAGGCGCGAAATGCTTAGCGCTTCGGCCGCGCGGCGCTTCTCAGCTTCGGCAATGTAGCCGATGAGGAAGGCGAAGATCACGAGATACACCGAACGCATTACGAAACTGCTGACCGAAGGCTCGCCAACAATTTCTGCCAGCGGCGTGCTCGCGCGCGCGACCGCGTCGACCGCCATTGCGCCTACGACCGCGACAGTTGTCAGCGCCGTCTCGCGCATGCCCCAGCGCAGAGCGGCGGCAAGCAGCGCAAAGATGAAATAGAGGAAGAACGGTCCGCTGGTACCAGTGCCAAACAGGCCAATGACGGCTGGCCACAAAATATCTGCAGCATGAACAAGAAGTCGCAGGCGCGAAGAAACCTCTCCTCGCCACCACAACAGAACCAGCAGGCCCACAGAGTGCGCCAGATAGGCGAACACCAGGCCCACCGCCCAGTTGTATGGAAAGGCTTCCTCCGGCTTGAGACGTAGGAGAAGAAGCGAGCTCAATGCGAGGACAACGCGCACAGACGCGAGCACGCGCTCTGTGCCAATCAGTCCACCTTGGCTGCGGGGAACGGCGAGCCTGCGACTGATAAGGTCCAACACTGAAGGAACCGGCCGCATTGTCGAGGATTATAGACTGAGAATGCGCTTTCAGGCTCCAGGCTTCAGGCTTCAGGAACATCCAAAGGCATCGAGGCGACAGCCTGAGCCGGCGAAGCTCGCGTAGGGGCGGGTACCCTCACCCCCCAGCGGAGCATCGCTCCGCAAGTGCAGATGACTCACAGCGCCGACGACCGGCGACCCGTCCTGCCCTACCCCAAAAGTTGTAGTGGCTCTGCATCTTTTGCGGAATTGACCGCTTGTGCTCAACCACGTAGGTTGAAGTTTCGCGCCTTTGGGGGGTGCGATGCAAGTCGCTCCGTGAGCGCTGCTCCTTCGTTTATATGGGCCAGCTTCAGTCTCCAGCTGGCCCATTTTTTGTTGCAGATGGCTGGCGGAGCATAGGTTGCTGAATGTCGTCGCGCCAACATCGACGTTAGCCGACCGTCCTCTTTCGCGGGGTCAAGGATTCGCGCAAACTTGCGCAGGCCGGCTCATGAGTTGCTCCTCCGGGCCGGCCCTTTTTTGTGCTCAGCCGACGGGTTGGCGAAGGTGCAGCGAGGTGCGAGTTTGCACGCGAAAGTTCGATTAACGCGAGATGAACCCCAGGTACTTACCTACCCACATAAGTTGTAGGGCAGATTGCAACTTTCAGGGAATTGACCGGTGCCCGGTGCAGACGTAAGTTGAAAGGCACGTTGACGGCGTTGTTCGACCAGCCATCCACGAAAACACAAGATTCTTGCCGAGGCCGATGCGCCACGTTGGCCGAGGAGCGCCACTTTACCTATGCGTCGAAACCTTCCCCCGCTGCGTGTCACTTCGTCTCCCTCAGCAGGCGTCGGCGCGGAGCGGACAGCTGAACTGAAAAGTTCAGCTGTCTGCTCTCAGTACTTCAATTGCGGGCCGGGCACACGCAAATTGGAGCTCGTTATTTCCGAAAATGCCCCAACCGAACTCGCCTGCGACTGCGTTCAACGGAGACCTGAATTCCGTCGCTGGCGACGTTGATGCCCAATTCTGAGGAGGAAAGATTATGAGTTGTCGAACAAATTGTTGTTACAAGTTTTCGTTGATTTTCGCGCTGCTCGCGTTGGCTGTCGCTGTTTTGGCGCTTCCGCAAGCAGCATTCGCCGCAAACGGGGTAGACGATCCATTGCTCGTATTCCAGCTTGAGGGCAATGTTACCAACGAGAGTGATATCTGCTTTCTGCTAAATTCGAGCGGAGCCTTCACGGCCCCATTCGCCGGAAATTGCCCAAGTGGATTCGCACACGTGCAATTTGGGGCGACCACGGACGACTGGGCGAACATTGCTACACCTCCCAATCACGCTGAGGCCACAAGCTATATCTCCCCGAGCACAAGTCCGGCCGAAGCTATCAATTCAAATTCCGACAGCATCTTCACGGCTGGCGGCTCAAAGGACACGTTGGGCATATCGTCGGGAGCCTGGAAGTGGAAGAACGGCAAGCCGCAGGCCAAAGATGATATTGAGCACGCTTTTGCAGCAGCTTATACCCTGCCTGGCGTCGTGAACGGTTCATCCGCCGCATGCGGCGGGGCCAACGAACCGGGATGCGATACCGCCGTTTACTTCGGTATGACCCGTTACGACAACAGCGGTGATGCCACTGCTGGATTCTGGTTCTTCCAGGATGGCGGTGTCGGATTGGCAGGGGGTACCCTCAACGCGAACAAAGATCCAATATGCTCCGTCGGAAGCGGTTGTCCGTTTTCCGGACATCACTCCAATGGGGATCTTCTGATCGTTTCAGATTTCTCCCAGGGAGGCCCGATCTCTTCCATCGTGATTTACACGTGGGCGTGTTCGGGTACTGGTGCTGCGTGCGACAGTAGCGGATCCCTCGTGGCCTCGTCGGCGTCTGGCGGAGAATGCAATCCAATCGCCGGATCCAGCAGCTTGTGCTCGATAGCGAATGGAGGCTCCGGTCTGTCGGTGCCATTCGGATTCTTGAACAAGTCGGGTCAATCGACATTGGCTAATGGAGAACTGCTTGAAGGGGGTGTCGACCTCAATGTGATCTTCCCAGGCGGCCTGCCCTGCTTCAGCACCTTCATGGCTGAGACCCGCTCTTCGAACTCTCCGACTGCAACCTTGAGCGATCTCACCCCGCCAGTGTCATTCCCGCTGTGCGGCGCCAGCATCACCAAAACTTGCACCGGAGCTGGATTCGTTAACGATCCGACCACCGGAGCAACAAGCGTCAAGTATTCTTTCAGTGGCACTGTCAAAAATACGGGTATTGGAAACTTGACCAATGTCTGCGTGTCGGATACTCCTGGGGCCAATTTCATTATTGGTAGTCTGAATCTTGTTCAGCCGCCTGAATGCTCAAGCGGTAGCTTGGCGCCTGGAGCAACCAGTACGTACAGCGGAGACTTCCGAACCACATCCGCGTCCAATACGGAAGGAAACACCGCTACCGTCAATGCCACGAGCTCTGGCGGTACGGCAATTTCGCCGGCAAGCGCTTCGTGGATCGTGTCTCCGAACACGCAACTACCAAATGTCTGTACTCCGGCGCCGGGCCCCTTGGATTTAACTAAGGAATGCTCGGTGGCAGTCGTACCGGTTAACGGAGTACTTGAGATCCGCGTGGACTTCGACGGTGTAGTGACCAACCACTCTGGAGTGCAGGTGACTGGCCTCAGCGTCACCGACAATCCGACGACCTCAATCACTCTCGGAACCACAACGTTGAACAACAACGCTTCAACCACCTACTCCGGAAGCTATTTCCCGAGCAGTTGCTCCACAACTGACGGCGGCAGATGCGCCTTCTCGGACACGGCATCGGCACAAGCAACCGGCGGGGCGTCAACAGGCACTATTACAGCGCCAGACGCAGGTGCTACTTGTCACCTGTGCGGATCTGCGCCTGGTACGTGCTCGACAAGCCCGTAACGTCATGTGGGTCGCCTCAGCGAGGCGGCTTGGTACAGTAACACTGAGGGCGGTGGGTTTACCCCACCGCCCCTTTTTTCGCCTGAGCTCTTGTTTCATAGGGAGCGCTACACTCTTAAGGTGAGGTCCATGAAGGGTATCAAGCTTCTCGTTTCGCTGATCTTCTTGTTGCCGCTGATGGCGACACCGCAAAAAAATGCGCCTGCATCCCAACCCCGTCCGACCCCAAAGTTTACCGGCAGGCTCCTGACAATTGACGGCACCCGGAGGCTCATCCTACAGGCCAAACACAATTTGAAGTCTGTAACCTTTACGGGAGACGTACAGTCAACATGCATGTTGCCAGCGCACTCCAAGCCTGGCGAAAGCAGACCGCTAGACCTGTCATCGATCCCCATTGGCACTCTGATGACTGCCTTCTACGTTCGTCACAGGCCAAAAGGGGGACAGGTCAAACCTGCCGAGAACGTAGTCCTAGCCATCCGTTTCGATGAGTTACACGGCCATGACTCCGCGCTCCCCCGAGGGGTTGCTATTCCATGCTTTAAATCCGACGCGCAGACCAAGAAATAGAGAATTTCGATGACTCTCAAGTAAGTAGCATCATCGAATGCTGCTATTGAACCGCGAATGTGACTGTGTTGCTGGTTGCAGACTGGGTGCTCGGCATCTTTCTTGAACCCGAACTCAAGACCGCTAGGGCGCTCACCGCATAAGGTCCAGTGGCAGACCGCGAGTTCGTCTTATAGCTCCAAGTAACAGTGCCAGAGGATCCAGTAGTTCCAGTCTGAGTCACGGTGCTCCCGTTTGGAGACGTCAGCGAAAAGGTTACGTTTGCTCCGGAGACGGCTGAACCGCCATTCAGGACTGTGGCCGTAATGGGTACCGTACTGCGCAGGCCAAAGCTGGGCGCGGACACCGACACGCTTGCCGTAAGCGAGGGCGGACTCATCACTGTCAAATTGGCTGTGCCTGAGCCAACGTAAGAATTATTGGAAGCGCGGGCATCCGCCACATAGGTTCCGGGTGGAGTTCCTGCGGGACCGGTCTTGTTCATGATTACAGACGCCGATTGCCCAGGGTTTAGAGTCACTGAACTCGCGGAGAAGACGGTCGGCCAGCCAGACGGCTGGGTGGATCCCATCGCAAATGAAGTGGCGGAGCACGCCGCAGAGTCGTTGTTAGTGACCGTCAAATTGTATGCGGCATTGCTGCCCGGATATATGCTTGGGTCCAGAGGACTCAGTGTGATCGCGGGGTTGGTGTGCGTGCAGGGTACGTTGCCGCTGTAGTTCACGTTGAGAGTCAGTCCGGTTGATGTCGCGCTTACAATCGAGAGAGAAAGATCGCTGTAGGGATCCGACCAGCTCTGCCCTGCAGATAGGACGGGATAGTCCGCGTACGTGTCTGAAGGAGTAAAATCCAGCAGATCTGTTTGAGCGCCCGTCAACGCGTCCTCATAGTGAATCAGAGCTCCAGTGAAGACGTTGCCGTTGGGTTCAGCAGCGTACGGCATGGTTAGATCGTAGCTACCATTCGGTTGCCGGTATTCGACCCAGAGATAGTAACCCGGGTTGGCCGTTCCGCGTTGGATTTTGACCGCATTGAGTCCTACCGTTTGGGTTTCGTAGGGTTGGAGCAGATAAGTCCCGCTTCTAATAATAGTTTGATACGTTGAACCGCTGGTTAGCCAACCTAATATCTCAGCCTTCTGTCCGGCGGCGTAGTGCCCTGGATTAGAAGCGCCCATGTTGGCGTAATGGTCGCCGTACTCTGTCAGTGTGCCGCTCACCCCAATTGGCCCGAGCACGTCGCTACCGAATGTGCGCAGCCGAGAATGTGCCAGGCCAAGTTGATGGCCGTTTTCGTGGTAGATCGTATCAAGACTGAACTTTGTCCAGTCCAAAAGGCTAGTTGAAAGCTTGAAAGTCCCTGCTGAAGTGCTTGCAGCGTAGCAGCCGATTGAAGAAAGGCCAGCCCAGTTGCAGGATGGGTTCATACCGGGGAATATTATGTCCACGCGATTATAGGAGTTGAAGTCCACGCCTGAAGCGGCGGCAGCTGAGATGGCGTCATCTGCGAATTGATTGATGTTTGAACAACTGTAAGCAGCATTCAGCGTGAACGGCCCAAAGATGCTCCCTGTGGCAGAAGTGGCGCCGTAAGACGCTTCCTGCCAGTAGCCAGTCAAAGACGGATCTGGACCGAAGAACTTTTCGTAAAGGGTCGGCGAGAAATTGGGCACGCTGACCCCGGGGAACGTCACGACCAGCACGGCGACCTGTTGCGCGCCGGTCGTGCTGCAGGAATTCTGAGCGTAGATCGGCATTACCGTGAACACGATTAGAGAGAAGACGAGACCGTAGATGGCAAATTGTCTAAGAAAGAAAAATATTCTCGCTCGCGATAGACGGATCTTTCCCAGGCCTGGCAAGCCAAAGGCGAAGCCCACCACGAACAGCGCAGAGGCTAGCCATTGCTGCCCGCCGAAATGATTCCTCGCCGTGTCGCCACTTGGACGGGCGCTGGAATTCGACGCAGCGCTGGGCTGGATAAGAGTAACCGTCTCGACAGCCATTTCGCCTCCGGCCAGCACGCCCGTGGCTTGAAACAACGCGTCGGGATTGACGTTCTGTGGCTCTCGTCCGGCAAAGTGCAGGTTTAGGCTACGATTGCCGCTATTCATGCTCCACCACGAGCGCGAGCCATTGGAGTAGTCGGCGACCCAGTGCTGCAGCGTTCCAGTTACCGTAGAACGTGATTCGAGTTGCGAAGAAGACCGGGGAAACTTAGCGGCCAAGTCCGCGAGTAATTCTGGGGACAGAGCGAACGACAGCGCTGCATGTGGGTCATTCCAGATCAGGTCCCTCAACGCTGCGGCGCGTTGCGCAATTGCAGTTGCTGCTTGGTTGCGTATGGTTCGAGCACTGTTCGCGTCGGCCTGCTGCATTTGTCCGTGCAGATTTAGCAGGGAATTGTTGAGAGCACGCATGTGGGCTGCGGCCGGAGTGTCGTTTGGCGAGCTCTGAGACAAAACCAATGTGCTGCCAAGGAGCACGAGGCCGGCCAAAGTCGCGCACACGAAGATCCGCGGGGCACAGATCTTGATCGTCATGGGGTACCTTCCTTACCGCCATGATCGTCAGCTAGCGAGGCTAAGACGAGATCACCGGAGTCCAGTGCCAGACGGACATCTCAGAAGTACAGCAACCTTTGGGATCAGAAACAGATGAAGAAATTGCTGGGGCCACGGCTTCGGGACAAGACCCATGGTGGAAGGACTCAAAGCCAGCGCCTAAAGGCGCGTTGATTGCAGCCTTTACGGCACGCATAAATGCGTGCCCTGATACGAATCGCTGGCACGGACCGCGTTTGCACCAATCGCGCTTGCGCCACGAACTGCTAAGCGCCACTCAGGAGCCGGGGGTAAAACGCTTTTCTGAAACTACGATCCCACGCGCGAGACGCTCACGCTTACGCTCTTGCCAGCGCTTTTTCTCGATAACTCGTCGTTGATGACACGCTCAAAAGCATCTCGACCCTGCGCGCCCGAGAGCACAACTCCATTAATGAAGAATCCGGGCGTCCCGTTAATACCGACTTTCCTGCCATCTTGAAGGTCTTTATCAATGTCAGCCTTGTACTTCTCGCTGCTCAGGCAGGACTCGAACTGCTTGTCGTCGAGTTTCAAGTTGCGCGCGTATCCGACCAGGTCGGCCTTCTCCAGCTTTGATGAGGTGAAGAGCTGATCGTGGTATTCCCAGAATTTGCCCTGCTCCAGAGCGCAACGTGAGGCCTCAGCCGAAATCATGGCCTGGGAATGGATCGCCGTGAGCGGGAAGTCACGGTAGGAAAGGCTGATCTTGTCTCCGTACTTGGCCATCAGCTCTTTGACGGTGGGTTCCACGGAATGGCAGTAAGGGCACTGGTAATCGGAAAATTCAACGATCATGACCGGCGCTTTGGGATTTCCACGCAGGCGGGCAGGATCAGAAGCGACATCCACTCGCGGCGGCGACATCAGGACTGCGACCTTTGATTGATCGCGCAAGTTTTTCAGATACTCCTGTCGTGCTTGCTGTGCTTTTGACTGCTTCAATGACGCTCGCAATTGCTCCTTTACCTCTGCCAGTGGGCGGGTGACCTTGAGCCCGTAATAATAGCCCTCTACCTCGGCGTCGGTGGGGTTCGTGATCTTCGAGTCCACCTCCTGCTCGAGCAGTTTGTCGGAAGTAATCCCTTTCTTTTTGGCGGCAGCCTCGATCAGCTTCTGCTCGATCACGGAATCCAGGGCTTTCCTCTTGATCTCGTATTCCTGAGTACGAAGAGACTGAAGCTGGCCCTGAGCAGAGGAGGCCAGGTCTTCGTCGTAGATGGGTTGGCCGTCGACCGTGGCGACCGCCTGCTTCGGTTTAACGTTGTCTGCATTCTGGGCGACAGATGTCGCAGCGAAGAAGGCGAAAATCGAGAGCACCAGGAGGATCCTGAAGGGATACATAGTGAACAGGAGTATAGCTTTCGCCCGACAAGGCAACAATCCCCCAAAAGAGTCACGTGGATTGTTGCAGCCTACGGCAGGGATAGACCTCGACAGCCCTTGCAGCCCCTAAGAATCCTACAGGAATACCCGTACAATTCGCCTAAGAAGTTGTGAATAAGCTGTTTAACATGTGGAAGATGCCAGAAAAATGGTCCCCGCGCCGGGGAGATGCTGGCACGGGAGCATCAGTCTCCGCCACAGGTCGAACCGAAACCCTAAGGCAGGAACTCACTGCACCGCCTGACATTACAACTGCTCGACCGCACGCTGGAGTTCTCCGGGGATGCGCTCGACATCCGCATCTGCCGGAAACCTGATGGGTCTGCCGATCTTGACCGCGATTTGATACGGGCGCGCTGCCCTTTTCCCTGCGCTCTTCACGTCAAACAGACCGTCAATCCGCATAGGGACCACGGGAATGCCAAGGTTCTTAGCGAGCAAGCCTATTCCTGAGCGGAACGGGTTCATCTTCCCATCTGTTGTGTGGCGTCCTTCCGGGAAGACCAGGATGCTGTAACCCCGATCAACGGAGTCTCCGGCGAAGGCAAAGCTGTCACGGAACCCGGCCTGGCGCGGCAGGGGAAACAGATTCAGCAGCATCACGCCGAAAAACCACTCGATGTGATCGAAGGCACGCAGAAGGATGTTCCGGCTTGGGGGAGGTGTTCGCAGCGCTTCGAGTGCTTCTCCTCCGGCGGCGGTGGCGAGTTTGTGCCGGAAGCGGAACGGCAGAGCGGTCTGCACGAATCCGACATCAACATCATCAATGTGATTGCAAACGACGAGGAGTGGCCCGTTCTCCCCGCACAAGTTTTCCCGCCCCCGAATTCGAGGCCAGCCTAGAATGAACACAGCGGGCCGAAGAAGCAGGTAATGAACTGCAAACCTGATCCAGGTTGACGGCCAGCGTTGCGCCCACGCTGGGTAGTGGTACTTTGCTCGTTCCGGAGCCTCTCCTTTGAGCACGCTATCAAGGTCTGCGACTGTTCTGATGGAGGAAAATCGGGTTTCGCCCAGGTCAATCTGATAGCGCTCTTCGAGAGCACCCAGCAGCTCTACTCGTTCGAGCGAGCTAAGGTTCAGGTCGGTGTCGAGATTGGCTGCCGGTTCCAGATTGAAGACTGAGCGCTTCGTGACTGCGGCCAACAGGTCCGAAATCGTCTTGTTGTGTGTTTCTGCGTTGCTTTTGGTTCCAGCGACCATTCGCTGGACAGCAACCGTGATTTCCGCCCGGCGTGGCTTTTGCGTGGAGGTGCGCGGAAAATCTGTGTCCGGCCACACCACCCAGCGCCGGACACGCTGATATTCGGCGAGTTGCTGATTCGCGGAGTCAATGATCCGAGCAGCGTCGGCTTGGCGATGCTTAAGGATCAGAGCGGCCGCGGGTTCCGCATTTCCGCCGATCGCGATCGGCACCACCACGCAGTCCTGGATTCCCGCCTGGTGCTTGACCGCGTTCTCGACGTCTTCGGGATAGACATTCATCCCTGCAGGGGTCACAATGACATCTTTCTTTCGGCCCCTGAAGTAGAGATTGCCTTCGCTGTCGAGTTCGCCGATGTCACCGGTATAGTACCAGCCTTCTTCCGCGGCCACCGGCTTAAGTTCGCCACCGCTCCAGTAGCCGGTAGCGACACCGCTGCCACGCACCAGAATCTCGCCGTCGGGAGCGAGCTTCACCTCGCGTCCAGCGATGACCTTGCCGATCGAACCCTTGCCGGTCTTAAACGGGTGATTGACGCTGATGAGAGAAGTTGTTTCCGTGAGGCCATAGCCTTGAATCACCGCAAACCCTAACCGCCGCCAGAACTCTTCGGTTTCCTGGTCGAGCGCTGCGCCGCCAGAGATAAAGGCCCAGAACTTCCATCC
>WNFY01005187.1_pt1 | contig 14307 bp, 15 predicted proteins | sample 5400091 | NCBI WGS metagenome assembly WNFY01 (sample SAMN13153364, study PRJNA577476) | soil metagenome | isolation source: 60 cm soil or saprolite under grassland replicate 1 | place: USA:California | collected 2016-06-15 | reverse complement strand
CGTGCCTTGTCTGTCCTGGGCCGCACCAGAGAAGATAATAATTGGCGCCCAACCTTTTTTGTACAGTTCGATCGCTTCGCGGGCACGCGCATCAGTGTCGCCGCCGCTGATGGCCACGATGGCGTCGGCGGCGCGGCATTTGGCTACGATTTCCTGCGGACCATTGCAGCCGCTCAGGTCATCGACGCTCAAAATCCGTGGCGTGAATACCACAAAAGCCAGCAGCAGCAGGACCGGAGCTAAAAAGACGAGGAAAAGTTTGATCAGCGTTGCCATATGCGTCTTTATTGCAGCGCCCTCACGCTGTCGATGATAATTTCTGCCGCCGTTGCTATATCGTCTGGCGTGGTTGCCGCACCAACGCTCAGACGCAAGCTACCCTGCACCAGCTTGTCACTCAGACCGCACGCTACCAGCACATGCGAAGCGGTTTGCTTGTTGGCCGCACAGGCCGAGCCTGTCGCCGCCAGCACGCCACGTTCGTCCAGCAGCATCACCAACCGTTCACCATCCAACCCTGGCCATGACAGGTGTAGGCTGTGCGGCAGACGACGCTTCGGGTTGCCATTGATCACGGTGCTAGCAATGGCCTCGACAATTCGCTGCTGCAGTTCATGACGCAGCGAGCTATATTTGGCAACGGCTCCGTGCCGCTCCTCCTGGGCGATATCCAGCGCGGCGGCAAAGCCAATGATACCAGCGGTATTCTCGGTGCCAGAACGCACACCACCCTCCTGGCCGCCACCACTGAGCGGCGAGTTCAGCCGAGTGCCGGCCTTGAGGTAGAGAGCCCCGGTTTGCTTCGGCCCGTAGATCTTGCCGCCATTGAGTGTCATGAGGTCAACCCGCAATCGCGAGGCGTGCAGGTCCAAACAGCCAGCAGCCTGCGACGCGTCGGTATGCAGATACAGCGGTAGCTCATTGCCGGCCGTGCGCCGTTCACTGCGAATGGACTGCACCAGCTGGCCAATCTGGGCGATGGGCTGGATAGTGCCAATTTCGTTGTTTGCGAGGGCACAGCTAATCAGCACGGTGTCGCCGCCGATGGAAGCTTTGAGGGTCTGCAGCGCCACACTGCCGTCAGCCATAACCGGCACAAGCGTGTGCTTGTAGCGCGCAGCCGAGCCCAGCACGGCATCGTGCTCGGTACTCAGCACGGTCACGGCAGCGCCAGGAAACGCACTCAGCACACCATGAATGGCGAGGTTGATTGATTCGGTCGCACCTGCGGTAAAGATAATCTCGCTGGACCTCGCGCCCAACCAAAATGCCACCCGGGCGCGGGCTGCCTCGATATCCCGGCGCACCTCTCGCGCCGCCATGTACGGGCTCGAAGGATTATAAAACTCCTCCGCAAAATACGGCTGCATGGCAAGTTGCACGCGCGGATCGAGCGGCGTAGCCGCCGCATAGTCTAAATAAACACTCATGCTTAACTATATTGTACCAGCCGAAGCTGAGAGCTTGCGACCGGTGATGGGGTCGCGGTGGTACAAATCGTGCATAACCTGCTCGTAATACATGCGTACGGCGATGGCCAGGTTGCGCAGTTCTTCGCCTTCGACGACCGCATACGGCTGGCCGTCCTGTACCTTCAGCACGCCATGCGGGTGCAGCTCGTAGCGGGTGGTCATTTCGTGGCGTTTGCCGTATTCGTCGACCCATTCTTCGTACCAGACCCAGGTGTATTCATCCAGGCAGAAAAATTCACGCCGGTGGTTGGCGGGTACTGGGCCAAACAATGTGGCGCCAATCTTTGACTCGGCACGGATCAGGTCGCGCAGTGTCGGGCCCTTGCGCAGGCGAGGCAACGGACTTTTTGTAGCTGGCTCGTTGCCGGTGATAAGCTTGGCGGTTTTACTCCAAAATGACATGATCGGTTCCTTAGTTTAGCGAGGGATCCAAAGCCTCTGGGTTCAATTCGCCAGTGCGGCCCACGCGCACAAGCATTTGCGAGCGATAACCAAGCCACGCCTCTGCCGCTTTACTCTCCTGAGTAGCTTCTGGCGTCTGCGCTGCTGCGGCCTCACGGTCATTCTGCATAGCGTATATGGCGTTTACGGCCTCGCGCTCCGCTCTGGCAGCTCCCTCGCGGCTATCGTAATTGCGATATTCAGGACGAGGATTAATATCGAACTGGCGCTCGTTATTCTTGGGATGTATAAAGACTAATCGTTCGTAAGCTGGCTTCGACGGCTGTGACGCAACTTCTGGGCTGTCCGCGCTTTGTGGCGACAGAGGCGTCATGTCCAGGCGATCGCCGGTAGTATCAGGAACATATGCCGCTTGCGGTGCCTGTTCTGGCGAGAGTGGGTTGCGGGTCGATTCTGGTTGGTTGGTAGTTCGTTCTGGCATGAAAAAATAACTCACTTATGGTGATGTTCGACTGTTGAGAACGTGTTTATATTAGATAGAAAAGATGTGTCGCGCGTTGGCAGTGGTGTGATCTGCAAGCTCTGGCAATGACATTTGTCGCAGTTCGCTCAGAAATTGCGCTACCAGTCGCACACGCGCAGGCTCGTTCACTTTACCACGCATAGGCACTGGTGTCAAGAAGGGAGCGTCGGTTTCCAGCACCAAGTGGTCAAGTGGAATCTGCCGCGCAACCTCGAGCTGCCAAGCGTTTTTGGTGAAGGTCATAATGCCATTGACACCAATGAAAAGATCTCGTGAAAGCGCTTTCTCCAGATTGTCCTGATTATCGGTAAAACTATGCACCACCCCGCGAACGCCCTGGTAGCTATCAACGATCGGCCAAAAATCAGCAAACGCGTCACGAACATGGAAGATCAGCGGCAAATCGTACTCCAGCGCCAGTTCTATCTGATATCGCAGCGCGATTTCCTGGTCCTTCTTCGACGAATGGCCGTAGAAATAGTCCAGGCCACATTCGCCGATGGCGATGATTTTACTTTCAGGCTCATTTCCGGTGGAATCGCCATGGGCTTGGTGCTGGGTGACACCAAAAAGGAGGGTTCCCTCACGCGCAGCTTTAGCGAGCATGTGGGAGGTTCGCTTTTTGGTGGCAGGACCCAGGACGGCTGGTTCTTGAGCTCCGATCGTCACGGGTCCTGCCGGTCGGTCCGCCCCTTCTTTTTGCTGGGGCAAAAAGCGGGTGCTGCCCCGCCGACCGTCACCCGTCACCGATTGTGGAGCTATTCCACCAGGATGAAAGTCGGTGGAGCGACTACCGAGGGTAGCAGCATCTCTCGGCCGCTCGGCCTCTACCAGCGCCCGCAACTTCACAAGCGGCGCCTCTCCCGCCTTCGCCTCGTGCGGGTGCTGACCCACGCTGGCCCAACTATTCGCCCGCTCCGCCACAAATGCCACTGCCCGCTCACTATCTGCCGCATCCGTGCCCACACAAATCAAACGCGTCACGCCCGCCTCTGCGCATCGTGCGTCCACCTCGGCAATTGACACCAGATAGTCCACCGAATGAATATGGCAATGCGTGTCGATAAATTCCATAGATTACTACAATTATTGCACGTGCCGCACTCCTCCGGTACTATACGATATGTCAGTTTATCCGATTACACCTTGGAGTATTCATGGATTTGTTGAGTAACCCCTGTTTCACTGCGACCAACAACCTCATGGCCCGGCAGGCCAAGAAATCCGAGCTCCTGACGTTCTTCAACCGCGTATGCCTCAACACCACCTGTCCAATCCACGGCCAGGGCGGCATCGCGACGACGCTGATCAGGCTCATGGACAGCATGTCCGACGAGGAATTCGCGCAGTCCCTGCGGCGAACGATGGAGATGTAGCGGCGCATCTCCTGCACGACGGCTGCGCGGCGAGGCTTCACCGCCCGCCCGCAGCCGTCGTTCCCAAAAATTACTATGACGCAGGCGGTGACTTGGGTTGCCCAGGCGCCGGCGTGTGATTGTATATCTTGGGGAACAACACGCCCTTGAATGATTTTATCGTACCACTTTCGAAAATCTGTGTGATTGTCTGGCTGGTACTCGGCAGAAATGGCCAGAGCATGTGCGCAATCTGCAGCAAACTGGAGCTGGTGTAGGCCAGGATCTCTTGCAGATGCTCGGCATCATCCTTTTTGGCAACTTCCCATGGCTTTACCTCTTCGAGGTAGACATTCAGGCCGCGAACTTTCATCCACACATGATCCAGGGCACGATCAAAATGTAGTGTATTCAGCTCATCGTAAAACGTCACGGTGTCATGCGTGGGCCGGGGCAGCTCGCCAATGACGCCCTGCTGATACCGGGTGATCATACTAGCGACGCGCTGCACCAAGTTACCCAGCTCGTTACCTAGCTCGTTATTGTAGGCAGTCTCGAATTTTTCCCAGGTAAAGTCGCCATCCTCAACCGTCGGAATGTGCCGCAGGAAGAAGTAACGAAAAGCGTCAACGCCGTAACCATCGATAACCTGGATAGGATCGATGATATTACCGATGCTCTTGCTCATCTTGGTACCACCGGTCAACACATGGCCGTGCACCAGTAGGACTTTGGGCAAGGGCAAATCGAGCGCAATCAGCATAGCCGGCCAGATAGCCGCGTGGAATCGCAGAATGTCCTTACCGACCACCTGCACGTCGGCAGGCCAAAATTTCTGGAAATTCTCGCCATCGGGATAACCCAGCACGCTCACATAGTTCATAAGCGCCTCGAACCACACGTACATGACGTGATCGGGATCGTTCGGCACGGGGATTCCCCAGCTGAGGTGCTTCTTGGGACGGGAGATGCTGATGTCTTCGAGGCCGCTCTCGATCAGCTGCAAAATTTCGCGGCGGCGAAAGTCTGGCACAATCTTCAGCTCGCCCGCCTGCAAGGCTTCTTTGATTTGACCGCCAAAGGCACTAAGCTTGAAAAAATAATTCTCCTCGCTGAGCTTCTGGTACGGCCGCTTGTGCACCGGGCATTCGCCATTGGTTTCGGTTGCCTCGCGCGCGGTCACAAAGGCCTCTTCGCCCGAGCAATACCAGCCCTCGTAGGTCGATTTGTAAATATAGCGATCGAGCTGTGTCCAGAGAAGCTGCGCAGCCTTCTCGTGACGTTCGTCGGTTGTTCGGATGAAGTCGGTGTAGCTCACCTCAAGCCGCTGCAGAAATGTGTGCCAACTGGGTACGATTGAATCAGCATAATCCTTTGGCGACTTGCCAGCTTCTTCTGCTTTGGCGGCAATCTTGGTTCCGTGCTCGTCGGTGCCAACCTCGAAGAAGACACTATCGCCCAGCTGATGATGGTAACGGGCCAATACATCGGCCAGCATGTAGTCCATAGCATGTCCGATATGTGGTTTATCGTTGACGTATGGAATCGCTGTTGCGACATAGAACTTCTTCATAGTCTTTTAGGGCTACCTTCGAGCCATACATTAGTGGTAACAGTGTACATTGTATCAAAAGATTGACATGTGAGCAGTATGATTATACATTTTGGATGTCCTTCTATCCGGAAGGGACTGGGTCCCCACCTATCGAGAGGCAAGCCCATGGGACAAAAGCCCGCCGAGGAACTACTTACCCCTGGCCAGGTGGCGGCGATATTCCGCGTCAATCCCAAAACCGTCGGGCGCTGGGGTGACGCGGGCAAGCTGACCGTCATCAAGACGACTGGCGGTCAACGTCGCTTCCTCAAGTCAGAGGTCTTGGCACTATTGGAGTCGCCTCCATCGGAGTGATAGCCTCAGCTCAGTTGCCTGCTTCAGCATTCAGGTAAGATCTCTTCTGCGAACTGTTGGGCAGTCTTACCCAGAGCCGACTGCAGAAGATGTATGACCGCTCTCCCCACCCGTACATCAGCGGCCCCCGCAATCCACACAACACGGTCCGCAGGCTCGACGGTTCCCGCGGCTTCCCACGCAGTGAGCCCATTTGGCCCGGCCCCTCATAAGATTGTTGAGGGCCGGGCCAGCAGCTATGAAATTATGATGTTTTATAGTATTATATTTCAGCTCCATACCCGACCACCGAGGAGACAGCCATGGCACGAAGGCATTTGCTGACCGCGAAGGTAGCGTGTGGGATTCTGCGCATCCGTCCGGGAACGCTCGACTACGTCCAGGAACAGCTACCCTACCTGTACGTCACCGGGCCAACGAACAGACGTTTCCCGGAGGAGTACCTCGAGGCTTACATGGCCAGCATGGATAGGGAGCTGCCAGAGAGGCGCGCCAGTGCGGACATGGCCGGCGACTTCGCCCGCACTCCTCAGGCTCAGTCCCTGATCCGTCAGATACAACAGCAGTGGGACCGTACCCTGCCGACACCGACGATTACCGGACACCAGCTCCAGAAGTTGTTGGTCGTAGACAGCGGCGCAGTGAGACAGTGGATGAAGCGCGGCTTGCTGACGTTCAGTGCCACACAGCTCACCTTCCCAACAGAAAGCGTCAGGAAGATGCTCCACTGGCATGTGCCCTGACATTAGCCAAAGATCGCCACGGGCCCGCCTTTCATAGGTCAGGGCCTGGGGCGGTTCTTTGAGCCCGACACCTTCCTGGGCACTGCATCTGGCAGAACCTGCCGCAGTAGCGCGATGATCGCAGCTCCCCAACCATGGGGCGGCTGTGATCATCGCTATTTCTTTAAACAAGCAAGCAACGCAAATCGTCCCTCTGGTTCATCAGTGCGGACAGAACGATAATGCGAATAGTACTCATCAGAGGTAGCAGTATTAACCGGGCAGACCTCGATACGCTCGGGCAGTACGCCGGCCTCGATAAATCGCTGCCGGTTATAACCAGGCAAATCTACACCCACCCCCCCATCGGTCTGCTGCAAAAATGGCCGCCACTCACGATCATCAGTCTGACTGACAGTCTCAAACACATATGACTCGGCCTTGATGGCTGGACTGAAATAAATGCGCAGATTAGGTGCCGACGACTGGTGGTGCTGCTGAAGGTACTGCACCGTCTTGGTTGCTAGCTCGGCGGCTGTACTCTGCCAGCCTAAATGTACCAGCGCCAGAACCTGCCGCACCGGGTCGTGCACTGCCACAGCATTGCAGTCAGCGACCGGCAGCAGCAACGTTACGCCTGGCACATTTGTCACCATACAATCGCACACGACGCGATCCTCAAACGAGATAAGTGCGCGGTCCGGCTTGCTGGTGGTTTCGACAATCTGATCCCACTGGTCCGGCTCGCCAACCCTCATGCCAACAATCGAATCAAAGGTAAGCTCGGCTGCATTGGCAATCGCGCGAACGGTGCGGGTAACTTCCTCTAGGTCACTGTTATCCTTCGCGGATTTTGTATTACCATCACGTTTGCTCGAGACAACGGTTGTCAATTTCGCTTTGTCAAAAATGGTTGGTTGATCTTTGGCAATCATATGCTCAATTGTACACCGTCCTGGCCAGTCAGCGCTGTCCAAGCTTTGGCCAAATCATGCCAGTTTTCCAGGCTTAACTCCTCAGCACGAGCAGTTGGCGCCAGATGAGCTTCTGCCAAAAGACGTTCGACATCGGCCTTCCCAAGATACAGCCCACCACTCAGGCTGTTACGGAGCATCTTGCGCTTTTCGCCAAAGCCCGCTCGCACGACGCGGAAATATTCCCTGGGTGCAATGTCAGCAAACAACGGCTTGCGACGATGCTTGAGTGCAATGATCTGCGAATCAACCCGCGGTGGTGGCGTAAACAGCACCGCGGGCACCATCGCCCCAAGCGTCGGCTCGGCATAAAACTGCACTGCGACCGCCAGAATACTCATATCACCCGGACTGGCCGCCATGCGCTCGGCAACTTCCTTTTGCACCAGCAATGCCAGTGCGATGGGTGGATTAGCCGATTCCAGCAGCAATCGCACGATCTTGCTGGTGATATAGTAGGGCACATTGGCTACTACTTTATAGCCCGCAGGTAGCTGCATAATGTCAAAGTGCAAAATATCACCCGCTATGACCTCGAGGTTCGAGGCTGGCACCCGCTGGGGCAGCTCCCGCGCCAATTCACGATCGAACTCGACCGCAATCACACGTTTGGCGCGCTTTATAAGTTCACTGGTGAGCGTACCGAGCCCTGGGCCAATCTCCAGCACCGTGTCGTCAGGCCCCACCTGCGCCGCCTCGCACATAGCACGGAGGCTGGCCTGATCATGCAGCCAATGCTGGCCGAGTGATTTCTGGGGCACACCTTCCATACATTGGTTACCAGTTACGGTAGGCGACCCAGTGGTTGTACGCAGCCTGCCACGAATGATACTTGCCCAGCGCGTACGAGCTGCACCACCGCAGTTGCGTAATGGGGTTAGTCGCCCAGTCGCCACCAGCTGAGGCCATTTTGCCGCCAGGTGTGGCCTGACCGATACCGTAGCCGCCACTGCTCGGAACGCCATGATACCCGTTGCAGGTGTGCTCGCCTTGCCACTTTGTAGGGCACCAACCGGATTCGTGCGACATAATAAAGTCAACGTAGCCAAAATCGCCTGGTGTAATCCCTGCCGCTGCCATCCAGTCCTGGTGCGAACCGGCCGGCAGATCGACCTTTGTGCCAATTACCTCGACTTGTTCTTTGGCATCCTCGGTCACAACGCTTTGGATTGCTTTGCGGGAGACTTCTGTGCCATTTTTCAGGTCCAGCTGGTAGGTTACGATTTTTTTGCCTTTCACGCCGGGGGTTTGGATCTGCTTGTAGCCAACGGGGTGGTCAGCGTCCTGAATCTGCTTGGTCGTAAAGGTAACTTCCTGTTCTTCGCTGACGGTTTGTTGGCCGTTGCGGTAGACATCAATGATCATATTTTCACTGATAGAGGTATGAGCGGCTGGTGATACGCCGTCTTGGGCTGCTTGGGTGATGCGCTTTTCGTGGAGGAGTTCATCCACGGTCTTGGCCTGGGTGCGCACGTCGACTGCCTTGCCATACAGCACCATATGCACTGGTGTGCTGCGCTTGATGGTCAGCAGCAGTCCAGCGCCCCCTTGCCCAACGAAATCGTCGATGCGGCTGATGGTCAGCTTGTCTTCGTCGTAAATATGCAGTCCAGCTGCACTGGCGATTTCCTTGGCACTTTGGTAAGGGCTCACGATGCGGTAGCGGTTGTTGCCGTCAACCACTGTTACTGGACGAGCCCGGTAGACGTTGACGTCATAGCTTTGGGCCAAAAGCTTGGTATCTTTTTGGGGTTCAACGGCGTCGTTTGCCTCTAGCCTCACACCCGCGCGGTCCAGCGCCTCACCCACGGTCATTGCCTCGGTCACAATGACTTGCTGCTGGCCATCGTGATAAATGGTAATGATACGACCGTTTTCAGCGTGCACCTGACTGTGCGAAACAGGGGAAACAAAATAGAGGACCACTACGGCGGCCAGTATTCCCACTCCCACCAACACCTTGCGTATGAGTTTATTCTTCATGTGTGTATGCGTCGGCAATGAGATAAGTATAGCAAATGATGGCAAGCGGGGGAAATGACGGTGAGCCGCTTGGGTGATCTTATGCTATCAGGTCGAGGCCTCCCCGGTGCGGGCTTGCAAACGCTCGGGCGTCGGCAGGCTGTCGCTGCCTCTTCGCCGGGCTCGAATATGTTTGCAAGCCCGCACCGGGGAGGTCTTGACCCCGAAGACAAAGCACGCCTTCAAAGCTAGGCCTCGATCAAGCAATACCACCGCGACCGGACTTCACTTTTGTTTATACAGCTTCAACGCCTCATCCACTGTCCGGCTGCGTCGTGACGGCAAATGTTCCATCGAAAACCATGCCACATCCAACATCTCCAGTCGGCGCCGGGCAGCAATGTGCGCTGGCTGCTTCTCTATCTTTATCACCTGGCAATCAACGATAAACGGCGCACTCGAGTCGCCGTTTTGAAATTCCCCCAGGTATGACACGTGGCGTTCATCGATAGTGACTCCTGTCTCTTCAAATACCTCCCGCGCGCCAGCCACTGCTGGTGTTTCGGTCCGGCGAATACCACCTCCAGGCAGGCTCCAGCGCTGGTGGCCGAACCAGCTTCGGACCAGCAGTACTTCATCTTTTTCGTTGAGCACCAGCACGCGGACTCGGCGCTGCCGTCGCATATATACTTTGAGCAACGGGGTAGCTGCGGTGTGGGCGATTTTTCCAAGTCGAGCGTATGTTTTTTTGGCCATAAATTCAACATCTATTGTAACAGTTTGCGCGCCAAAATGGAGTAACAAAAATACCACCGACCGGTGGCGAGCGTTTTGGCTGAACGGCGGGGCCGCATCCTTCGGGCTGTGTGCCCAGGATGCGGCCCCGCGCCGGCAGAGATCGATGACCTCATGCCAGAGCACAGCCGTGAAACGGCGGTGCGGTGATCAGCTCAGGGACGGAAGACGTAGCATGCCACCTGCTGCCCGCGCGGGATGGCGGAAAGCAGCTGGTGGTTGAGGGTGATGGCCTGGTCGAGGCTCTTGCCCCTCAGCGCCTGGTTGATCGCCACCCACTTCGGGAACACCCAGGTGGCGGCGTTGAAGCACAGCGTACCGCGCTCGTCCGTGAAGGACTGGACGAACGCCACGATGGTACCGGTGTTGGTGTCGACGACGCCATCCGGCCGGTTCGTCGGCCGGATGGTCTTGCTCTGTCCGGCGCTGAACACCACGTAGGTGCCGGCGCTGGGCAGCTTGTCGTTCAGGAACTTGACCAGGTCCGGGTCGGCCAGCATGTTCTGGCTGTGGTAGCCGTTCTGATGCAGGGTCTGACCACCGGCCGAGTTGTCGGCCTGGGCCATGGTCTGCCGTTCGGCAGCCGTCGGGCCGTTGCCATTCGCGCCGGCGTGCCGGCTGCCGAGTCCGGTCACCATAGCCACCAGACAGAGCACCAGCACGGTGGTCATCGCAGCTGCCAGAGCGGTGAGCCTCTGGCCGGTGGTCGGTTGGGTACGTGCTGACGGCTGGCTTGGGTTAGCCATATCTTCACCTCACTTGTCCGAGAGTTGACTGGCAATTAGTATACAACGTAATACTTAGTTAGTCAATGTATGTCTGCTACACTACGCCTGGCCCTATTGGATCTGCACATAACATCCCAAAGCGAGGTGGGAGTGCCGATGAGCGCAAACGCGAGTCCTAGCCTGATTGTCATCCCGGATGCCCTTGCTCTCTTACAAGAGCAACAGCGGCATTTCCCGGGGTCGCCGCAAAGGGTTCCCCTCCGGGAGCGGGCTTTGTCTTAATGTATTGACCAAAAACAATTATAGTGTTACTATATAGTTCCTCACCTTCATCGGTCTGAGGCGCAACTTTTCATCACACCACATCAGCAGAGGCGGCTCCTGGCCATACGAATACTCGTGTCGGCAGGAGCCCCCTCTGACACGTGAGGGGTATCGATTGGGGGAGTTACTATGCACCACCTGCTCCAAATGTTCTTCGGCCACCCGCGATACTTCGCGTTCCGGCTGTTTGTCGTGCTGAGCGTCACCTGGTACTGCTGGGTGCGCTGCCTGAACCCGCACTACCGCAGCGAGAACAAGTTCATGCTGTTTGGTGTGGCCGTGGCGTTCGCCTCGAAGATCAACTTCGACGGGCTGGAGCACAGTCCGCGGATCGTGACGGACTTCGGCGACGGCACCGTCCTGACCGGCGGCGCGCGGGTGCTGGACAGCCTGATTCTGCTGTCGGCCGGCCTGGCGGTGTACGCCTGCCGGCAGGCCGTGCTTAAACTGGAACGACCCCTCAACTACGTGTAGCCGGCGCCAGCCGGCGCAGGCACCGGTGGCTGATACGCAGCCCCAACCCGAAGTGGTGTGAAGCTGCGACCGGCGGAGCAGTGGCATTCGTGCCCGCTCCGCCGGTCCGGCAATCTATGAACTTATACGCTCCAGCGGCGCAAACGCTACATTCAATTTTTTGATGCCACGCCCGGCAAAGCTGATAGCGACCGTCGAACCATCTATACCCACCACCTGGCCCTGGCCAAATATTTTGTGCCGGACGAGATCGCCGATCTCTAGCTCCATGTCCTCGGGCACATACCGCGGCTCTGCCGAAACCGCGGTAAATGGCTGCGTGGCGGTCATGCCAAATCCAAAGGCTGGTGCTGATTCCTCATGAGCACTGCCATCGATATCGGCCAGGAAACGCGACGGCGGATTATACTGCACGCTGCCGTAGAGCATGCGGCCGGCGGCATGCGTCAGATACAACTCTTCGCGCGTCCGGGTCATACCCACGTAGCAGAGCCGCCGCTCTTCCTCTAGCTCATCAGCGTCGAAGAAGGCCCGGCTGTGCGGGAAAATGCTTTCCTCTAGCCCAATCATGAACACGGCCGGAAACTCCAGCCCTTTGGCGGCGTGCAGCGTCATCAATGTCACCGAATCGGCTACTTCGTCCATGCTATCAAGGTCTGAGATAAGCGCTACCTCCTCCAGGAAGCCGCTCAGGCCCAAAACCTCGTACTCTCTCGCGACCGACATCAGTTCGCGCACGTTCTGCTGGCGTTCCTCGGCCTGCAGGCTGCCGTCGTCGAGATATTGTTCGTAGTTGGTACGTTTCAGCACTACATCGATCAACAGCGGCAGCGATAGCGTATCAACTTGATTGGCAATGTCCTGCAGCAGCACGCCGAGTACGCCGAATGCGGCTCGCGCCTTGGGCGTCAGCGTGGTGCAGCGGTCGATCTGCAGCAGCGCATCGATCAAATCCAGCCCCGTCCCCGCCTGCCAGTCCAAAAATCGCTGCACACTCACCGCCCCCAGCCCCCGCGCCGGCACATTCACCATCCGCAAAAAGCTGGCGCGGTCCGCCGGCTGATACAGCAGCCGCAGGTAGGCCAGCAGGTCTTTGATTTCTTTGCGGTCATAGAACCGTACGCCGCCCACAATGTGATATGGCACACCATAGCGGATAAAGGCTTCTTCCATAGCTCGCGACTGCGCGTTCGTCCGATACAGCACAGCGTAATCACGGTAGCGCCGGGCCTTCAGTTCGACTGCGGTCTTGATGCGGCTAACTACGAACTCACCCTCGTGCACCTCGGATTGCACGCCAATGATTTGCACCGGGTAGCCTTCGCCGGCGTTGGTCCAGAGCTTTTTGTCGGAGCGGTTGGTGTTTTTGGTGATGACCTTGTGGGCTGCATCGAGGATATTTTTAGTGCTGCGATAGTTTTGCTCCAGCTTGACCACTAAAGCGTTCGGATAATCGCGCTCGAAGTTCAGGATATTTTTAAAGTCTGCGCCGCGCCAACTGTAGATACTCTGCCAGTCGTCGCCCACCACACAAATATTGTGGTCCTGATTCACCAGCAGCTTTACCAGCTTGTACTGGGCGGCATTTGTGTCCTGATACTCGTCGATAAGCACGGAGTGAAATTGCCGCTGCCACTTGGCTTGCAGTTCCGGCACTGTACCGAGCATGCGCACCGTTTCACTGATAAGGTCATCAAAATCAAGCGCCTTGGCGTCGCGGCGGATGCGCTCGTACGTTGCATAGACGTCGGCGGCGACCTGCTGCTGCGGCAGACGAGCGATAGACTTGTACTCGTCCGGCGGCATGAGCTCGTTCTTGGCGCTGCTGATCATGTGCGAAATGGCGCTGGGGCTGTGCTGTTTCTCGCTGATGTGCAGGTCGCGCATGGCTTGTTTGACCGCCGCCTGGCGGTCAGATTCGTCAAAGATGACGTAATTTTGCGGTACACCTATCGCCTCGCCGTCAAACCGCAGCAGACGCACACAGATGCTGTGAAAGGTGCCCATGAACGGCATGAAGCTGCGGTCGTCGCTGGAGCGGCTCAGCAGCGCGCCCAAGCGTCCGCGCATCTCGCGCGCTGCCTTGTTGGTGAAGGTTACCGCCAGGATGTTTTCTGGCCGCACCTGCCGTTCGGCAATGAGGTGGGCGATTCGGTGCGTCAGCGTTTTGGTCTTGCCCGAGCCTGCGCCAGCCAAAATCAGCACCGGGCCGTCCGCTTGTTCGGCGGCCGCGCGCTGCCCGGGATTCAGTTCGCTCAGCAGGTCGATCATACTTCTTCATTCTACCCCACTGCGGCGCGGCAGGGCGTTGTAATTTCAGGGTTAGGGTGCAGGGCGATCAAGCGATCCGCCCTGCACCATGGATATTACCGGCCATCGCCCAGAAGCCTGACGATGTCCCTCAGCAGTTCCACCTCGGGGGCCGTCAGACTTCGCCTGACCTCGGACGGTACGGTGAGGGTGCCTGGCGGCAAGCTCTGGGCAGGGCCAGCTTCGGCTGCCTCGGTCAGTTCTGTCAAACGCCTCTCACCCCAATCACGAAACTAAATAACATATAAAGCCTGCGCTTTGTTAATCTGTAAGTGCAAACTAAACACGAAAAACAAATAATGCAGGCTTTACAGAAACAGCATATCGTAGACGTTTTTGTTTGGGTAGACGACAGTC
>WNFY01011457.1_pt1 | contig 14308 bp, 15 predicted proteins | sample 5400091 | NCBI WGS metagenome assembly WNFY01 (sample SAMN13153364, study PRJNA577476) | soil metagenome | isolation source: 60 cm soil or saprolite under grassland replicate 1 | place: USA:California | collected 2016-06-15 | reverse complement strand
GCCCGCCTGCTCGCGCACCGCCTCGACCACCTCGGGCAGGTTGTAGCCGACCATGGTCGTGAGGATGCCGCCGAAGAAGTCGAGGTAGCGCGTGCCCTCGGCGTCGACGGCGCGGCAGCCGCGGCCGTCGACCAGCGCGATCGGCTCCTCGTAGTACAGCGCCAGCCAGGAGGGCAGCACCGCACGGTGCCGTCGGAGCAGCTCAGCGTGCGTCATGGTCTCTCCCCGTTGTGCGGACCCCATGGGTCGAAGATGCGTACCCGGGACGGACAGGAACAAGCTCCATGCTGTCACGCTTCGGGCGGCGCGGGCGCACCGTCGAGCGGACCGCGAGCCGATACGAGATAAGCAGAGAAACTAGACGGATGCAAGTGATTCCGTGATCGAACAGGCTCGTCTGGCATGGAATCAATCGCAAATCCACGGCATAGGCTTGCTTTCCGGTCCTGCGCGGTGCAGTATCGCTGCGGATGCCGCGGACCGAGCCCCTGGGGGGTCCGGGGAACCCCGAAGGGGCGCCCCGGTGGCTCGGGCGCGGCCCGGGCACCGGCGAGGAGGCGCGCATTGAGGTGAATCGGGCGAAGGGTCCGGCGGGCGGCGCCCACCTGGACGAGGTGTCGCGCAGGATCATCGAGCAGCTCCAGCAGGACGGGCGGCGGTCCTACGCCGCCATCGCCAAGGTGGTGGGCCTGTCCGAGGCGGCCGTGCGCCAGCGGGTGCAGAAGCTGCTCGAAGCCGAGGTCATGCAGATCGTGGCGGTCACCGACCCGCTGCGGGTCGGCTTCCGCCGGCAGGCGATGATCGGCCTCAAGGTCGAGGGCGACCTCGGGCAGGTGGCGGGCAAGCTCGCCGCCATCCCGGAGGTCGACTACGTGGTGGTGTGCGCCGGCTCGTTCGACCTCCTGGTCGAGCTGGTCTGCGAGGACGACGAGGACCTGCTCCGCCTGATCAACGACGCCATCCGCACCGTCCCGGGGGTGCGCGCCACCCAGAGCTTCGTCTACCTGCGGCACGTCAAGGAGACCTACACATGGGGCACGAGATGACCACAACGCCAGGCACAACGCCAGGCACACCGTTCGAGGACACCTCGCCCGATCCCGCGCAGGCGGCCGCCAGGCGGCACCTGTGGATGCACTTCACCCGCATGTCGAGCTACGGGCCCGACCACGAGGTCCCGATGATCGTGCGCGGCGACGGGCCCTACGTGTACGACCAGCGCGGCAAGCGCTACCTGGACGGCCTCTCCGGGCTGTTCGTTGTGCAGGCCGGCCACGGCCGCAGCGAGCTGGCCGAGGCCGCCGCCAAGCAGGCGAGCGAGCTGGCCTACTTCCCGCTGTGGGGCTACGTGCACCCGCGCGCGGTCGAGCTGGCCGAGCGACTGGCCTCCATCGCGCCCGGCGACCTGAACCGCGTGTTCTTCACCACCGGCGGCAGCGAGGCGGTGGAGAGCGCCTGGAAGCTCGCGCGCCAGTACTTCCGCGCGGTCGGGCAGCCCGGCCGCTACAAGGTGCTGAGCCGCCACATCGCCTACCACGGCACCAGCATGGGCGCGCTGTCGATCACCGGCCTGGCCGACATCAAGAACGTCTTCGAGCCGCTGGTCCCGGGCTCGGTCCGGGTCGAGAACACCAACCACTACCGCTGTGAGCGCTGCCGCGGCCTCGAGCACTGCACCCTGCACGCGGCCGACGACATCGAGCGGCGCATCCTCATGGAGGGCCCCGAGTCGGTCGCCGCGGTCTACCTCGAGCCGGTGCAGAACGCCGGCGGCTGCTTCCCACCGCCGCCCGGCTACTTCCAGCGGGTCCGCGAGATCTGCGACCGCTACGGCGTGCTGCTCGTCTCCGACGAGGTGATCTGCGCGTTCGGGCGGCTCGGCCACTGGTTCGGCGCCCAGCGCTACGGCTACCAGCCCGACATCATCACCATGGCCAAGGGGCTGACCAGCGGCTACTCGCCGATGGGCGGGATGGTCTGCCGGGACTTCCTGATGGAGCCGTTCCTGGAGGGGACCCGGATCTTCCTGCACGGCGTCACCTTCGCCGGCCACCCGGTGTCGAGCGCGGTGGCGCTGGCCAACCTCGACCTGTTCGAGCGCGAGGACCTGCTCGGCAACGTCCGCGCCAACCAGGCCGGCTTCCGGTCCACCCTGGAGAAGCTGCTCGACCTGCCGATCGTCGGCGACGTCCGCGGCGACGGCTACTTCTACGGGATCGAGCTGGTCAAGGACAAGGCCACGCGGGAGACCTTCGACGACGACGAGAGCGAGCGGCTGCTGCGCGGCTATCTCTCGCCGCGGCTGTTCGAGGAGGGCCTGGTGTGCCGCGCCGACGACCGCGGCGACCCGGTGATCCAGCTCTCGCCGCCACTGATCTGCGGCCAGGAGCACTTCGACGAGATCGAGCGCATCCTGCGCCAGGTGCTCGCCGAGGCCTGGGCGCGGCTGTAGGTCCCGCCGGACACCCTTGACGTGCCGGCGGGGCCCGGCGCTAGAAGCGACCCGAATCAGTCGAAGTGGTCGCTTGCGGCCTCTGGCTGTGACATAATTCGAGGCGCTGAAGGACAGTGTCGGCGCCCCCGTCGGGGACCCGAGCTGCTCATGGGGGGCGGGATGCGCGTCCCGCCCCCCTCAAGTGGAATGGCGACGGTCCACGGCCACCACGCCTGCACGCCGTGGGGCATCGGGGTCACTCGGCACGTGGACCCAGGCCTGCCTTGCACCTTCCTTGGTGGCGGTGATCACGCGCTCCCATTCAAGCGGGTCGATCGGCGGGTATGCCTGCTTGATGATGTTGTCGTAGATCGTCTGGGACACGATCGCCGCCAGCGGCTGCTCGGTCGCCTTGAGGCAGGCGCGCAGCTCCTCGGCGTCCAGCAGCCGGCAGACCAGCACGGTCGCCTCGCCGTGGATGGGGTCCGGGTCGCGCAGGACGTCGCCGGCGTGCATCGCAAGGCGCAGCCGGATGCGCTCCGCCTCGGGGCGGTCGCGGTTGTGGCGGGTCAGACGCTGCGGCAGGCCAGCCAGGAACTTGCCGAGCAGCACGTCCCGCGGGACGTGAGCGTCGATGGAGAAGATGAACCCGTCGCCGGTGTCCTGGGCGACCCACTGCTCTTTGGATGCCTGCGCTCGGGTCAGCACGCCGCCGCACCAGCCGTCCAGCCTTCGGCGCAGCTTCACGCGGATGAGGTTGGTCCGTGCCTGGCGGCCGAAGCCGTCGATGTCAACGGCCACGAGGGTGCGGTCCTCCGGGTGGTTCGGGTCCCGTCCGGGTCGGAGTGGTTGAGGCATCGGCAACAAACCTCCTGTCTACCGGAGGCCGTTGGCTCCCTGAAGGGCGAGACCCTTATCTCCTTGCTGAAGGACGGTGTCGGCCCCCCCGTCAGTCCAACGGGCTCAGCTCGTCAGGTCGAACTCGCCGTCGCGCACCCCCCCGACGAACGCCTCCCACTCGGCCGGTGTGAATACGAGCACCGGTCCGCGACGGTCCTTGGAGTCCCGGACGGCGACCTTGCCGTCGACGAACGCGACCTCCACGCAACCGTTGACGCCGCTGCGCGAGCTCTTGCGCCATGGCGCGGCTGCTGGTTCCACGGTTGACGCCCTCCTTTCTTGCCCGGCTACAGCTCCTTGGCCACGTTCGTGAGGAACGCGACGGACTCGCCTGGGTGAGCTGCAGCGCGTAGATGGTCGAATGACTGGACATACCGGCGGATCGCGCCGGCATCCTCGAGATAGAGATCACTTGTGGTGTTCTCGATGAAGACCACGTCGGGAACGAACGGGTCGGGGAAGCTGATAACGGTGAATGCCCCGTCCATGCCGGCGTGCGCGCCGACGCTGAACGGGAGCACCTGCAGGGTGACGTTGGACAGCCCGGCGAGCTCTCTGAGGTGGTCGATCTGGGCGCGCATGACTTCACGCCCGCCGACCAGCCGTCGCAGGGCCGCCTCGTCCAGGACGACCCAGAGCGCCGGTCGCTCCTCCCGAGTCAACCGCGCCTGCCGTGCCAGGCGGAACTCCACCCGGCGCTCGATCTCCTCGGGCTGCGGCTTCAGATCCAGGCGAATGGCGCGAAGGACCGCTCGCGCGTAGTCCGCGATCTGGAAGACACCGGGGACGAGCGATTCCGAGTACATGTCGACAGATTCGGCGTCGGCCTCCAGCTCGCCCAGGGTCTTGTACGAAAGGTTCTGGAACTCGGCGTACAACCCGCCTTTCTGCCGGGCCTCGCGGGCAATCTGCTGGAGCTCGTCGAGCCGCTGGCCGGTGACGCCGTAGATCTGCAGCATGTCGCGGACGTCGCGCGGTGTCGGTCTGACGCTTGCGGTCTCGATACGGGAGATCTTGGAGCTGGAGCACTCCAGCCTGGCTGCCACGTCCTCGATCGTCAGACCAGCAACGTCCCGCAGCTTCCGTAGCTCCGTGGCCAACCGCCGCCGCCCAACCGTCGGGGTCCGACCATCCATGCCGCTCCACCCTTCCTGGCGAGTGGTTCATCCCCTCGCTCGGGAAGCACTTCGCAATCTGCAAGTTGCCCGCCGAGTCTCTCTAGGCTGTGCTTTCGGTCATTTGGACCAAGTTGCAGCTCATCGCCGCTCGTCGCCACCGGATACCTTAGCTCAACGTTGCCGATGGACAGAATCGTCGCACAAGTCGCAAAGAGAAGCGCCCCCTGGATAGCAATGTACCAAACGCACAACACGAAGAGCAACTTGCAGAAAGGGTTGCCCAGATTGCACCAACCTACCAGCTCGCTGATCTTGGGTGCATCTCTTTCCTCCGCGCCTGGAGGTGGGATAGCGATATTTGCGCCGCTATGCGGTAGTATGCCGATTGTCTACGTAGACGCAGCGCGTGTGTCGACGACTGGCGTGACTGCCGCCCTGGCTGGGAAGCCGCGGTAGGGGGTCCGGGGGAGGGAAGGCGCATGGTGGATCCGTCCTCTGCTGATTGGCGCAAGAGCTCGCGCTCTGGCGCCAACGGCTGCGTGGAGGTCGCGTTCGTCGACGGCAAGGTCGCCGTCCGGGACTCCAACGACCGACCTGGGCCGCTGCTCGTGTTCACGGCGACCGAGTGGGAGGCGTTCGTCGGAGGGGTGCGCGACGGCGAGTTCGACATCACCTGAGCGGGCATCAGGCGATCAGCGGCGCGTCAGCGGGTCGACAGCGCGTCGATGCGCGCGACCTCCTCGTCGCTGAGCGAGAAGCCGAACAGGTCGAGGTTCGCCGCGATCCGCTCACGGGAGGCCGACTTGGGGATGACCGGGATCCCGTGCTCGAGATGCCAGCGCAGGACGACCTGTGCGGGCGTCACCCCGTGGCTGGCCGCGATCCCGGTCAGCACCCGGTCACCGAGGCGGGTGCCCTTGAGCGGGCTGTAGCCCTCGAGGACTACGCCGCGCCGGCGGTGCTCGGCCAGCCGCCGGGGGTCGTGCCGCGGCGGGCTCCACGGGATCTGGTTGACGGCCGGCGCCTGCCCGGTCGCGTCGATCAGCTCGTCGAGCTGGCTGGTGCTGTAGTTGCTCACGCCGACCGCCCGGGCCAGGCCCTGGTCCCGGATCGCCAGCAGCTCCCGCCAGGTCTGTGGTCGCGCCCTGTCACCTGGCGGCCAGTGGACCAGCCACAGGTCGACGTAGTCGGTGCCGAGCGCGCGCAGACTCGCCGCCAGCGTCTCGCGCTCGCGGCCCGCGCTGCCAGGGGGCAGCTTGGTCGTCAGGAACACGTCCTGTCGTGGCAGCCCGCTGCCGCGCAGGGCGCGCCCCACCTCCGCCTCGTTGCCGTACACCGTCGCCGTGTCGACGTGGCGGTAGCCCACCTCCAGCGCGAAGCTGACGGCGTCATAGGCCCGTCGGCCTCGGAGCTGCCAGCTACCCAGCCCCACCAGTGGCATCGCCACCTCGCCGGGCAGCGCCACCGTGGGGATCGCACGCGCCTGCGCCATACCACAGCTCTCCCGTCACCCGCTCGCCAGAGCCGCTCCTCGCCGCCGGGACCGCGGGACCGCGGATCCTCGTCCACGAGCCGACCACGAGGACCGCCTCGCCTCTGGTGGCCAGGCTATCGACACAGCGCAACCCAAGTGCGGAGAGCCGCTTCCGGCAGTGGTGAACCTGCCAGCCCGCCCAGCGGGGTTGTGCCGGTTCGGCTCCTCGCAACAGGTCGCACGAGGTAGCATCTCCTGCCATGCGGCTCGTCATCGCCAGGTGCAGCGTGGACTACGCCGGCCGGCTGGAAACCCACCTGCCGGTCGCGGTCCGGCTGCTGATCGTCAAGGCCGACGGGTCGGTGCTGGTGCATGCCGACGGCGGCGGCTACAAGCCGCTCAACTGGATGTCCGCCCCCTGCACCCTGCACGAGGAGCCCGGCTGCTGGCGGGTGAGCAACCGCGGCGGCGAGACCATGACCATCGCCATCCAGGAGGTCCTGCACGACTCCGCCCACCAGCTCGGGCTGGACCCCGGTCTGGTCAAGGACGGCGTCGAGCGGCAACTCCAGGAACTGCTCGCCGAGCGCTGCGAGGTCCTCGGCCGGGGCTGGACCCTGGTCCGGCGGGAATTTCGCACCGATATCGGGCCGGTGGACCTGCTCTGCCGTGATGAGGGGGGCGGCTATGTGGCCGTCGAGATCAAGCGGCGCGGCGAGATCGACGGCGTCGAGCAGCTCACCCGCTACCTGGAACGGCTCCGGCTCGGCCTGGAGGGCATTCGCGGCGTGTTCGCCGCCATGTCCTTCGCGCCGCAGGCCAAGGTGCTGGCCGCCGCCCGCGGGATCGAGTGCCTGCAGCTCGACTACGACGCGCTGCCGCGGCTCTTCTGACGGCTCACGCGCGGCCGTGGGCGAGGCGGCCGCGCCGGGAGAGGGCGTCTACGGTGGCGGCCAGCAGCAGCACGCCGCCGGTGACCAGGAACTTGGTCGACGACTCCACCCCGAGCAGGTCCATGCCGTTGGAGATCGAGCCGATCACGAGCGCGCCGAGCAGGGCCGACCAGGCCGAGCCGCGGCCGCCGAACAGGCTGGTCCCGCCGATTACCGCCGCGGCGATGGCGTTCAGCAGGGTGTCGCTGGCGCCGGAGGACTGGTTGACCGCGAACTGCCGCGATGCGGCGAGGATGCCGCCGGCCGCGGCCAGCGTCGAGGCCATCACGAACACGACAAGGCGCACGTCGTTGACGCGGATGCCGGCGCGCCTGGCGGCCTCGCCGTTGCCGCCGGCGGCCATGATGTGGCGGCCGAGCCGTGTCCGCCTGACGAACAGGTCGACGACCACCACCAAGCCGACGAAGATGACCGCGGCCAGCGGCAGCCCCCGGTCGGCGGCCAACACCCCGGCGGTGGCCAGCAGCGCGGCGGTGATGACCACGATGCGGGTGACCAGCCGGGCCAGCGGTGGGACCGGCAGCCCGGCGGTGACCCTGCTGCGCCGCTGCCACAGCGCTGTCCCGGCGTAGGCCACGATCGCGAGGACCGCGACCAGCCAGGCGTCCAGCGGGACGAAGAAGGTGTTGGCCAGCCCGGTGATGGTCGTGTCGCTGAGGTTGACCGTCCCGGTCGAGCCCAGTACCACCAGCAGCGCGCCCTGCCAGGCCAGCAGGCCGGCCAGCGTCACCACGAACGCGGGGATCCTGAAGCGGGTCACCCAGAAGCCCTGCAGCACGCCGACGGCGACGCCGGTGCCCAGGCCCGCGAGGATCGCGATCCAGCCGGGCACGCCGTGCTTGACGTTCAGCACGGCCATGACCGCCGCGGACAGGCCGCTCAGCGCGCCGACCGACAGGTCGATCTCGCCGAGCAGCAGCACCAGCACGACGCCGACCGCGATGGTGCCCATCGAGGCGATCTGCAGCACCAGGTTGGTGAGGTTGCCGGGCGTGAGGAAGTTGCCGTTGGCGATGGCGAAGATCACCCAGATGACGGCGATGCCGATGACCACGGGCACGCTGCCGAGCTCGCCCTGGGCCAGGCGGCGCCGGAGGCCCACCCAGGCGCCTGCCAGGCCGGGCTGGTCGGACACGAGCGTCGGGTCGAGGTCGCTGGCGGTCACTGCTCGCTCACCTCCACCGGCTGCTGCTCCTCGGCGGCGGTGGCGCCGGTGATGGCGGCCACGACCTCCTCGGAGCTGGTCCTGCGGGCGTCGAAGCCGGTCACGTGCCTGCCGAGACGCAGCACCTCGATCCGGTCGCTGACGGCGAACACGTCGGCCAGGTTGTGGCTGATCACGACCACGGCCAGGCCCTGGTCGCGCAGGGTGCGCACGAGGTCGAGGACCTGGGCGGTCTGGGCCACCCCGAGCGCGGCGGTGGGCTCGTCCAGCAGCACCATCCTGGGCTCGCCGAGCATCGAGCGGGCGATCGCGACCGATTGGCGCTGCCCTCCGGACAGGGAGGCCACCTGCGTGCGGACGCTTGGGATGCGCACCTGGAGGCGCTTGAGGACCCGGCTGGCCTCGCGCTCCATGCCGGTCTCGTTGAGCAGCCGGGGGCGGCCGAGCCGCTCGTGCCCGAGGTAGAGGTTGGCGACCACGTCGAGGTTGTCGCACAGCGCGAGGTCCTGGTAGACGGTGGCGATCCCGAGTGCGGTGGCGGTCTGGGGGTCGGCGATCTGCACCGGCCGGCTGTCGAAGCGTATCTCGCCCTCGTCGCCCGGCAGGATCCCGGAGATGATCTTGATCAAGGTCGACTTGCCGGCGCCGTTGTCACCGACCAGGGCGGTCACCTGGCCGGCGGGCGCCTGGAAGTCGACGTCGGTGAGCGCCTGGACCGCGCCGAAGCGCTTGCTCACTCCGCGGAGCTCCAGGAGCGGGCCGTCGGAAGCCACGCTGCCTCCTTATTTGTCGGGCGCCCGCGGTGGTGGATGGGCCTTCCCATCCACCACCGCGGCGCGTGTCAGGAGGAGATCCCGGCCGCCTGGCAGCCGGCCGCCGCGGCGCCGGCGCAGATGTCGGCGGCCTTCAGGAAGCCGTCCGAGATCATCTTGCCGACCGTGTCCTTGGCGGTGTCCTTGGTCACGGCGGTCGGTGTGAGGATGACCGAGGGCACGTCCTTTTGGCCATTGTTCTGCGTCTTGTTGGCCAGGCTGTTGGCGTCGGCGGTGTTGCCGTTGACCAGGTCGACCGCGAGCTGGGCGGTGTCCTCGGCCTCCGGCTTGATGGCCTTGTAGACGGTCATGTACTGCTCGCCGCTGAGGATGCGCTGGACCGCGGCCAGCTCGGCGTCCTGGCCGGTGACGGGCGGGATCGGGGTGATGCCCTGGCCCTTCATGGCCGCGATCGCGCCGCCGCCGGTCCCATCGTTGGCCGCGTACACCCCGACGAACCCGGTCTTGCCGAGCGCGGTGATGGCCTGCTCCATCTCGGTCTGGGCCTTGTCAGGGCTCCAGTCGGGCGTGTCGTACTGCCTGGCGATCTTGAAGCCGCTGGAGTCGAGGACGCTGTGGGCGCCCTGCTTGAACAGCTTGGCGTTGTTGTCGGTGGGCGAGCCGTTGATCATCACGATCGAGCCGGTCTTGCCGTCCTTCTTGAGCTTGTCCACCAGCGACTGCGCCTGCAGCTTGCCGACCTGCACATTGTCGAAGGAGATGTAGTAGGCGATGTCGGCGTTGAGGATGAGCCGGTCGTAGCTGATCACCGGCACCCCCTTGGCCTTGGCCTTGGCCGCGATCGAGGCTGCCGACGCCGAGTCGACCGGGTCCAGCACCATGACCTTGGCCCCGTTGGTGAGCACGGCGTCGGCCTGGTTCTGCTGCTTGGCCGAGTCCTGGTTGGCGTTCTGGTAGAGGATCTGGCAGTCCGGGCACAGCGCCTTGACCTTGGCCTCGAACAAGGGCCGGTCCTGCGCTTCGTAGCGGGTCGTCTTGGTCTCGGGCAGCAGCAGGGCGATCTTCTTGGCGCCTCCGCCGCCCGACGGGGTGTTGCTCTGCTTGGTGGTCGAGCAGGCGGCCGCCAGCAGGGCCGCCACTGCGGCCACGGCGACCAGCCGGAGCGCCCGACCGGCGCGCATCGGTAGCAAATTTCCCACCTCCTGTTGCGAATCGGCTGGTTCATGGTAGCCACCCTTTACGCCTGAGTCGCTGGGGAAATGCGGCTTCTCCTGCTGTGCCCGGGAGATGACGATCTTGTCATCCGCCATGTGCCGGTCGTGGTCGGCTGGGCTACACTCCCGCCGAGTGGCGCGGTGGCGCGGCGCGGTGGCGCGGCCCGCCGTGACCGCACGCGGGCAAGCGGACGGAGCGCGCGATGCAGCCTTCCGCAGAGCAGGGGCTGGAGCCGGTACCGGCCGGCAGGATCCTGCTCATCGACGACGAGCAGCGGGTCCTGCGGTTCGTGACCAAGGGGCTGCGGGCCGAGGGCTTTGTCACCGATGCCGCCGACAGCGGCGCCGAGGGGCTGCGCAAGGCGCTCGCCGCCGACTGGGACCTGATCATCCTGGACATGCTCATGCCCGACATGGACGGCGATGCCGTGCTGCGCGGCGTCCTCGCCGAGCGGCCGGCGCAGCCCGTCCTGGTGCTGTCGTGCCTGTCGGCCACCGAGGCCAAGGTGCGCTGCTTCGAGGCGGGCGCGGACGACTACCTCATCAAGCCGTTCTCGCTGGACGAGCTGCTGGCGCGGGTGCGCGCGCGCCTGCGGGCCGCGGCCAGGCCCACGCCCGTCACCTTGGCGGCGGGCCGCCTCCACCTGGACCTGGTGCGGCGCGAGGCGCGCATCGGCTCGACCAGGGCCGCCCTGGCCGAGCGCGAGTTCCTGCTGCTGTGCGAGCTGATGCGTCACGCCGGCCAGACCGTCTCCAAGCAGCGCCTGCTGTCGGCGGTGTGGAACTACCACTTCGACCCGGGCTCCAACGTGGTCGACGTGTACGTCCGCCGGCTGCGGGCCAAGCTCGGCGCCGACGCCATCCGCACGGTCCGGGGCCAGGGGTACCGCGTCGATGCGCGCTGAGCGCTGGGCCTGGCCGCTGGAGCACCTGCTGTGGATCGACCTCGCCTGGGTGGGGTTCGCGATGGCGAACCTGGTCGCGATGGCGCTCCTGCCGACCTGGGAGACGGTCCCGTTCCACTTCATCTGGGTGAGCCTGACCCTGCTGTACGGCTACCGGGTGTGGGACTCCCAGCGCACCGGCTGGGTGCTGGTCGCGGTGGTCGTCAGCACCGGCGCCGTGCTCGAGCGCGAGGTCGCCCAGTCGTTCCAGCCGGCGGACGAGCTCACCGAGGTGCCGCTGATGGCGGCGATGTTCCTGGCCATGGTGTGGCACGCGCGCCGCCGCCTGGTCTCCGTGGAGCACGAGCGCCAGGCGTCCGACGCGAACCGGCGGGTGCTCGAGCGGCAGCGCCAGTTCGTGCAGGACGCCTCCCACGAGCTGCGCACCCCGATCACCATCGCGCTCGGCCACGCCGAGCTGGTGGTGCGCGGCTGCCGTGACCCCGAGCTGGCCGAGGACGCCCGCATCGTCCTGGACGAGCTGCTGCGGCTGCGCCAGCTCGCCGACCGCCTCCTGCTGCTCGCCACCGCCGAGGACGCGGGCCCCGTGGTGAAGTCCCCCGTCGAGGCGGGGGCGCTGGTCACCGAGGCGCTGCAGCGCTGGTCGGCGACGCCGCGCCGCTGGCGGCTGGAGCGCGCCGACCAGGCCACCGTCCTGGCCGACCGGGAGCGGCTGGCGATCGCGCTCGACGCCCTGGTGGAGAACGCGGTCGAGCGCACCGGCGAGGCGGACGAGATCCGGCTCGGCGCGTGGCACCGCGGCGACCACCTGGCGATCACCGTCGTGGACTCCGGCCCCGGCATCGCCCCGGAGAAGCTGGAGCAGATCTTCGACCGCTTCGCGCGGCTCGACGAGGGCCGCAGCCGCAACGGTGGCGGCGCCGGGCTCGGGCTGCCGATCGTCAGGGCGATCGTCCGCGCCCACGGCGGCCACGTACGGGCGGACTCGACCGTGGGACTCGGCTCGAGCTTCGAGATCGCGCTGCCGCTGGAGCCGGTCGCGCCGTCCGGGGAGCCGTGGCGGCCACTTCCGGTGCCCTGACCTCACCCGCACCTCACGCCGTCGTGGCACCGAGCTGCCCCACTTTGGTCCGACAGCCAAGGCGCGGCCGAGGCGGTCCGTGCCGACAGCGGCGCGGTCGCGCCGTCCTTCCCGCCCGCGGTGGCCCGGGGGCAGGCGGTGGCCGCGCCGGGCACTGATCCAGCTCAGTAAGGCAGCCCGGTCAGCGGTCAGGTCCGGGCGACGCCTGGCGCGAGGCCGGCCTCGGTGTCGGCGAGGATCTCCTTGTGGCCGATGTCGAGCGTGCGGATCCAGCGCTGCTGGCCGAGCGTGAGCGCGACGAAGTAGCCGAGCTCGACGATCTCTGGCTCGGTGAAGTGCGCGTGCAGGCGCTTCCACAGGGCGTCGTCGGCGAGGTCCGGGTTCCAGGCGATCGCCTCGGTGTAGGCCAGTGCGGTGCGCTCGCGCTCGTCGAAGCGGCCCGAGGAGCGGAAGTCCAGCAGGTCGTCGTAGTGGTCCTCGCTGAACCCCTGCTGGGAGGCCTTGAGCGAGCGCTGCCCGCCGCAGTACTGGCAGTCGACCGTGCGCGAGACGTACAGGCGGCACAGCTCCTTGACGTGGTGGTCGAGGACGCCGTTCAGGAAGGCCGCCCGCCAGGCCGCGGTGAAGGTCCGCAGGATGCCGGGCACGTGCGCGCGGACCGCCTGGCTCTCGGGGCGCGGCGTGCCGTGCAGCCGGGCGTACTCCATGATGTCGACGAGCTCCGGGTCGCTGAGGCTGGCGGGATCGACGTAGCTGATGCGCGGCAAAAGGGCCTCCTCGGTTCCGGATTCCGGTCGGCTCCAGGATACGCACGAGCGTCGCGGCCCTTGTAGCCGGGCGGGTCAGCGGGCCAGGCCCAGCAGGCGCCGGGCGTTGCCCTCGTAGATCAGCCGGCGGTGGGCCTCGTCGAGGTCCATGGCGTCCAGCGCGGCCACCGCGCCGCGCAGGTAGCCGGGACCGCCGGGACCGCCGGGGCCGCCGTCGACGTCGAACGGCATGTCGGTGCCGAACAGCAGGCGCTCCGGCCCGAAGAAGCCGAGGCCGCACTCGAGCGCGTGGCGGACCCCTGACAGCGCGGTGTCGCCGTAGAAGCGCTTGAGCTGGCCGGTCAGGAGCGCGTGGCGGGCGGCAGGCCCGGTGGCGCCGCCGAGGTCCAGGCCCATCGGCTGGGAGAAGTCCAGGCCCTTGCCGATGCGCTCGGCGAAGTGCGGCACCATGCCGCCGGCGTGGTGGGTCAGGACGCGCAGGTCCGGGTGGCGCTGGAAGATTCCGGCGAGCACCATCCTGCACATGAACACCGTGGTCTCGTAGGGCCAGCCGAACGCCATCCACATGCCGTAGCGCGAAGCCGGCTCACCCGGGTAGTCGGGCACCTGCGCGGTGCGGGCCGGGTGCACCCAGATGGTGCGGCCCAGCGCGGCGAGCCTGGCGAAGAACGGTTCGAAGCGGGGCTCGTCGAGCGGGGCCCCGAGGACGTTGGCGTGGATCTGCACGCCGAGCGCGCCCAGCTCGCCGACCGCCCGGTCGACCTCGTCGAGGGCGCCGTCCACGTCCGAGAGCGCGACCGAGGCCGCGAACCCCACGAAGCGGTCGGGGTGCCGGCCGCACAGCTCGGCCATGCAGTCGTTTGCACACCTGGCGAGGTCGGCGGCCGCGTCGCCGAGCACGTCGAGGGGCGGCTGCACCAGCGTGAGCACCTGGACGTAGTCCTCGAACTCGTCCATCACCCGGAAGCGCGCGTCGAGGTCGTACAGGGCGACCAGCGCCTCGTAGTGCTCGAAGGTCCGCGCGAGCGGGCCCCGGGCCTGGGCACGGGCGCGGTCGAAGTAGGGCTGGGGAAGGATGTGGGGAAAGGCGTCGATCTTCAAGCCGGCGCTCCTTCAGGCGCTCCTCCACGGGTTTCGGGCACCTGCCTACGATCGTGGCGTGCCGGGCGCCCGTCAAGGACGCGGGCGCCCGGCACGGCTCACGACCGCTGCCGTCGGCGCGTGGCGAGAAGGAGCAGGAGGGCGCCGAGGGCGATCACGAGCACGGCGAGCGACCGCCGTTGGCGAAGGTGTCGTGGTCACTGCTTCGCCGCCGGCTGACAGCAGCGAGGCGCAGTTGCGCACTTCGGTGGTGTTGGCGCCGTTCGTGTAGTGCAGCTCCACCGTGAGCCTGCGCCCCTGCGGCAGGCCGACCAGCCGAATTCTCGTGGTGGCCGAGCTTGTCGCCCCGCGGCGGTGGCCCACAGGAGCTGGGCGGCGATCACCACCAAGGCGGGAACGAGGCGGCGTACCGGCATGACGATC
>WNFY01003673.1_pt1 | contig 14308 bp, 10 predicted proteins | sample 5400091 | NCBI WGS metagenome assembly WNFY01 (sample SAMN13153364, study PRJNA577476) | soil metagenome | isolation source: 60 cm soil or saprolite under grassland replicate 1 | place: USA:California | collected 2016-06-15 | reverse complement strand
GCCTTGGAGAGTTATATACACACTCGAGAACACGATCGAGGAATCTTCAATAATCGCTTTATCTAACCTCGACTCATCCAGGCCGGCGATCGCGGCGAGTAAATCGCTGTGAGCGTCGAGCAATTCCTTTTTCGTAAGTTGCCACGCTTCGTCAGTTGTTTCTTTAACGCCGGGCCAGTCTTCAGCGTCCGTTAGTTGCGCGTGATCGCCTGCGAGCCTGCGTTTGCAAGCGTTTTTCCAGGCGGCGATGTGCATCACAATTTCCCAGATGGAATGAGCTGCGGGAATCGGGTGTTCAGCTGCCTGCCCCGCTCCGACGTTGTTCAATAGCTCAACTACGGCTGGGCCATGCCAAGCGCCGCCTTCATAGGCCCGGCGAAACTGATCCAAAATGCGCTCGACTTCACTCATAACCAATTTACCCCACTCAACGAACACCATCATCTCAGATTTCTGTCAGTTTTCTACAGACTCAGCGCGCGTTGAATCTGTCGAGTCCAGTTCATTCAACTCCGCCTGCAACAACTGACGTTCCTGGTAAAGCTCGGCCAGTGCGTTGGGCAGGGCGGAATTCTCGGCTTGCGCCGGATCAAACCCGCGTGCGCGCATATTACGTTCAAACTGTTCACTAACGGAGCGCAGCCGCTCTTCCAACTCGCCCCTGCGCTCCTTCGCGTCGCCAGTCATCGGTCCTGATTCTACAGGGTTAATGCCGCGTTTTGGAGTCAGCAGCGGTGGACGGATCGAACCAGTACTGGGCCTGTCAAACTCTGCGCGCAGATCTCAATTAGAGAGCACTTGCTAAGTTAACGCTCAAACAGATAGTCTTAACGGCACAAGCATTCACCAACCAGGGAAGTAAGTGCTGAGCAGAAAGCGTCCTGCAAACAATTGCTTTCTGTTCCGTGGCTCTATACGTGATAGGAGGATCTGTGGCGGTTATTCGTCCCTTTACGGCTTTACGTCCGCCGGGCGAGCGGGCAAAAGCTGTAGCCAGTGTGCCTTATGATGTCGTTAATACTACCGAAGCGCGCTCGCTCGCGGCGGGAAATCCTTTAAGTTTCTTGCACGTTTCGCGACCGGAAATCGATTTGCCGGAAGGAACGGATCTGTACAGTGACGCTGTTTACCTTCAGGCAGCCGCTAATTTCGAAAAGCTCATTAAGAGCTGTCCGCTGGAGAAGGAGAGCGCTCCGAGTCTTTATTTGTATCGACTCATCATGGGCCAACATCAGCAAGTCGGGATTGTGGCCTGTTGTTCGATAGACGAGTATGACAACGACATAATTCGGAAGCACGAGCGGACGCGCCGCGATAAGGAAGATGATCGGACGCACCACATGCTGATGCTGCGCGCGCACACTGGCCCTGTGTTTCTTACTTATAGAATGCGTCCTGAGATTGATGAATTAGTGTCAGCGGGAATGACCGCGGAGCCGCTCTACAACTTCGCCGACGACGATGGCATACGACATACGATTTGGCGCATCAGCGATCCTGCGTTGTTGGTAAAAGCTTTCGGCGCGGTTCCGCTACTCTATATTGCGGATGGCCACCACCGTGCGGCCAGCGCCAGCCGCGCCCGCGCCGAACTGAAAGAGCAAAGCTTCGTGCATACCGGCGGAGAAGACTATAACTATTTCCTGGTGGTGCTTTTTCCTGATTCACAGCTACAGATTCTTCCTTACAATCGCGTCGTTCGCGATCTTAACGGGCTTTCCAAGGGTGATTTTCTTGCCGCGGTCAAGAAGGAATTCGAAATTACCGAAAATGCCAGTGCCGCCCCGGCGACGCGCGGACAATGGGGCATGTATCTGGACGGAATTTGGTATGGATTAAAGTTGCCTCCGAGTTTGAGAGTTCCAGAAGCCACAGTGCAGTCGCTGGACGTGACTATTCTTCAGGATCGCCTGCTGGACACCATTCTCGGAATTAGAGACGTGAGAACGGACAAGCGGATCGACTTCGTCGGGGGATTGCGTGGCACCGCCGAACTTGAGCGACTGGTAAACGAAGGAAAGGCCGCAGTCGCCTTTTCACTTTACCCCACGACTGTCGAGGAGCTATTGCGCGTCTCAGATGCAGGCGAGGTTATGCCGCCGAAGTCAACGTGGTTCGAGCCGAAATTGCGGGACGGGCTTTTGATTCATACGATCTGAGTCATTCGTAATTGGTGCTTTGTACTTTGAACTTTGTATTTGGCGCGTTGTACTTGGTGCTTTGAAATAGCTGGGGTCTGTACATAAGTACAAGACACTAAGAACAAAGCACAAAGCACTAAACACCAACTTGAAGATATTCGCATGCGTATTCTAATCGCTGACAAGTTCGAACAGTCTGGCCGCGATGGCTTGCGCGCTCTGGAGTGTGAAATCTCCTACGAGCCGGATCTCAAGGAGGACGCACTCGTTGTGGCCATCCGCAAAGAAAAGCCTGACGTACTCGTCGTGCGCGGGACGAAAGTGACTGAGCAGATGCTGGATGCCGGACCCATAAAGCTTGTAGTGCGTGCCGGTGCAGGCTACAACACGATTGACGTGGCAGCCGCCTCCAAGCGTGGTATCTACGTTTCCAATTGTCCGGGAAAAAACGCTATTGCTGTAGCCGAGCTGGCGTTTGCGTTGATTCTAGCGCTTGATCGACGCATTGCGGACAATGTCATCACGCTCAGGCGAGGGCAATGGGACAAGAAAGAGTTTTCCAAAGCTCGAGGTCTTTTCGGCCGAACGCTCGGGCTAATTGGTGTTGGTAAGATCGGACAGGAAATGATTCCCCGTGCGCGCGCGTTTGGCATGTCAGTGGTTGCCTGGAGCAGAAGCCTGAAACCGGAACGGGCCGAGGTGCTCGGCGTTGAATATAAGGAATCCCCTGCGGCAGTGGCGAGTGCGTCGGATGTGGTCAGCGTCCACCTTGCGCTCAACTCTGAGACACGAGGTCTGATTGGCACTGAGATTTTCAACTCCATGCGCGAGGGCAGTTACTTCATCAACACGGCAAGAGGCGCTGTTGTGGACCAGACAGCGCTGGTCACCGCGATGAGAAATCGGGGCATCCGCGCAGGTTTGGATGTCTATGCCGTTGAGCCGACCAGCAGTACGAGCGAGTTCCAGGACGAGATCGCGAAAGAGCAGAATCTTTACGGCACTCATCACATTGGCGCGTCTACGGATCAGGCGCAGGAAGCAATCGCTGCTGAGACCGTGCGAATCGTGCGTGAGTTCAAGGAAACCGGTAAAGTGCCAAACGTCGTCAATCTGGCGCGCCAAACACCGGCAACGCATCGATTGGTTGTTCGTCATCTCGATCGGCCGGGTGTTCTCGCCAGCGTCCTCGACGCCATCAAAGCCGAACAGATTAATGTGCAGGAAATGGAGAATATTGTTTTCGAAGGGGCGGCAGCAGCGGTTGCGCGCATCAACCTCGACAATGCGCCGCCAAAAGAGATGCTGAACAGGATACGTACCGAAAGCACTGACATAATCGAGCTCAATCTGATTGAGCTAGGCTGACCCACCAATGAATACAACTTTAATTACCGGCGCCTCGAGTGGGATTGGCGAAGCCTTTGCCAAAAGGTTTGCCGCCCTGGGAAGAAATGTTTTCCTGGTTGCTCGCTCTGAAGACAAGCTCGTTACTTTGTGCAATGAGCTGGGACGAATCAGCAGCATTCGCGCGCAATATCTTGCCCTTGATCTCACCAGGCCCGACGCTGCCCTCTCCTTGTTCGAAGAGACAAAGAAACGCGGACTGAACATCGACATGCTCATCAACAATGCCGGCTTTGGATCGATGGGCGACTTCAACAAACTCGATATTGCGCGTGAGCTAAGCATGATTGATCTCAATATCAAGGCTTTAGTAGAACTGACTTACAGGTTCCTCGCACCTATGCGCGAACTGAAACAGGGAACGATTATCAATGTGGGATCGACTGCTGGATTTCAGCCGGTCCCTTTCATGGCCGTATATGCGGCCACTAAGGCCTTTGTACTATCTTTTTCGGAAGCGCTCTGGGAGGAGAATCGCAAATACGGTATTCATGTGATGGCCGTGTGCCCGGGAGTAACGGAAACCAATTTCTTCGAGGCCGCCCAGATTCAGCGTCCCCCGATGCGTATCGCTCAGAGTCCGGAAGATGTGGTTGCGAGCGCTATGCGCGGACTGGCCCGTCGCAAGAGCAATGTCGTTTCCGGTTGGACCAATCTGCTCATGGTTGAGGCTGAACGTTTCGTGCCGCGTGCCCTGGTGGTGAGAATGGCAGGTAAGGCCCTGCGGCCGAGATATGGAGAATAGTTCAATGACAGAACGAATTTATAACTTTAGCGCGGGTCCGGCAGTTTTGCCGATTCCCGTGTTGGAAGAAGCCCAGCGAGACATGCTCAGCCTGCCTGGTGTCGGCATGTCAGTAATGGAGATCAGCCATCGCTCGAAGACTTTTGATGAGATTATTTCACGAGCCGAGAATGGCCTGCGGGAACTTCTTGGAATCCCCGCTAACTATCATGTTCTCTTTCTACAGGGTGGCGCCAGTTTGCAGTTTTCCATGGTACCAATGAATCTTCTCCCCGCAGACGGCAGCGCGGATTACATAATTACCGGAAGTTGGAGTAAGAAGGCGCTCAAGGAAGCCAAACGTGTGGGCGGGGTGAATGTGGCGGCCACCATGGCTGATGGTGGTTTCACCCGCGTGCCCGGCGCTGACGAGATAAATCTCAATCCGCAAGCTGCTTACGTTCACTTCACTACCAACGAGACGATCGAAGGCGTGGAGTGGAAACATGAGCCTGAAACGGGCGATGTTCCACTGGTCGCAGATGCTTCGTCGGACATTCTTTCTCACGTGATCCCGCTCGAAAAATATGCGCTCATCTATGCCGGCGCGCAAAAGAACATGGGACCAAGCGGAGTGACGGTGGTTATAGTCCGCGATGATTTGCTGCCGCGAGTTACAGACGGACTGCACACCATGCTGGACTATCGAACCCATGTCGAAAATAAATCTCTCTACAACACTCCAAACACCTGGGGCATTTACATCATTAGTCTGATTTGCAAATGGCTCAAGGAAAAAGGCGGGCTTCCGGCAATGGAACGCGAAAACGAGGAGAAGGCAAAGCTGCTCTACGACACGATTGATGCCACGGATTTTTATCGCGGCCACGCCGATGCAGATTGTCGTTCAATCATGAACGTTACTTTTCGGCTGCCCTCCGCGGAACTCGAGAAGAAGTTCAGTGCGGAAGCTACAGCCCTCGGCCTTGATGGATTGAAGGGACACCGCTCGGTCGGCGGCATTCGTGCTTCGATTTACAACGCCTTTCCGCGTGACGGCGTCGAAGCACTTGTTTCGTTTATGAAAGACTTTGAGCGTGGTAATGGTTGACCATTCCGTCCAAAGATGCCCCTCCTGGAGTGACCTCTTCCCTTATGACCCACAACGCCGAAGGCGAAACTACCGACCAGGAAATCGTTACCTTCAAAATAGATCCTTCAAACGAGGGCGAGCGCCTCGACGCGTACCTGGCGTCGCGGATTCAGGAGTGGAGTCGTGCACGTCTGCAGAGGTTGATTGACAACGAAGATGTCCTGGTCAACGGCAACGCGGTCAAGCCTTCCTATAAGCTCCAATCCCACGACGAGATTGAGGTCGAACTAACTGTACCCGGCACCTTGAGGTTTGCAGCGGAGGAAATGCCTATCGAAATCGTCTATGAGGACGATGTGCTCCTCGTGGTGAATAAGCCGGCCGGCCTGGTGGTCCACCCGGCAGCGGGAATACATTCCGGCACTCTTGCAAATGGTCTCGCTTATCATTTTCAACGGCTGCCATCGAGTTCGGGATCGACGCGACCCGGCATCGTACACCGACTGGATCGTGACACGTCAGGATTGCTTGTGGTCGCAAAGACCGAGGCTGCTCTCGAGCACCTTGCCGATCAGTTTCGCAACCGCTCGGTCTTCAAGTCATACGTCGCCCTGGTTCATGGTCGAGTTGAGCCAGAAGCCGGGCGCATTGATCAACCCATTGCTCGCGACCTAAGCAACCGCACGCGAATGGCTGTGGTGCGTGGTGGCCGCAGTTCGCTTTCACTCTATCGCGTACGCCGGCACTACCAGCGTTTCACACTTCTGGATGTCGAGTTGAAAACCGGCAGGACCCACCAGATTCGGGTTCACTTTTCCTGGCTAAAACACCCGGTTGTGGGAGATGAGGTTTATGGATCCGGCCGTGACAAAACGATTCAGGACGCGAGGTTGCGCGCGCATATCCGCAAGCTGCGCCGGCATTTCCTGCATGCGGAGCAACTGGGATTTGTTCACCCAAAAAGTTCTACACCGATGCGATTTACCGCACTGCTGCCGCCGGAATTGCTAAGTCTTTTATCCGAGCTGGATGTTGAAGAGCAAAATGGTGTCAGGGAATCGGCTCGAAACGATTAACCAGCTGCTTGAATCTTTCATCAGACCGGAAACCGTCGAACATAGGTTCGATCCTAATCAGTACTAAACCTGGATGTCGGCTCTCAAATGCCTTGTTCAGATACTCGATCGCGCGATCGTTCTGCTTAAGACCGGCATATATAATTGCGAAGTAGAGACCGGAGACGTAACGGCGCTGCGATAACACTTGCAGCTTTTGCAAAATCGCCTGCGCTTCGGCGCGTTTTCCCGCCATTCCATAAGCAAAACCAAGCGAAGCTGCTGCCTCAGTTTCCGTTTCTATAACTTTATCCGGCACCGGTCCAGTCGCCGCCACTTTGATCAGAGCTCGCAACTCGAGAATTGCATCCGCATACATCCCTTTTTGCACGTGGGCCAGGGCCAGGTAATGCCGGGCCACCCAAAAGTCGGGATCTATCTGCAGCGTCTGTTTGTATTTATTGATAGCGTCATCGTAGTTGTGTTCGTAATACGAATAGAGACCGCTATTGGAGCCGATAATCGGCGAAAGTGGATCAAGATTGTGTGCCTCTTCAATCTCTTCCTTTGCCTGATCGAATTTGCCCATTTGCATCAGGTAGGAGGCATACCACTGGTGAGCTGTGGGGTATTTCGGATTCAATTGGAGTGCGTGCTTGAAATCATTCTCAGCGCCGAGCCAATCCCAGTCGTACGATAGTTTTACAAACGCCCTCGAAGTGTAAGCTTCGGCGAGCGTTGGGTCCGTATCAACAGCCTTCTGAGCGGCCGCTTTGGCTTTGGGCATTTCGTCGATCGGTGCCACTACGCCGATATCGCAAAGCAGCGCGTAAGAATCAGCGAGTCCGGAATAAGCGAGCGCATAGGTGGGATCTTTCTCCTCCGCTTGTTTGAAATAGTTGATGCCGTTTCGGAATCCTTCTTCGTCCCGTTTGTTCCAAAAGTAGCGTCCTTTGAGATAGAGCTGGTAGGCCTCGGCATCTTTTGTGTAACGCTTGGCGAGTCTTTCTTCATCCTCACCAGTCAATCGCAGTCGTAGACTCTGGGAAATCTTTCGCGAGACCTCGTCCTGGACGGAAAGAATGTCTGCAAGGCTGGTATTGTATTCTGCCCCCCACAGCTGCGAGCCGTCTGCAACGTTAATCAATTCAGCTTTTATGATTAGGCGATCGCCCACATTGACGAGTCGTCCGGTCAGCACGGCTCCAACATTCAAATCACGGCCAGCTTCCTGAGGATCAATCGTGCGGCCTTTAAAACGGAAAACTGCATTACGTGACATTACCTTCAGAGTCGGCAGCTGGGACAGGCTGTTAATGATGCTCTCGGTTATGCCATCGGACAGATAGTCGGCACTGGGATCTTTGCTGTCGTTGGCAAATGGAAGAATGGCTACTGAATTTATCGTTGGTCTGGAAAGAAACCTCCAATAGATAAATCCCAGCGCGATGACGATAACAACAAGTGTCCCCAGAGTGGCCAGCAGAAGCTTGTGTCGTTTACCCGCTTCGCCGGAAATGGTTGAGGGCGGGCCTTCTGGCAGAGTTTCGCTTTGCAAATTCCTGTTAGTGGCCGACGGAGCAACTCTCGCAGTCCTTATGGGCCGAGAATTGGCACCTTCTTCGCTGTCCTGACCGGCATCCGAAGGCGAAACGTGGAGCTCTTCTCTGAGCTGTTCAAGGTCGAGCTTGAGATCAGTGATGGTCTGGTAACGCTTGCTCCGATCCTTCGCCAGTGCTTTCGCAACAATTCGCTCCAGTTGACGTGGCACGTGGGCCATATATTGCACCAAAGGAGCAGGGTCGTGATCGAGAATAGAAACTCTAACGTGGCTGTCGGTTCGTCCGGTAAAAGGCTGGTGTCCCGCGACCATTTCATAGATCACGACACCCAGACTAAAAATATCGGAACGAGCATCGATACTCTCTCCCTGCGCTTGCTCAGGAGACATGTAGCCTGTGGTTCCAATGATTGCGCCCGGATTTGTTTCCGTGATCGGGATCGTCACGGCTTCAGGGTTGGCGGAACTCTCCTCACGCTCGGTGAGCTTAGCCAGCCCAAAATCGAGAACCTTTACAATTCTGTCGCGGACGAATCGATCCTGCCGCAACATGATATTCTCGGGTTTGATATCTCGATGAATGATACCGGCCATGTGTGCGGCCTCGAGCGCCATTGCAACCTGTATAGCTACACCCAGGGCTTCATCAAGCGTTAGCGGATCACTCCAGATACACTGGCGCAGCGTTTCGCCCTCGATATACTCAGTAACGAGGTAATAGCTCAGGCCGGTTTGACCGATTTCGAAAACAGTGAGGATGTTTGGATGATTCAGCGCGAGAACTGCGCGGGCTTCGTGTTTGAAACGGCGGAGCCGGCTCTCTTCCTTCGTTAGCTCGGCGGATAGCACTTTCAGAGCGACCTTGCGATCGTGTTGCTTTGTGTCTTCACCCAAAAAGACCTCGCCCATCCCACCCTTGCCCAGCCTGCGCAAGATGCGATAATGAGCAAGATATTCAGGTAACGGCTCGGGAGTTAATAATGACGAGTCGGGCATGAAGGATCGCCTGGCGCGACGAAGTTAACTCTGGAAGTAAGTTATGCGTATTGTAGCACTGCGTTTGAAAATTGAGCCATTTTGAATAATTGCGAGCAACATAGGGATTTACCCCACTGGGAACAGCCTATTTGGATCGACTAGCATTCTATGTTCTTATGCCTTGCATCGCATCCCCTGGGGTGTAAAAGCAACAGGTTTGCTTGCGAAGGCATCGAAATGCCCGGGCCTGGGGCAGAAACGACAGACATCATTCTGAATTAAGAACTTCTTTTTTATGTCACCAGCTTTAGCACGGTCTTTGTTCACCACTTTGGTAGCTGCTTGTGCCGTTTGTGCGGCGGCTGGTTACGTCGACGCGCAGAAACCGAAGCCCGCTCCAAGTCCCACACCGGTCGCGGAACAGATTCAAGAGTCAGTCGTTATCCCCATTCGCCGCGTTAGACTGCCGATTACCGTAGTAGACAAGAAGGGGCAGTTCGTGCCCGGGTTAACAAAGAACGATTTCATTGTTCTTGAGGACAAGGTGCCGCAACAGATCGAAACCTTTTCGGACGACATTTCCCAACCGTCTCCATTGTATGTTGCGGTCTTAATGGATACTTCGCCTTCAACCGCCGGAAAGCTGAAGTTTGAACAGGAGTCGGCGATGAACTTCATTCAGACTGTGGTCCGGCCGCGCAAGGATCGGGTTCTCTTTGGCACTTTCGATGATGAGATAACACTGCTGCAAGACTTCACCGATAAACTCGATCTACTCGATCGCGCTGTCTTTGGCGTAAAGAAAATGGGTAAACAGACCGCTCTGTTCGACGCAGTCTGGCAGTTTTGCGACGAGAAGATGAGATCTGCACCGGGCCGTCGCGTCTTGGTGTTGGTCACGGATGGCGAAGACACTTATAGCCGTGCAAATATTCGCGACGCGATCGACATCGCACAAAGGACCGAGACTACGATCTTTGCTATTTCAACCAAAGCGGGATTTATCTCAACAGTACCAGGTGTGGAAGCAGGCGAGGTTTCAGATAAGAAAGATCGCGATTTGCAAACGCTCGCCGATGAGACTGGTGGGATAGCTTTTTTTACCGGTGACATGCTCTCGCTGGAACGTTCTTTTACGAAGATCTCCAAGGAGCTGCGAGCACAGTATCTGGTCACTTACAAGCCAACCAATGAGCGCTACGACGGTAACTTCAGGAAGATCGACGTCAGGCTTGTGGAGCACAAGGGCGATCTAAAAGTCAGAACTAAACACGGCTACAAGGCCATTGCCGATAGTGTAACTCCCTAAGTCCGACAGAACGGGTAGTTAAGATGAGTTTTAAAGCAAGCAATCGTTCATTGTTCTTATTCCTCGTAGTTTTTTCGCTGCTGTCGGGAAGTCTGGCTGCGAACCTGTTGTTTGCTCAGGATGAGGGAACGGCGCGCGACAAGAACGGTTCTCCACTTGTTAACGCGCATCCTTTCCCCTCGCCTACACCAGCAGCCAGCCCGCGAGAGGAATTGCCGCAGGACTCTGATGAGGTGGTTAAGGTTGAGACGAACCTCACTAGTATCTTCTTTACCGCGGCTGATAAAAACAAGCGCTTCGTCGGAAATCTAAAAGCGAGTGATATTCGCATCCTTGAAGACGGACGACCGCAAGAAGTTTTCACTTTCCAGCAAAGCATCGATCTCCCGTTGTCCATTGCTATTCTGATTGATACCAGCCGATCGGAAGAGCGAACGTTGCCCGATGAGAAAGAGGCGGCCCGCGCCTTTCTACAGGACGTGATGCATAGCAAGGACGAGGCCGCAGTAGTGTCGTTTACTGGAGAGACCACTTTGGAACAAGGCTTTACGGGCAGCGTTGAGCGGTTGCGTCGCGCTGTCGACAGGGTGGAGTTTGTTCCGCCGTCTGGTTACGTGGGGGGTGGGGTAGTCGTTAACGGTACTCCTCCCATCTCGGGCACAAATCAAAGCCTTGCCGGCTCAACCGCTATTTGGGACGCCGTCTGGGCCACCTCCGACGAGTTGCTGGGTGAATCAGCTGACAACACTAGGAGAGCAATTATTCTACTGACTGATGGCGACGACACCAGTAGCCGGATGAAGATACATGACGCGATTGAACGAGCGCAAAAAGCGGATGCTCTGATTTATGCGATCGGGATTGGGGATCGTTACAGCTTTAACGTTGATGAAGGTGCCCTGCGCAAAATAGCTGAACAGACGGGCGGGCGGGCTTATTTTCCTCGCAACGAGAGGGAACTTGGCGAGGCTTTTATTCAGATCCAGCGCGATCTGCGGGAACAGTATCTGGTCGCCTATTCCCCCTCAAACAAGGTCCGCGATGGCTCATATCGGCGCATCGAAATACAAATTGTTGATCCTGAACTGCGGAAACAAAACCTAAAACTCAATTATCGCTCCGGTTACTTCGCCAAGGGGGGAGCCTCGGAGACTCCGGGCCGCAAGAAGTCGGAAGACTGATAATTCTGAATATTTTGGCCCCTCAAGCCCCGCCACCCAAGAGAACAATGGAGTGACAAACGACGATTGGCTTTGTTATACTCCCTGAGCCAACGCAAGCCGTGTTGGCACAAGCGAGAAACTTCCACTCCAGCTCCATAACCTCCCGCAAAAAGCGTTTCGCAAAGGTCAGGGTGCTGCTTAAATGAGCACAAGTTCTTCGGACCGAGGCCGGATCCTGATCGCTGACGACGATCAGAAGGTACTGGACCTCTTAGTCGAACTCCTGGAGCAGGAAGGCTATGAGGTTTCCTCCGCCAAAGATGGCGCGGAAGCGTTGACTCAGGCTCTGTCCTTCAGCGCAGACGTCATCATCAGCGACGTCGTCATGCCGGTTGTCGACGGCCTCGAGTTGTGTCGTCGTCTCAAGGACGATCCGAGGACGGCTAACATTCCTGTTCTTCTAATCAGTGGCATAAGAAAATCCAGCCATAATGGCGTTCAGGGCCTGTCCGCAGGGGCTGACGATTACCTGGACATTCCCTTCAGGCATGAAGAGCTACTAATAAAAGTCGCGCGGCTGGCCGAACGACATCGAGTCGAGAAACATTATCGTGAGATAGTCGAGCAGGCCGCTGACATTATCTACACGAGGGATATGAACGGCTACATCACCAGCATCAACGCGGCTGGTGCTCGTTTTTTTGGCCGCCCAGTGTCGGAGTTGGTAGGTAACCATCTGGGCGGGTTGATTGGCCCGGAATCGGCTGCGTCTGACGTCGCACAAACAAAGAATCCTGATCCCTCCTCACCACCGCGTTCCATTTACCGGTTGAAGGACGCAAGCGGAGAGCTGAAGTACCTGGAAGGAGTCATTACCGTTGAACGTGATCGTCAGGGTAAAGGAATAAGTGTGCGAGGTGTCGTCAGGGATATTACGGATCAGACAGTTGCACAGAAAGCACTCAAGGAAAGCGAAGAACGATACCGTCAATTGGTCGAGCTATCTCCCGATGCCATTGTCGTACACAGCGAAGGCAAATTCATCTATCTCAATCCTGCTGCACAAAAACTGTGGGCAGCATCAAGCGCTGAAGAGTTGCTTGGCAGATCAGTTCTCGACACCGTACATCCTGACTCCTACAAGGCGGTAAAAGAACAGATAGCTCAAGTCCAGCAATTTGATCCTGCAACGCCGCTCGCTGAAGAGAAATCCATTCGCCTGGATGGCGCCGTCATTGATATCGAAGTGGCCGGGATTCCCATCACCTATGAAGGGAAGCCTGCCGTGCAGGCGGTTATCCGAGACGTGACCGAACAGAAACGGGCACGCGAGGCATTGAAGGAGACTGAGGAAGGCCTGAGCACAGTTATTGGAAGCGCGTCGTTGATTCTCTTTTCGGTTGATAAGAATGGTGTCTTTACTTTATCCGAAGGAGAGGGCCTGAAGAGCCTGGGTTTGAAGCCAGGAGAAGTTGTTGGGCAGTCGATCTTCGACGTCTATAGTCACGAACCCAAGATTCTCGAGCATGTTCGCCGCGCATTGACCGGTGAAAACTTTACGGCAACGGCGGAGGTAGGAGATCTAATTTTCGACGTCCGCTACTCGCCTTTGGCTGACGAGAATAACAATGTCATCGGCGTCATCGGTGTCGCCACAGATATTACTGATAACCGCAGAGCCGAAGTCTCGATCCGCGAGAGTGAGCAGCGCTATCGCGAACTCTTCGAAAACGCCAACGACATTATTTATACTCACGATCTTTCAGGCAATTTTACTTCTCTGAATCACAGCGGCGAATGTCTTACGGGGTATTCTCGCGAAGAGGCGACGAAGATGAACGTTGCCGATGTAATAGCGCCGGAATACTTGAATCTGGCGCGCGAGATGACGGCGCAAAAATCCGCCCCGGGCGCCTCTACTGTTTACGAGCTCGAGATCATTTCCAAAGCAGGGAACAGAATCCGGCTGGAAGTAAGTACGCGGCTTATTTTTCGGGACGGTAAACCGATCGGCGTTCAGGGTATTGCACGCGATTTAACTGAGCGTAAACGTTCAGAAGCGGCGCTTCGAGAGAGCCAGGCGTTTTTTAATAGCTTCATGGACAACAGTCCGGCTGTGGCTTTTATGAAAGATGCCGAAGGCCGCTACGTGTACGTCAACAGACCATTCGAGCGTTTGTTTGGCCAGAAGCTGAGCTTTCTCCAGGGTCGCACCAGCTTTGACTGGTTGCCGCCGGGTATTGCCGCGGAAACTCATGAGCATGATCTAAAAGTCCTGCAGAGCGGGCAACCAGACGAAGTAGTCGAAACGGTCCCCACCGAAGATGGCACACCTCACCACTGGCTTGTCTTCAAATTTCCCACCACAGACTCGTCGGGAAACAGATTCGTGGCCGGAGTTGGTGTGGATATAAGCGAGCGACGCCGTGCCGAAGAGGCGCTGGCTCAACAAGCACAGCGCGAGGCGATGACCCACCGAATTTCTCAAGCTATTAGATGTTCGTTGGACAGTTCGGAAATCTTTCGCACAGCCGTACGTGAATTAGGTTCGCGCCTGAACGTGGATCGTTGCTCGCTCTTCATGAAAGACGACCGTACCAGGCGGGCCACCAATGTCGCCGAGTATCACGCAGATGGTGTGCAGCCGGCTGCGTCAGACTTTGCTCTCGCGCGCCTTCAATCGTTAATAGAGGCTCTCGATGAAACAGGTGTTCTCGCTTTCACGGATGCCGCGAAGGACCGAAGAATCGCGGATCTTTATGAAAACATCTTGTCCAAGGCCAATGTTAAATCGATCATGTATGTGGCAATCAGGGTCGGAGACGAGGTAACAGCGGCTTTCGCTCTCTCCACGACTCGGGAATTACGGTTTTGGAG
>WNFY01003672.1_pt1 | contig 14312 bp, 10 predicted proteins | sample 5400091 | NCBI WGS metagenome assembly WNFY01 (sample SAMN13153364, study PRJNA577476) | soil metagenome | isolation source: 60 cm soil or saprolite under grassland replicate 1 | place: USA:California | collected 2016-06-15 | reverse complement strand
GCGTTATCAATCCTTACGGATGCAACGACACTTCGACGCTTTCGATGTACCGTCGCCCGCTCCCGGCTACAAATCTAAATTTCCTGAGCACTTTGATGTGGGATGGGCGCGAGTCCACACCACCGAGCACACAGAAGATCACCTATCCTGATATTGGTCAGTTGCTGGCAGACTTAGCCCATCAGGCGGTGGATGCCACTACCGGGCACGCCCAAGGTGCGGTCCCCACACCGTCGCAGATACAAGACATCGTGAGCTTCGAGACAGCGCTGCGGACTGCACAGGCCATCGACAATCGGGCAGGCTTTCTGAACAGGAGCCGAGCAACCGGCGGCCCAGTGGCATTGGCCTCGCAGGAATTCTTCATCGGCATTAACGATTCTTTTCCTGCGAGTTTTGGGTTCAATCCGACTGGGGCGCCCTTCAATCCCAATATTTTCAATTTGTTCGATGCTTGGAAGAACTCGCGGTCAGCTGCTCGCTCCAGCATCGTAAGAGGTCAGGCCATCTTCAATTCGAAGCCAATCACGATTTCGGGCGTTGCTGGAATCAATGATGTGACCGGGCTTCCTGCATCCTTTACAGGTACGTGCGGAACTTGCCACGATTCTCCTAATGTCGGTCACCACTCCGTTTCTGCGCCATTGAACATCGGTGTAGCGGATGTGAATAGCCCGCTCGATGTCAGCTATCTCCCAGTGTTCACCCTCCTCAACAACACCACCGGCGAAACGGTCCAGACAACCGATCCTGGTCGCGCTCTCATTACTGGGAAGTGGGCGGACATCGGAAAGGTGAAAGGTCCCATTCTGCGAGGGCTTGCAAGCCGTGCGCCTTATTTTCACAATGGTTCTGCGGCGACGTTGGCGGATGTCATTCTCTTTTATGAGATGCGCTTCAATATTGGCTTCACTCCTCAGGAGAAAGCCGATTTGATTGCCTTTTTGAACTCGCTCTAAGATCATGCTTCTACTTAGGCGTCTAGCGGATCGTCGGCACTCGTAACATTGGAAAAATAACTTCAGGTTTGCTCGTTATCCAGGCAAATTCTCAAGAGCTCCGCTAGGCAGATTGCGAAGGCAGACAGCGCTAAGGAAATCAGCTATCCGTCCAAGCGATAGCGAATCCTAGCAACTTGCGCTAGACTCTGGTCCGACCGAGCGGGTTCCCGCAAAGGAGGTCGGATGCGCTCTGCATTGGTGATTTTCTTGATTGTGCTGTGCTCGATACCTCTTGTGGCCCAAAGCGTGGATGCCAACCTAGCGTCTGATCTTGAAGCCCTCCACGCGAAATGGTTTAAGGCTTTCGATAGCGGTGATGGCGCCACTATGGACGAGATCGAGGTGGACAAACTCGTGCTCGTGATGCCCACTGGATTCATATGGACGAAGACGAAGGCGAGAGCAGGCGAGCAGGCGAAGCGCGACCCGGAGACCGAACGCGCCTTAAGCAATGTGTCGGTCCGTCGCTTCGGGGATACGGCCATCCTCACTGGCATTCTCACCACCAAGTCAGGCAAAGAAAACTCACAAGAGGCGACGACGGTAGTGTTCGTAAGGAGTTCTGGCAAGTGGAAGATAGCTTCAGCGCAATGGAGCCCACTTACGGAAGCTAACAAGGCCCGATAAAAAAGAAGTGGTATTGTGGACTCCAAGCCCAGCCGTTATTCGCGGCAACTCTGAAGTTGAGACTCGCCACTCACGAATTCTCAACTGACGAGTTGCTCGTGATGCGTCAGAAATAGCTCAGGGCGAATGCTGTCCGCCTATCACTGTTCGTAGGAATTTTCAGTCGAGGGGTTTGCCCCTAAGTTCCGGAATCAAGAACAGCGTCGCGAAGATGTCCAGGAAATAGACGGAAGCGAGCAAAGCGATCGCCGCATGAAATGAATACTTCGCCGCTAGTGCCCCGACGGTGATTGGGCCAAGCGCACCGATGGCGCGGCCGATATTCCACAAGGTGTTCTGTGCCGTAGCCCGCGCAACCGTAGGATAGGCCTCAGACATGAGCGCTCCAATACCGCCATTCAGCCCGTTCACAAAGATGCCCATGACCGCGCCGACCCAGAGTAGTGTGCTCGCTTGCGAGATTCGCGAATATAAGAAGACCATGACCAGAGCGCCGACCTGAAAGATCAGGAAGACAGGTCTCCGGCCGATCCGGTCAGAGAGTTGCCCGCACACCCAAATCCCGAACGCCATCCCAAGCACGGTCACGCCCGTCCACAACCCAGACTTTGTGAGACTGAATCCCAGGCCCTTTGACAGATAACTCGGTAACCAGACCATCAGGCCGTAGTAGGCGAAGTTCTGGACCGCGCACAGGATTGCGATCCCAATCGTCGTCCTGACGGTTTGCGCGTCGTTCACCAAGACGGAAAAGGAGTTCTGCTTCTTCGCGGCATGCTTTCGAATGAAGATCTCCGGCTCATGGAGCACCCGTCGCACCGCAAATGCCACGACCGCTGGGAGTACGCCAAGGAGGAACGTTCCTCTCCAACCAATCTTCGGAAGGAGTAGTGGTATCAGAAACGCGGCAAGAAGCACTCCGCAGTGCCAGCCCACCATCACGTAAGATGAGGAGCGGGCACGCTTGCTGGCGGGCCACGCCTCGGTCGCGAGCGCCATACCAATGCCGAACTCGCCGCCCAACCCGAGGCCAGCAATGGTTCGATACGCGACCAGGTCCCAGTACCCTCGAGCAAGCGCGCAGAGCGCCGTAAATGTCACGAAAATCAATATTGTCCAGGTCAATACACGGATACGTCCGAGGTGATCGCTCATGGATCCAAAGATGAGACCGCCCGTGACTGCGCCGAGCATCGTCCAGGTGACCAGTGAGCCTGCCTGTGTAGATGTGAGACCTAGATCCGCCGAGATGGTGGACAACATGAAACCGAGAATCAGCATGTCAAAGCCGTCCATGCTGAAGCCGATTATGGATCCCGCCAACGCCTTCCAACCATAGGTGGAGACACGCTCATCGGGGGCCGTTATTTCAGCTGGCATTGGAAGGACGCCGCTAACCTCGGGTTTCATGAGATTCCTCTCTTGGGCGGGCCGAAGTTCCTGCTTCGCGTATTGCGATGCCAGCTACAATGCATCACGTGAAGACGGAAGACGCGGATTACCGGCACATCGAACAGTCCTACGACCAAGGCTCGGAGGATTATAGCGGCCATTTTAGGCAGCCCCACGACTTCATCGAGCCAGATAGGCAGGAGTTCATCAGGCAACTACCGATTGGCTCACAAATTCTCGACTGCGGTTGTGGTCCGGGGATGGATACGGAAAATTTTTTTCAGTTGGGCTATCAGGTGACGGCCATTGATTTCTCCGAGCGTTTCATTCGACTCACCAAAACACGTGTGCCGGGCGCGACCGTTCGAAAGATGGACATGCGGTTTCTTGATTTTTCACCAGCGAGTTTCGATGGACTATGGGCTTCCTTCAGCCTCCTTCACATTCGTGCCGCCGACGTCAATCAGACTCTTTCCGGTTTCAATCGAGTCTTGCGACCAGGCGGACTGCTTTTCACTGCGGTCCATCGAGCCGGCAAAACACGATGGGTGAAAACGACAATCTCCGGAATGGAGCGCGACACATACGTCCAGGAATGGTTACAAGCTGACATTGAAGATCGGGTAATGTCTGCCGGATTCAGGATTGTTCAAAGCCGTCCTTTCGTAAGAACCGGCGGGCGGTATCCACTGCTCAGCGTTCTGGCACAGAGCTGAGTAGCGGAAAGCCGCCGATCGCAGATAGTTCATGAATTGTCGGCAAGCAAGAGACTGAGAATACGCTGGATAACTTCAGGCTTGCCCATCATTCGGGCAAAATTCCTACAGCAGCCGGCAGACGGAAATTTGCCCGGTTTACTTTCTTGCGCACACTAGTTGGTTTCGAGGTCTATATTTGCCGCGTGCCGAAGCGCTCTGGAAAAGTTCTTGAACCACACAGATGGTCAATCTCCAACCGTTTGCTGAATCCACTGGGTTAGAATAGCTTTCAATTGCGGGTCATCTATGCATGAGCGCCGGCCAATTCACTACGATATTGATTGGCGATGCATCCGGCTGGGATGCTCTGGTCGCAACTAGAAACCGTTCTCCGCTCGAATCGACTGCGTACCGGTCGAGAGTCGGCATCCGCAATGTGTCGTGCTCGACCATGTCTTTCAGCAGGACCACCGTTCGCAGCACGCCGGTTCGAAAATTGCGCTCGTCGGAGCTAAAAGGTACCGCGACCAAGTTACTCTCTTCCGAGACATAGAAGATTTCTTTCCCATTGCGGTTCCATTGTGGCGAAGTACCGCTCCCCTCAGACACTTTCCTGCGAATCTCCCCGGAAGGAAAACTTGCGACCCACACCTCATCTCTCCCGAAAGCATCCGTAACGTAGGCGATCCAGCGGCCATTAGGAGAAATTTTCGCTTCGTATTCCTGGTGCACAGTATTGATGGCCAGAGGACTTTCAGAGCCGTCCTGCAGATTCTGAATCCAGAGGTCACGACCAGTCGTTGGATCTATACGCACGCTGACAATCACATGATCGTTCGACCAACTGGAAGCCCAGTTCGATTTGTCGGTTGAGGATGACGCGCGCCGCACGATGCTGTCATTCACCAATTCCTTTACGAATAATTTCGGCGGAGGAACTTCAGCCGTCCCGGTGAAAGCGACTCGCGTGCCGTCAGGAGACCACTGTGGTGTAAAGGCAGAGCCATCAAAGGTCAGTTGCCGTTCCGTGTTGGGAATCAGATTCCGCTCCCAAAGGTCTGCGCTCCCGGTCGAATCAACTCTGGAGAAGATTACCCGTTGTGAATCAGGAGACAGCGTGAACCCGAGGTACTGCGCGGGGCAACGGCGGTTTTCCGATCGTGGCTGTGGCCTGTCACCCAACGCAGCTCTGCCGGAGGCGAAATCGGATACTCCCGGTAGGCGAGTACGACCGTCCTAGATACGGTAAACGGTGCTCTTCCAGTGGGAGTTACGGGAACGCGCTCCAGTATCTTGATTGCTTCACCGGTAAACTCCAATTTTTTTTCATCGAACGGTCTGGCGAACAAGACAGCATCCTGAACGAATAGAATGTATCCCGGGAAGTATGCAACGGCTGAAATCCTCACGGGAAAGCGCATGAGCACGCGAGGTGAATCGCTGTTCAGTGCTCCCACACAAATCGTCGGTGACGCTGGAGTCACATAGATAAAGTGATCGCCGTCACTAAGGAACTGAGGCCAAAAATGACCGCCCTCTCCGGAGGCGGTTTTCGTCACCGTGCCGCCCTTAGCGGAGACCCGAGACAAACCCCGCGGGCCCCCGGGGAAAAGGATTACGTCGCTCGCACTCCAGGTCGCACCTGCGAATGGCTGCACCTCGTTCGCGACGGTTTGCACAAGCCCGCTCGAAACGCGGATCTTCTTGAGACTGTTTCCAGAGAAGAACCCTACCCACTCTCCATCGGGAGACCAGAAAGGGGTTGAGGCATCCTCTGAGCCAGCAAATGGCCGTTCCGCCCCCGAGTACAACGACCGTAGCCACAACTGCTTGGTGCCGTCCTCTTTCTGCCCGACGAAAGCCAAGTTGCGTCCGTCCGGCGATAGGGCAAACGAGATGTCGAAGCCGGAATAGAAGGCGGTGCCCTGAGGCGGCACCAACGCGAAACGGATCGGCGGAGTCTTCGGATCGCCGGAAGTCTGGACGTGAGATGTTCGAGCGAAGAAGACGCCTGAGACAATTATTGCGAGCAGGAGAAGAGCCCCGAGCCAGCGTTCGCGCGAGCGAGTCATGCTCCAGCGCTCGGCCAGAGAGACCTCGATACCATTCTGTGACGACGCTAGCGAGCGCAACTGGAATAAGAGATCATCTGCAGTCTGCCAGCGATCATCAGGGCTCTTGGCGAGGCATCGTAAGATCGAGCGCTCCAGGGAAGTAGGAATGGCGGATAAGCCTTCATTCATTGGTGGCGGCTCATCTTTCAGAATGGCGGATATCAGACCAGCAGAGCTTTCGGCGATGAACGCAGGCTTGCCGGTGAACATCTCGTAGGCAACGGCTCCAAAGGCAAAGATGTCCGCACGCGCATCGGCCGGCTTGCCTTCCAGTTGTTCAGGGGAGATGTACTGAGGCGTGCCCAGGATAGTACCTTCCATCGTCAACCGCCCGCCATCAGTGAGTTCCGTCGCCTCCATGCCGATTCGTAGAGGCGTACTCCTGACGGCTACACCGAAATCCAGCAGCTTGACGCCTGTTGACGTCAGCATGATATTGGCAGGCTTTAGATCTCGGTGGATGATTCCGCGACGATGCGCGGCACGAAGCGCGTCCGCAATCTGAATAGCGAATTCCAGTGCGTCTGCCACCGCCAACCGTCGTTGGCTTAAGCGGTTCTGAAGCGTCTCGCCTTCAATGTGCTCGAGCACCAGATAATCCACGTTATCTTGTCGCCCGATGTCGTACAGCATGCAAATATGAGGATGGTTAAGCTCTGAAATGATCTTGGCTTCGCGTTTGAAGCGTTCCTGCCGCTCTGGGTCGTCAATGAGGTGTGCTGGTAGTGTCTTGATGACCACCGTGCGATTCAGCCTCCGATCGACTGCGCGGTAAACCTCTCCCATTCCGCCACACGCGATCAGTTCATTGACGTCGTAAACGCCCAACGAACGTCCGATGAAGCGACCCTGGGTTTCCGATGGTTGCAATGTTCGAACCGCACGGATCAGACGCGCGTGCTCGCTGCCAGCCTCTTCAGTATGAGGCTCAATGAATTCGCGGCCTTTCTCTTCGTACTTCATTAGAGATTCGATCTCGCCCAGTAATTCGTTGTCTTCGCCGCATGCTTCCGTCAAGAATGCATGGCGCCGCCCAGTCTCCAACGCCAGAGCCGCGTGGTAGAGTCGTTCAACTTCACCCCATTTCGGTCCGCTCATGCGCTCTATGATTTTTCCAGCTCTCTGAAGAGCCATGTCTTCGCCAGTGCCCAATCTCGCATTACCGTGACTGCAGAGATCCCCAAGACTTCGGCAGTCTCTTCGACACTCAGGCCGCCAAAAAACCGCAGCTCCACAATCTTGCTCTTTCGTTCGTCGAAGGCTGCCAGAGTCTTCAATGCATCGTCAAGTGCGATCACGTCGGGACTCCGACTTTGTGCAACGATTGCGAAGTCCTCAAGCGAGATTTGCAGCACGTCGCCACCGCGTTTCAGCTTCTTTCGTTGCGCGCGCAACGTCTACCAGGATACGGCGCATGAGTTGTGTAGACACCGCAAAGAAATGTGCCCGACTCTGCCAACGAACGCGCCGGCAATCAACCAAGCGCAGATACGCTTCATTGATCAGCGCGGTGGTCTGAAGCACATGGCCGAGACCTTCTCCTGCCATGTACCGGTGCGCCAGAGTGTGGAGTTCATCCTGTACCAGAGGCATTAAATCTTCGAGCGCGCTCTCGTCGCCTTCTCTCCATGCCAGCAACGCTTGCGTTATGTCCTTTGAGACATCGGAGCCGTTCTTACTCATCAGTTACCCAGGAGAGAAATGGCGTGAATTCTGACATGATACGCCCCCCGCACCCGTAACCCAGCGTTTTCGCGCTGAGCATCGATTTCTCACACCGTATTGATAGTTTTGAGCGGCAAAGGACGCCTTAACTATACAGAGGAATGGAGAGCTTCCAGAAAATGGCTCACCTTTTCTCGATGCTCGGGTAAAAGGGAGATATCGTGAGACACCGATGGTTGCTGTTTGGAGTATGCCTTTTACTAGTCCTAGTGTTCGCCTGGCGCGCCAGGAGCGCAAAAGCGCAAGGTACGCTGATCCCTATGGCTCGAATTCCGCTGGGAGTAGACTGCGACAAACAACCGTGCGACTCGGTGGCGCGGGGATTTCACGCGTTCTTTGACCGAAAGTTGCATGGGCTATCCTCGAACGGCCGATCCTGCGCTGACTGCCACATGGCGACCGACCACTTCCAGCTTTCACCGGCCAGCGTGGAATCCAGATATCAATTGTTGCAGTGGCTGCGCAAGTCAAACCCGAACGCTGACGATCCGCTATTCCGCCCCATTGACGCTGACGATTTCGCGACCAACGGGGAGAACGCGACTGACTTTCGGAACTTACGCGAGAACGGGCTTGTGCGCGTACTGATTCCATTGCCGTCCAATATCAAGCTCGTCGATCCCGCCACGAACTTGGCTTCAAACGAGACCGTTGCCGAGGTCTGGCGCGCCGTTCCTTCCGTCAATGACGTAAAGCTCACGGGTCCGGACGGGGTAAATCCTTGGCCACGTGGTCCGAATACTACTGGCGGATATCAGCTCGACGGCCGCAAGGCCTCTCTTCAGGATCAAGCGCTTGGAGCTTTGACAGCCCACGCACAAATCCAGAGCCCGCCACAGCAAGAGATGCTCGACGACCTGGCTTCTTTCGAGAGCGTGCTGTTCACGAATGATCATGTCAGAGCGCTCGCCGACGCCGTTGAAGCAGGCACGACTCCGTTGCCTGATCCAGATCCTCCGCTGAATAGTCTCGAACAGCAGGGCAAAGTTGTTTTTCAGCGTGCCTGTGCTCAGTGTCATGGTGGACCAGGACAGTCCACTGCGCAGCGTCCCGTTATCCGATTTCATGACATCAGCACGCAGTGCCCTCGTCCAATTGACACTTTCATACCTCCAAGATTCGCCTTTGCTCCCTGTCCGCCACGCCTCGCACGTAACGCCCGCACTTACGAGATCACGTTGCCGAGCGGAACCATCCGCCGCACCAGCTCCGATCCCGGCCGCGCGCTGCTAACTGGTTTCGTCGGCCCTATTCCGGCGCAGGACGACTGGAACAAACTCGATATGCCGGGTCTCCGCGGGATTAGCCATACCGCGCCATACTTCCACAACAACAGCGCGGCCACACTCGAAGAAGTGGTGGATCATTACATCGAATTCTTCAAGCGCGTGAAGGCCAACGCTCCAAAGGGTGTGGTACCGCCGGTTGCCTCTACCGACGGCGTGAACTTCGACCGGCATACACCTGAAGAACGCGAAGCACTGCTGGCATATCTTCGTAAGTTGTAGGAGCACAGTAGAAGAGTTACTGACGCTTCAGGTTGTTTGGTCCACGACCAGATCCGATGAGTGTGTTAGAAAATCAGGCGACGGCTTCTGGTCGCCTGTACTCGTTCGGTGAGCATCGCTTTTGGCTGGCCTGAGGAGTGAGTCGCGGGCCGACTCGGAATGCCGGCCTTCACCATGACTCTATCCCGAGCGCGGCACGCCCGAGCCATGATTCTGGGTGGTTGGTCGGCTAACAGGAAGTAATGACCTGATCGGGTCTCCCGAGTTCACTCCCGAATTGCCCCTGAACGTCGTCGTCCGGTCTGATTTTTCACTCAACCTCGACCAGCATTACCATGCGGAGCTTGCCGAAGATTGTGGATTCCAGCCGCAACTCTCTCTTGGCTTCAGGGTGAAACTCGAAGTCGCGGGTCTCGCCTGGCCACATCTCTACCTTCGCCGGCTGTAGCTTGGATTCTGACACAGCCACCGGCGCGGCATCTTTCGCAACAGGTTTCCACGAAGCTATCCCCGAGTCACTGGCGAGGGAAATTTGCACACTGGGAGCCGGCAGGATCTGTACAAATCTAAACCGATATGTTCTTCCTGCCTTCAGTTGCAGCGGCGGCGGCTGCGTACTGCCGTTGAGCACAAACGGATCGTTTATGTCATCTGCCCCATCTCGTCCAAATGTAAAAATCTTGTCTGTTTCCGAATCGAATTTCTCCCCAGGTTCAAGTACAACCAGCGGCCCGTACAAACCAGTACTCATCTGGATGTAATCCTGCAGGTGGGTGTGATAGATGAAGGTGCCTGCCCGCGGCGGGGTCATGCGCACGACGAACGACCGCCCTGACTCAATCGCCGGCATCACTTTTTGCTCGTTACCGCTCCAACCCACCACACCGTCGTAATAGCTCTCCAGTTCAATTCCGTGCCAGTGCACCGTTGTTGGTTGATTCAGCCGGTTCAGTACTGTGATTTCTACCGGCTGCCCGCGTGTGAGGATAATCGGCGGCCCAGGCGAAGTAAATCCTGAATCGGAAATCGTTTTGTTCTCGCCTTCCAACACCTGATAACCGAGCCCAGGGTAGGGACCCCCAAATATAGGCGTCGCAGCATAGCGTTTCCCAGTTTCACCCACTACGACTGTCAGCTTCTTCGCCGGAGTGGCAGTTGCTTGGACGGACGCAACTCCTGCCGTCGGCAGCACGTGGATCCCAAGCGCCAGCCCTGCCATATGATGCTGCGCATGGTTGGCCGTATGGTATAAATCAACGGGCGGAAACAGTGGCGACGCACTCAGACTAACTTCTGGCATGATGTGAAATTGAATATGGCAATGAAAGAGCCAGTTGCCAGCACGTTCCGTCTTCCACATCACCATCATGCTGTGACCCGAATCTAGGGGCTGTGTGACCACCCAACTTCGTTCATCTTCTCCTCGCTGATGGTCCACCTCATTGTCCCCCATCGCATCTACCCGAAAATGACTTCCGTGCATATGCATCGGATGGGTCTCGTCGGTGGCATTGATCCAGCGCCAGGCAATGCTCTCGCCCGTTCTGTAGGTTAGCTGTTCGGTGTGTGGCCACGACTGCCCGTTAATCACCCAGGTCTCAAGGTCAGCCCGGGGAGGATTCGCCGTGGGATCGCCCGGTATTAGGTAATGACCCAGCACGAAGATGCGATCATCCGCCTTGCGACCCGGAGCATCGACGACCAGTGCTCCCTGCAGTTGACTCTCGATCGCTGCACGGGCATCCAGTCCTTTCCCTGTCAGTGTGCCCCAGTAGAAATACGTCCCGGCAACGCCGCTTGCGAAGCACATTTCCCGTATTGCTCCCGGGGGGACTTCGAGCGCCTCTTCCGGCTTGTTCGGCCGCTGGTGTAATCCGTAAACGCGTAGCGTCTTCTCTGGAACAAAATTCCGCACTGAAATTTCAATCGCTGTGCCCTGTGGCACTCGAATCAACGGGCCGGGGTTTTGCAGCGGTCCGTTCTCCACTCCAAATGCCGCGATCTCGACGCCAGGTGCTTCCGATCCCTCTGGATGCCATGTGCCCATGCGCGCCTCTAATCGCACCTTGAGCACGCCGACGCGCACTTCTCCTGCAGGATGCTGATTTTCATTGGGTTGAACGTCACGAAGCGCCAAGGAATGCGATTCACAATGCCCCGAAGGAGAGAGGCTCGCGAACCCAAGCACGATCCCAATAAGATGGATCGCTGTTCTCACGTGCTACCTCCGATCAACCGCCAAGCATACCTGTTTTTCGAGCTGTGATTGGCCAAGAATGGGACTTTCGAAATTGAGCTCAAGCGGTGTGGGAGAGGTTCGGACAAATCGGCTGCGTACAAGGAGCCTATACGTAGCGCATTGTATCGGAATATAACGGACCTGAAGCCTCTTGCTCTCGACAGGCTTACTACCGAGAAGCGTGAAGCATCAATGCAGAGCAAGGGGCGATTCTGGGCGAGTGGTCGGCAATCCGGAAATTGAGATGGCTCGCCCATGTCCGCAGGAGCGGCGTCAGAAAACTAGCAGTTGGGTGAAGCTGTCAGTCAGATGGGATTCGCGCTATTGCGCTTTAGCGATCATTGAACCTTGTCAGTTGAAGGTGGCATTTCTGCAACCGCGCGACGGCGACGTTCCTTCACCGCTTGCTCTGCCATCGGTCTCGGCACATCAGCCCGCTGCTGGAGCTCTGCGACATCGGGATCGTCGGAGAGAGCGGGTTTCTTGGAATCCCAATTCCGCATTCGCTCTGTCACAAGAGCTTCGTTCAGCACCTTGAGCGCTGCCTCATATGCCTCCTTAGGCACATCATCGTTCGCGGGCAAGTCATCGTGAACACTCATTGACGCCTTGCGATATACAGGATAGACGCGCTCGCAGAGCGTCTCGTAAGTCTCTTCTCCGAACCCTTCAAGATCGACGGGCACTGGATCTTCCACGTTGTCGATCTGCTTCTTCAGTTGGAAATGCACCATGAACCTCTTAGCTTTAAACACGTCGGCAACATCGGCGTTACTTACTTCATCGAGCAGTTCCAGAGCCTCTGCGCGCGAAGAGGCGCTCACAGCGGAAAAATCACCGTTCTGCCAACGACAGATGAATAGTGGCATAACAACTCCCGTCGGCGATTATAGGCCAGAGAGGATCTGATCCCCCAGCACCTCCAAATCTGCCGTGAACTGGAACCCGCCGCGTCTGCTCTGATGCCTTTCAATGGCGATAAACTCTCGGCATGTTGGCACCGCGAACGCTTCAGCCTGGCCGTTTCGATACTTCTTCGGCGGCCCATGCCATACGAACTATATATATAAGGAGGACGTTGTGACTTGAAAAGCCGGGTTTGGTTGAACTGGGCAGTCAATCATCTAATGTCAGGGAACGCAGGATCTCCGGTGCTCTTGTTAAACAGAGAGTAGACATTTCTCCTGTAAGTTATTGATTTGGCGTCCCCGGCGGGATTTGAACCCGCGTCTGCGCCGTGAAAGGGCGCAAACAAGCCGGATCACGTTGTAACTACAAGGCAGCGGTCGCTCTGCAACGCCCTGTAAGGAACCGGTGAGAGCTCAAAGGAACAGATTTACCTTGTACCGTCCTTGTACCGCGATCCCGAGCAAATTTCATCGGCATTTGCGACGATTATGCCATGTTTTTCGGCTTGACCGTTTTTCTGTTACTTACGAGTTGCCCGTGATCCGCCCAGAATCATTGGCAAGCACTAATGGAATCGTCCGTTTATGCCATCATCATGATTGCGAAAGGCAGGATTCCGGGAAAAGGTACCGGTCACATTTCACTATTGCGGCAAACCGATTTTACGTACCAGTTCGGTGTAACGGGGATCGTAGCGCAGGGAATCGAACGCGAAGTCTGTCCGGATGCCGTACAGCAAGTGGCCGTGTTCCTGGTATGCGGTGGCAAGCCACCGGAAGGCATGGTCCTTGTCCCCCAAATCGGCATATAACTGGGCGATTTGGTATGGAGGGACGTAACCGGTTTTGGCCTGCGCGAGTGAAACTTCTATCCCCTTGCGCAAAGCGCTTGGCCATCCGCCCGAGTGGAAGGCCGCGTCCATGGCTGCTACGTACTCGATGCGATTCTTGTCGCCCTCTAGTTGAGCGTCGGCTTCAAATTCCTGAATGGCAAGCGGATATTTGTGCTCGCCCCAATACGAACGTGCCAGACCCCAGTGCGCGATGCCAAAGGTTGGATTGTCAGCAATGACCTTCTTGTAGAGTTCATTGGCCTTGTCAAATTGACGGTCTCTGGAGTAAGCCTGAGCTTGTTGGAAGCCTATGATCGGCGATAACGGATCAAGTTGACGGGCTCGATTGCCTTCATCGATCGACTCCTGCGCCCGGCCACCGAGGTAGGAAAGCGTCTCGGAGAACCACTGATGTGGGGTGGCATCGCTGGGATCGAGCCGAAAGGCCTTTCTGAACTCCGCCTCGCCGCCGGCAAAATCCCAGTCGTAGAGCATCTTGTTGTAGGCCAGGATCGCATGCGGGCGGGCAAGTGTAGGGTCCAGCTCCAGAGCCTTTTCGGCCGCCGCACTCGCCTTGGGTTTTACGTCATTGGGGTCGCTGCCATAATTGGTCAGCACGCCATACGCGTCCGCTAGCCCTGAATATGCCAACGCGTAACCGGGATCTTTGTCTAAAGCTTGATTGAAGTAGGAAATTGCAGTCCTGATGTCGGCGCTATTGCGCTTGTTCCAGTAGCGACGGCCTTTTACGTAAAGCTGATAGGCTTGTGGGTCCTGTGTGCCCGGCTTTGTGACTTGCTGCTTTTCGGCTCCGCTCAATTTCGAGCGCAGCTTGTCAGCTATGTCGCTGGCAATTTTCTGCTGCAAGGAAATGATGTCAGAGGCTGGCCGCTCATATTGCTCGCCCCAGATTTCCGTGTTGTTCTGAACATTGATGAGGTCGGCGCTGACTTGGATCGTGTGTCCGCGTTGCACCACTCGGCCGGTGAGCAAGGCATCGACGGTCAACTCATTCCCGACCTTCTGGACGTCAACATCTTGGCCCTTGTAGCGGAAAACCGAGTTACGGGATTTTACTTTCAACTGGGGCAAACGGGCGAGGCTGCCGATCAATGATTCCGTCAGACCGTCGCTGAGGTAATCGTTGTCCGCGTTGCCACCCACCCTGGCGAATGGAATTACGGCAATAGATTCAATTTGCGAAGTGCTCGGCCTGGCGCGCCAATACCAGATACTGGCCGCCGCCATCACAATAAAAATGAACAAG
>WNFY01010413.1_pt1 | contig 14315 bp, 13 predicted proteins | sample 5400091 | NCBI WGS metagenome assembly WNFY01 (sample SAMN13153364, study PRJNA577476) | soil metagenome | isolation source: 60 cm soil or saprolite under grassland replicate 1 | place: USA:California | collected 2016-06-15 | reverse complement strand
GACGTGGGAACAAACGTATATCAATGATCCCAATGTCGCCAATCCCTCTGACTCGTTGCCTCTCGGCGGAATCAAATCAGACCTCGTGCCGTTGAATATGTCCACTGCCTGGGTGACTGGTGTAGTTTATGCGTCCGGTGAAATCTATCTGTATCGCACGGATGACGGTGGTCACGGTTGGAAAGAGGTTTCTGTACCGTTACCGAAGGAAGCGGAGAATGCGGAATTAGTGATAGATCGCGACCATCTGAAATTTATCTCTCCAACGACGGGGTTCATTGCCGTACAAATGGCGAGTGAGTCGGGCGATCCACCACAGACCGAAATCTATGTGACGCAGGATGCAGGCGACACCTGGGCGATTTCATCCATGCCACTGGATGGTGTGGGGTCCGCGGTGTTTTTGTCGGCGCAGGATGTTATCCTTTATAACGGCAAGCAATTCTACGTCACGCGGGATGCGGCACACACCTGGGTCGCTGTGGTGCCCAACCGTTCTTTCGGTGACTCTTTCGCCAGCATGGATTTTGTGAATGCAGAGTCAGGATGGGTTCTCACGCTTGACGCTGCCAATCATCGTTCTCTTTATCGAACTACGGATGGAGGTGCAACATGGGTCGTCGTTATTCCCTGATCCTTTTGCTCGTAATCTTTCTAGTTGGATGCAGACCCGCCTCCCCCACACCGACCGCGACTTCCGCTATCTTAACCCCAACCAAGTTGCAAGCGACTCCTACGAACGCCTCACCCAACTCTGCAAAGGACGCGGCACTCCTTCGTAATGCGAATTATCAATTAGGGAACTCCGTTACATTAGCAGATATTGTTCAACTCAAAGATGGAAAATTCGAACGAGGTGCGCCCGGTGACGCAAATTATGCCTCTGTCCAGTTGACTGCTTTCGTTGCTAGCGGCGAATTGGATACCGACCACGCTAATAATGAAATTACAGCCTTGTTCGCAGAAAACTATGGTGGCTCAGGTGTCTTTGTTTACCTCACTGCTTTCGCAAATGAAAATGGAACACCTACGTTTATTGCCTCTACGCTAGTAGACGACCGCCCGCAGTTAAATTCGCTTTCGATCAAGAATAATCGAATCTTACTGGATAGTATCATCCATAGCACAGATGATCCCATGTGTTGTCCAACGATGCGTGTCACGCGTCAGTATCGTTTCGTCGATGACCAATTGGATATGACAAACTATGCAACGTTCACGCCAGATGGCAAGCCGCGTACGATTATGATTGCGGCACCTGCGGATCGAACAGAGGTTTTCAACTCTATTCATGTGCAGGGAAAGGTTGCAGTTGCTCCGTTCGAAAATAACCTCACCTATAGCATCAAAGATGGAACTGGTGTAGAGCTCTCACGCGGCGTGGTACCTGTCACCGCCGCGAACCCGGGCGGAGCAGGTACTTTTGATGCAACCATTTCGTTGGGAAGCATATTATCGAACACTGTGATTTTCCTTGAAATACAAGATATCAGTGCTGCAGATGGTACTTTGCTGGCAATGGATTCGGTGGAATTGGTTGTAAAATAAATGTAGGCAACGGTGTAGGGGCGGATCGTCGCAGATACTCGCAGAGTGCGATCCGCCTCTACATGAAAATTATTTGTATTTGGAGGAAACTATGCCCAACGCAGTTCGTGATTGGATGTCGAAGCCTGTCGTTGTTGTTGACCCTGATTCCAGCGTAAAGTATGCTCTTACATTGATGCGCCGCCGCAAAATCCATAGTGTGGTGGTGTCCATGTCGGAAAAGAATCCTCAGTACGGCATTGTTACTTCCACCGATATCCGTGACAAGATCGTTGCCGCCGGACGCAACCCCGCAGAAATGAGTGTGCGCGAGATCATGTCGGGTCCGATCATTACCGGCAACCCAGATTGGACATTAATGGAATGCTCCAAGGTTATGCAGGAACACCATATCCACCATTTGCCGATTGCAGACGAGAGTGGATCACTGATCGGACTAATAAGCGCAACAGACATCTTTGTAGCGGTTGAAGAATCAGGCTGGAGTGAGTTGGAATAAAACATAGGGGCGGGACGTTACCCAGCCCGCCCAATTTCTTATGCCAAACCACAAGTACTACGTTGTATGGAAAGGACGTACGCCCGGCATCTTCACCTCCTGGATAGAGGCGGAGAAGCAGATCAAGGGATTTGCCGGCGCGCAATATAAGTCGTTCGGTTCTTTGAATGAAGCGCAGACGGCATATCGCTCCGAGTATGAGGCATACAAGGGTAAGCCCTCCTCTTTGGGAAAGTGGAAACATGCCAGCGTCCGACCAATCCTTCCCTCCATTTGCGTGGACGCGGCGTGCAACGGCTCGCCGGGCGACCTGGAATATCGCGGCGTCTTCACTGAGTCAGGAGATCAGATCTTTCACTTCGGACCGTTTCCGGATGGGACCAACAATGTCGGCGAGTTTTTGGCGATCGTCCATGCGCTGACGTGGATGACCAAGCACAAAGCGCCGTTGCCTGTTTACTCCGATTCGGAAAATGGCATTTCGTGGGTGTATCAGGGGAAGTGTAAAACGAATCTCAAGCGGACCCTGCGCAACGGACCGTTATTTATGATGATTCACAGCGCTGAAAACTGGCTTGCTGAGAACGAATTGCAGGATGATGCGGTTTTGAAATGGGATACGGAAATGTGGGGCGAAATCCCAGCAGACTTTGGGCGGAAGTAATTCTGTTTAGAATCAGTCGACATGAAATTATTATCCTGGTCTTGGAATGTAGCACGCATCCGTGGGACGGAATTTCGTTTGCATTTTTCAGTCTTGTTTACAATTGTCGCCGCCTTTATTATTTTTCGCCCTACGAGTGTACGCGGCAGCTTGATCACACTTGTCGCTTTGACAGGTTTCATGCTCTCGATTTTCCTGCATGAACTGGGACATGCTTTAGCTGCAAAGCTCGCTGGTGTAGAAGTGAAAAGTGTTGTCATCTGGTTTTTAGGTGGCTTTACGAATCTGAGCCATGAACCAGAAAAGCCACTGCCGCGTTTGGCAATCTATGCGGCCGGACCGTTTGTAACGATCCTGCTTGGCATTGCATTCTTTATCATTTATGTTTCTTTACTTTTCATTTCCCCGACCTATAGCCGGATCTTCGTCTATCTCACAAGTCTCAATGTTGCGCTCCTGATCTTCAACATATTGCCTGTGTATCCTCTGGATGGCGGGAAGATTCTGCATGCATTGATGGAGTTGCTCTTTGGAAAACCGAATGCCAATCTGATCACTATGCTGATCAGCATTCCGATTTTGAGCGGGCTCATTGGTCTGGGAATCTATACCCACGATTATCTTTTGCTGTTTTTCTGCATCTTTATTTTTCTGGCGATCAGTACTTTGAACCCGCGTACGTTGCGGTGGGTGAGTTTAGGCTTGAGTTATCTGTTCCGGCGGGCAGGATATTATTACTTGCAGGGTGATTATGAACGTGCCGTACAGATTTGTACACGCGCCATTGAGCGTAATCCAAAACAAATCAATCATTATGTATTGCGAGCCGCTTGTTATTTGCATATGCTGCAAAACGAAAATACGCTCAGAGATGTTGAACAGGCCCTGACAATTGCTCCCAATCAGGAAACTGCTTTGATGCTGCGCGGTGATATTTACACGATCGAGAAAAACAGCGATGCAGCATTGGAATGGTACGAACGCGCCCATCAAGCCAATCCAAACTCGGCGCTTCCTTATTATGCTCGCGGATCGTCCGCGATCGATAAGAAAGAATATCAGGCTGCCTTGGAGCAATTAAACAAGGCTATCTCTATGCTTGCCTCTGTTCCTTTATTTTTTGTTGTACGTTCGAAAGTGCATTATAGACTTGGGAATTTCGATGCTGCACACCAGGATCAAGACTCAGCAGTGCGCCTCTCGGAGAAAGATGCTCTTACGCGGGCAGATTTCAATCTTCAATTCGAAGAAGGAAATCTGGATTGGGCAGAAGATTATTATGCTCGTGTGCTCGTACAGCGACCACGCTCCTCGTATGCTTATCAGGGACGCGGGGATGTCTATTATGTGAACCATGAATACGATAAAGCCATCCTCGATTACAGCAAGGCCTTGGAGATCAATCCGCGCGAGCCGCGCTTGTATCTGGGGCGCGGAAAGTGCTATCAAGCCAAAGGGGAAACAGATTGCGCGGCAGCGGATTTCCGCCAGGTTCTCAAGATTACAAAAAAAGCCCATCTCCGGCGATGGGCAGAGGAACGATTGGGCTCTCCAAATGGCAATGCCATCATCCAATAAAATCCCTAAACTTTTTACCCACCCGTTTTTCCGGTACAAAAACCAGCCAATTCGGTGATGCCGTTTAAGAGCATCGAAACTATACTGCCAAGGAAAAGGAGTGCTCCATGAGCAAAACTGTATTGGTAGAACTTTCAGATGCATTGGCAGATGCGGCGGATCTTGCAGGTAAGTCCACTGTGCTGGTCAATGCGCGTCGTCGTATGCCCGCCAGCGGAATCATCTTCGCCTCTGACCTTGTCCTCACAGCGGAACATGTAATTGAAAAAGAAGATGATATTTCGGTTTTCCTGTCAGATGGAACCGAAATCCCCGCGAAGCTTGCAGGCCGCGACGCAGGAACGGATTTAGCCGTTCTCAAGCTGGAACGCACGGTCGGGAATGTTGCTGAAATGACAAAGAGTCCAGCGCGACTCGGACAGATTGCACTTGCACTGGCGCGCCCGTCGCGAGATGGAATCGAAGCCAGCTTGGGAACGGTCAGTGCTATTGGTGGTCCGAGTCGAACCGCTCGGGGTGGGATGCTGGAACGCTATCTGCGCACCGACAGCATTTCATATCCGGGTTTCTCTGGTGGTCCGCTGGTTGCCGCCGATGGAACAATCCTGGGATTGAATACTTCCGGCCTTTCCAATGGACCGGCAATTACCATCCCCGCGGATATTGCCTGGAAAATCGGTGAAGTGCTTGCCAAGAATGGGCAGATCAAGCGCGGTTATCTTGGCATTCGTAGTCAAACCGTCGATGTTCCCACAGCATCGCAGGACGCACTCAAGCGCAAGCAGGAGACCGGCCTCTTGGTGATGAGCGTGGAAAAAGATAGCCCCGCATCCAAAGGCGGGTTGATTGTTGGCGATATTCTTGTGGCAATCGCGGGCAACCCGGTTCTTCATCACGATGAGCTATTTGCTCGGCTGGATACTGATGTGGCTGGAAAATCCACGCCGATCGAAATCCTGCGCGGCGGACAGCCTCAGACGTTGAATCTTGTAATCGGTGAGAGATAGAATGAACTTCAATGGTACGTTTACACAAGTGATTCATGAACTCGTCCAGCAGGTTCTGCCTGCACTGGTTGTCGTGCGCGGACATCGCCACGGCGCGGGTTCTGGTATTGTCTGGGATTCTGATGGACTGATTCTCACGAACAATCATGTCGTAGGACGACATACACCCATTGTGATGTTGCAGGACGATCGGGAGTTCGAGTCGAAACTTATTGCTCGTGATCCCGACGTGGATTTGGCATTACTCTCCATTGATGCAACAGGTCTGACTCCGCTCAAGCCCGTTTCCTTTTCGCCGCGCGTAGGGGAAATGGTCTTTGCCTTCGGTCATCCGTGGGGACAGCGAAACACCGTCACCCGCGGTATTATCAGCGCCTTGATCGCTGCCCAGAACCGACGCGGCGATAAGCTTCCGGTCGTCCGTTCCGACGCGCCGCTTGCACCTGGCAACTCCGGCGGACCGTTAGTGAATGCCCGCGGTGAAGTTGTCGGTATCAATGCCATGATCGTCGGCGGTGACCAAAGCGTCTCGATTGCTGCTTCTGTTGCCACGGAATTTGTGAAGAAAGCTACCGCGAATCGAAAAGTTCCAGCAACGCCAAATGATGTGATTTAAGCTTTGGAGTCGAACAGCTCGCTATTTGGAGTCCAGTAGCTAGCTTCTGGACTCCATAAAAGTAAGAGACCAATCATCGGTCTCTTACTTTGTTTTTACATTCAAGTGATAAAACTTCGGCTATACTTTAGGAGACCGAACACGTCTTGGAGAGAATATGAAAACAGCCCTGATCATTATTGACGTTCAAAAGGATTATTTTCCCGGCGGGAAATATCCGCTGGTAAACCCGCTCGAAGCTGCACAAAAGGCCTATATGCTCTTGCAGTGCTTCCGTGAGCACGGCGGACGTCACGTCCACATTCAGCATATTGCCACGAAACCCGACGCCACGTTCTTCATTTCAGGCGATCGCGGTACCGATATTCACGATTCGGTTGCCCATTTTGAAGGTGAACCGATTGTTTATAAACACTCTCCCAACTCCTTCCTGAATACCAACTTGCTTGAACTTTTGAAAAGCTGGGAAGTGGAACGGGTCATTATTTGCGGCATGATGACGCACATGTGCGTCGATGCTACCGCACGGGCTGCCTCCGATTTTAGTTTCCAGGTCATCGTGGCGGAAGATGCCTGTGCGACGCGTGATCTAAAGTACGGCGACACAACCATCCCTGCGGATCATGTTCACAAGGCATTTCTTGCAGCCTTGAAATCGTATGGCAAGGTAATGAAGAGTGAAGAGATCCTGGCACTGCTCGCGGCAGAAACGGTGAGGTAATCATTTCATTGCGAGCCCGATAGGGCGAAGCAATCTCTGTTTCGAAGGTAGATGCTTATCGAAAAGATTCATCTGTTTTATGGGAGATTGCTTCGTCGGGTAAACCCTCCTCGCAACGACATTTATGAGGAATTATGACTGTTCTTGATCCTGAAAAACAAAAACAAGCCAAAGAATATGCACGTATTCGCCGCCGATTGTGGTTAGTGGATACCGTCTTCAGCGCGGTATATGCGCTGCTCTGGTTATTTCTGGGTTGGGCAGTTTCTCTGCGCAATTGGTTGGGCACATTTACTGCCAATCCCTGGCTTCTCGTGCCGCTTTTTGTCGTCGTCTTTGGCGGCATTTATTCGGTTATCAATCTACCACTTACCTACTACAGCGGATTCGTTCTGCCGCACCGTTACGGTCAATCGAACCAGACGTTCAAAGATTGGCTCATTGATCAGCTCAAGGGATTAGCGGTCGGCGCGCCTCTTGGATTGATCCTGCTCGAATTGCTTTATCTCGCTTTGCGTGCGACCGGCGATCTCTGGTGGCTGTGGGCAGCAGGTGGAATGCTCATCTTTACTGTGATCCTTTCCAATCTTGCACCGGTTCTCATTGCTCCGTTGTTCAATAAATATGTTCCGCTCGACGATGAACACAAGGAATTAGCGGATCGTTTAATGGAACTTGCGAGACGCGCCAACACAAAAGTACGCGGCGTCTTCAAGTTTGACATGTCCCGCCAGACGAAAGCTGCCAACGCCGCGTTGACAGGTATTGGCAATACACGTCGCATTGTGTTGGGAGATACGCTGATCAACGAATTTTCAACCGACGAAATTGAAACAATCCTTGCTCATGAACTAGGACATCATGTTCATCATGATATTCCTGCATTGATCGCGTTCGGCACACTTTCAACAACGATCAGTTTGTTCATCGCTTCCTTGGCTTTGAAATGGACGACCAACTATTTTGGGTTTTCCGGTCCCGCCGATGTGGCCGCGTTCCCGGCCTTGAGTTTGATTTTTGGAGCGTATGGCTTGATCACCATGCCGATTGATAACGCATTCTCCCGCTGGCGCGAATCAAAACCTGAGCGATATTGACCCGGAAAAGTGGGTGGTGTGGCTGTTCTATTCGCATCCACCGTTAGGTGAACGGATTGCGAAAGCGAACAACTGGAAATAATAAAATTAGATCCTTAGGATTTCCAAAATCCTAAGAGAGTGTCTGAAAACTTGCAAAAATAAGGGAGGTTGGGCAAACTTGTGGGATGACCAAATCTCAACAAATTTACCCAACCGACCTGAATGATACCCAATGGTCGAAAATTCGACCATATCTGCCAGCGGAAGCACCAACGGGTCGTCCTCGTGAACATGGTTGGCGCATGATCTTGAACGGCATTTTCTATCTCCTGCAAAGCGGTTGTTCGTGGCGGATGCTGCCGCGCGATCTGCCGCCGTGGAAAACTGTTTACCACTACTTTCGCTTGTGGCAGAAGGCTGGCCTGTGGGAACGCTTGAACCGCATTTTGCGAGAAAAAGTACGCTTACACTTTGGTAAGAAGCGTCGACCGAGTGCTGCAATTCTGGATAGTCAGTCCATAAAAACCTCGGAAGGCGGTCTCGAATGCGGTTTTGATGCTGGAAAGCAGGTGAGCGGACGAAAACGGCATACACTAGTAGATACACTCGGCTTGCTGCTCAAGGTGATCGTGACAGCTGGCAATGTGCAAGATCGGGACGGTGCCAAACGCTTGTTGCAAGAAATCTCTGCAGAAAAAGATGTTGTCCAACACCTGGAACTCATTTGGGCAGATGGAAGTTATCGGGGAGCATTAATTGCTTGGATGGAAGAACTCTTTGGTTGGAAACTGGAAGTCGTTGAAAAACCAAAAGATCAACCTGGCTTTCAAGTCCTGCCCAAACGTTGGATTGTGGAGCGCACCTTTGCCTGGTTGGTGCGTCAGCGTCGCTTAGCCCGAGATTATGAGCGATTACCGGAAATCAGCGAAGCTTTCATCTATGCCGCGATGATCCGATTAATGGTTCGCAGATTAGCCAATTCATGACTTTTCAGACACTTTCTAAGAATCGAAAATTGGATTCAGGGGGCAAATTAAAAAAATACTAGAGATATCGCCTCAGAGATTCCGGAACAAGCCTTAACTGCAGAATGGCGCGCTGCCCAGGGTCTGGATTGCCCCGAGCGAAGTTCGTGATGAGCGCATATAAGCTGCGAGATATTATCCAAGCCGATTCTTGAATATCGAATCGGCAGATATCGTGTACAATGCCGATATGTGCGGTTGGAAATCCACTAATTTTGCAAACTACAAGATGAAGTTCAGGGTTTGATGCGAGTGGTGATGAGCCAACTCAATTTATCGGCGCGCCCATGGTTTGGAAGAGGTGCTGCACGCAACGCAGCCGGCCAAAGTTGACGATGTACGAATGCAAAAACTTGTTGGGTGGAAAATGTGCCATGGTCTTCCTGGATGGTTGATGAGTGTAAAATTATTGACAGGCACTCTCGACAATTTGTGCTGCACTGCATCTCAGTCCGATACCAAAAAAACATGTTTGATCCAAACCCTATAAAATATTCACAACACTGAAACGATGATCGGATGTCTCTATGGCTAAAAAAGTATTTGTAAGTGGTTGTTTTGATATGCTCCACAGCGGACATGTTGAGTTCTTCCGTGAAGCTGCTCAGTATGGCGACCTCTACGTTGCGCTTGGCTCTGATAGAACAATTTTTGACCTGAAAGGGCGGGCAACCTTTAACAATGAGCAGGAGCGATTGTTCATGATCAAGTCGGTATCCTTTGTTAAAGATGCTTTTATTTCGAGCGGTTCGGGGATTTTGGATTTTGAAGCAGAATTGTGTGCGATGATGCCCGACTATTTTATTGTCAATGCTGATGGACATATCCCTGAAAAACAGGTGCTGTGCCGCCAACTAGGAATTGAATATATTATTTTGGAGCGCAAGCCTTATCCAGGTTTGGAAGCGCGCTCCACGACCGACCTCCGCCAGCGTGATTCTTTGCCTTATCGAATTGACCTGGCGGGAGGTTGGCTCGACCAGCCCTATGTCTCGAAATACTATTCTGGTCCTGTTATTACCATCTCGCTGGAACCTACACTGGAGTTTAATGAACGAAGCGGCATGGCTTCCAGTACGCGTCGGCATGCCATGGAGCTTTGGGGAACCCGGATCCCACCCGGCAATTATGAAAAGCTGGCGAAAGTGCTCTTTTGCTATGACAACCCTCCCGGTACAAAGGTGATTTCCGGCTCACAGGATTCGATAGGCTTGGTGTTTCCCGGATTGGCGTATGCTTATTATGAAGGTGCCTATTGGCCCTCACGTATTGAGCATCGCGTGGATGAATCGCTCTTGAGTTTTGTGGAGAGCTCACTTCAGCTTGTTTCCCTGGGACCCCGTTTTGCAAATTACGATGTGTTGGCAAACACGATTTTCGACCGCCAGTGCGCCAGTGCCCTGGCAGATGCCGCTGAGAGTCACTGGCAGGCCATCCTCAGCCAGGATTTTGCGCGCTTTGGAAGCACGATGCGCGCAAGTTTTGATGCGCAGGTCGCGATGTTTCCGAACATGATGAATGACCGTGTGGCAACTCTGATCAACGAATATCGCGACTGTGCCCTTGGTTGGAAGCTTTCCGGAGCGGGTGGGGGAGGATATTTGATCCTTGTTGCTGAGAAACCTATTTCTGGCACTATCCGTGTGATCGCACGGCGGGCAATGAGTTAGGAAAAAAACTACGCATTTTTGTTGGCTGTAACATGAACACCAGAGCTTAATGCAGGCGGTGGGGATGCACCGAAATCATCAGTTCAGTTTTCAATAAGGGTTGCCTCTTGACAATTGGAAACCGTGATGTACAATGTGGTAACGTTACCAGATAACGTTGTCATAGTCCGATAGTTTGTTCGCTTTGATGAGCTGATCTAATGCCAACAGTTCTTGATGTAGCCAAACGAGCAGGTGTTGCACCGATCACAGTTTCCAGGGTGATTAATAATTCAGGTTATATCAGTCAGGCTACGCGGGAACGTGTCGAAGCGGCGGTCAAGGAACTGCGGTATGTTCCAAATACGATTGCACGCGGGCTGCGTTCAAAGAGAACAAGGACACTGGCGCTGGTTGTCACGGATATCACGAACCCTTACTTTACGTTGATGGCAAGGGGGGTTGAGGATGTAGCAGGGGATGCCAATTACACGGTGGTTTACTGCAATACCGATGAGTCTGAAGCCAAGGAAGAAAAATATGCCAATATCCTAGCGCAGCGTCAGGTGGATGGCGTGCTTTTGGTTCCTGCCTGTGGGAATGTAAAAACGATCAAGTTCCTGTTATCAAACGATATTAATGTTGTGGCGCTTGACCGCCGCGTTTCAGAAGTGGAAATCGACTCTGTTCGGTCTGACTCGGAGGAGGGTGCCTATCGTTTGGTAAAGCTGCTCATCGAACTGGGGCACAAACAGATCGCGGTCGTGACCGGTCCAAGGGATGTATCCACTTCTATTGATCGCGTGGCTGGGTATCGGCGGGCGTTAGCGGAAGCTGGATTGATCGAAAATGAACTCATTTACTATGGGGAGTTTAATCAGGATAGCGGTTATGAATTTACTCAGCAAGCGATGATGCATTCCCCCAAACCGACAGCGATATTTGGCGTCAATAACTTTATTACGATCGGGATCATAAAGGCTTTGCGTGATCTTATGATGGATGTACCCGGTGATGTTTCTGTGGTTGGATTTGACGATCTGCCAGAGTCCATGTTGCTATCGCCTTTCCTCACGGTAGCAGCACAACCTGCCTATGAAATGGGCCGAACGGCGGCTGAACTATTGCTAAAACGTATTTCAGGTGAACTTACTGGAGAGCCGCAAAAACTTGTTTTGCCTACCCAAGTAATACAGCGTGAATCCACCTGCCCGAACAGAAACAATAGTAAATGATATTAAAGGCATATTTTTTTAACGTGTATGGTAACGTTACCACACGAACGAATATAGTCCTATTGAAACAATTCTTAATAAAGGAGAATACCAGATAAGAAACAAAAAACTATCCACACCCCTGTCGTCGTTCGATTAAACAACACTTCACTTAATTCAAGGAGGAAGAATGTCCAAGCAAATCTGGAAATATATGGGGCTACTGATGGTAATTTCGTTGGTTCTCACTGCTTGTGGCGCCCAACAGCCACCAACGCCACAAACGATTGAAGTGACGAAAATCGTTGCGGGCACTCCGGTGACAGAAATAATTACCGCCACACCTGCACCAACAAATAGCCCTTACGATGATAATGCCTCGATCACTGTCTGGATCGACGCGGACCGCCAGCCTGCCTTTGACGCGTATGTCAAGGCACATCCAGATAAAGCCAAGCTTCTCAAGGCGGTGACGGTGGACCGTGAGACGCTCCCGGCGAAAGTATTGCTGTTCAACAATACCAATCAGGGTTGGCCGGATGTCGTCTTTGCGGAACCCCGGCTCGTAGGTCGAGTAGCTGATGATGCACACCACTTCCCACTCGATCTGAAGCCTTGGATATCTGCGGATGTACTTGGTGGTTACGCGGGGCTGGATGGCTGCACATTCGGTGACAAGGTCTACTGCGTGCGCAATGATCTGGCCATGTTTGTGTTGTACTATAACAAACCGCTCATGGACAAGTTCGGCTACACCGTGCCCACCACGTGGGAAGAGTATCAGGACTTGAGCGATAAGGTAGCCAAGGATCATCCTGGCTATTACTTGGGGACTTGGGGCGATGGCTGGACGTTCATCAGCTATTTTGACGCCAGCAGCTGCCCCTCACATGAGTTGGTCAATGACGCCGAGATCAAGATCGATATGACAGACTCGCGCTGTATCCGCGCCGCCAAGTTGGTCGACCACATGCTGGCCAATGGCACAATGTTCAATACGGATTATTTTAGTGCTGAATTCGCCAAGGTTGTCTCGAGCGACCATCTGTTGGCGATGCCAGGCCCGGCTTGGATGTTCGGCGTCTTCGGCGGTAACGACAAGAGCTCCTGGTATAAGACCTCTGACCATCAACTTGGCGTTGCCAATCCGCTGAAGTGGAGCGCTGATAGTCAAGCCATGACTCCAGCCATGGGTGGTGCAGCCTGGACTGTTTCAAGCCATACGAAGAATCCTAAGCTGGCTGCAGACTTCGTCCAATGGGTCACCACCGATCCGACTTTCTGGAAAGGAACCACCAATTTCCCGGCATACAAACCCATCCAGAATTTATGGCAAGCTGCAGTGGCAAGCAATCCACTCTTTGCCAACGATCCCTTCCCGATCTACCAGCAGGCTGCCACCGAGATTTCACCATTAGACAAGTGGCCGCGCTTCGACCTCATTGCGCCGTTTAGCAATGTAGTCCAGACAGGATTGAAGGACAAGAAGACGGTTGAATCGATTTTGCCTAATTTTGCGGATACGCTGGCTCCGCTAGCAGATGCGCAAGGCTACCAAGTCGACGTAACGAAATAGTTGGTAGTATATTGGAAAAAGTGAGATAGTCTCCAGACTCTTTTAGGCATAGGTGAAGGCGGGGCACGTCCCGGGTAAGATTCAGAGAAATGTGCCCCGACCTCCACCCTCTTTCTGGAAGAATGCGATCGATCCAAAGGAGTTTTCCTTGACTAATCAAACGGCGCCCCTCCCTATTACGCCTTTGGCGAACACGTCGCGTTTCACAAGTGGTTCCCGCTGGCGGCGGCATTTGGTTGCCTATCTGTTCGTGTTGCCATATGCCGTGGTTATGTTGGCTTTCGGCCTTGGTCCGGGTATCTACGCTCTATTGATCAGTTTCGCTGATTTCAGCCTTGGTGTGCCGCGTTATTTTGCAGCGGGGGTTAGTAACTATCTGGCCGTTTTCAAAGATTATCGCTTCACCTTTACTTCTGCCAATATCGGTGAGTTCTTGGTGATCTCGGTGCCACTTGGGATCGCCATGGTAGTCATGTTGGCAATACTATTGCAAATGCGCCCCGGGCCGGTATCAACGGCCTTACGCACCCTCTATTTCATATCCGGTGCAGTGACGGGACCTGTGTTGGTGTTGGTTGCTATTTTCATGCTGGATCCCAGTATCAGCCCTTTTCAGGCTTTTCTAAAGGGCATGGGCTTCCAATTGACTAATGATGTAATCTATGCCGGCAGTTTGCCCGTAATCTTTACTCTGATTGGCTTTTTTTCTGGCGCAGGCTTGTGGATTGCCATTCAATATGGTGCGCTGGAAGCCATTCCGGTGGATGTGATGGAGGCAGCCACGATCGATGGTGCCAATGCCTGGCAAAAAGCGCTGCTCATCAAATTGCCGCTCATCCGCCCCTATATCATTTATCAATTTATTCTGATTTTTGCCGGGAATGTGCAATTATTTGTGGAACCACAGATTTTGGCCGGCGGCAACAACCTCGGTGTTGGCGGCAATGTACCAGCGGTCTGGTCGCCGAACCAATTGGCTTACAACTTCGCCTTTGAGAGGGGCAACTTTGGCGCCGCTTCTGCGCTTTCGCTGCTATTGCTGGCGATTGGGCTGGGAGCCGCCTACCTCATCATCCGCTGGACTGGGTTTTTCAAAATTGAGAACTAGGAGAGTGTCGTATGTCTAAAGTTGCTACCCT
>WNFY01006151.1_pt1 | contig 14319 bp, 17 predicted proteins | sample 5400091 | NCBI WGS metagenome assembly WNFY01 (sample SAMN13153364, study PRJNA577476) | soil metagenome | isolation source: 60 cm soil or saprolite under grassland replicate 1 | place: USA:California | collected 2016-06-15 | reverse complement strand
GTCACCGACGCGGTGATCGAGCGGTAGGGACCTCAGAGGATCGCCGCTTAGGATTGCGCGTGGCTCCGAGCTGGTTTGAGCTCCTCGCCTGGGTGGCGCTCGGACTTGGATTCGCGTCCGCGCTCGTGATCGCCGCCGACATCGTCGTGCTGGGTAACCGCCAGCACATGACGATCATGGACGTCGCCTTTCCGCTGACCGCGCTCTACCTGGGACCGATCGCTCTCTGGGCGTACTTCGCGCGCGGACGGCGGATGTCGCGCAAGCGGATGCACATGCATGGCGCCCAGATGAACAAGGGCGCCCGCGATTCGTGGTGGCAGGTGTCCCTCTCCGATACGCACTGCGGTGCCGGCTGCGCACTTGGTGACATCGGCGGCGAGTGGATCGTCTGGGCAACCGGCTGGACGATCGCTTCGACCGCCCTCGGCCCGGAGTACATCCTCGACCTGCCGCTCGCCTGGGCGTTCGGGATCCTCTTTCAGTACTTCGCGATCGCACCGGCACGCGGCCAGCTGGGCCGGCTGGCGCCGCTGGGCGACGCGATCAAGTCCGACACGCTCTCGGTGCTCAGCTTCGAGGTCGGCCTGTTCGGCTGGATGGCGTTCGCGGAGTACGCGATCTGGGAGTCGCCGCCACCGATCGACAGCTCCAGCCACTGGTTCTTGATGCAGATCGGGATGATCCTTGGCTTCGCGACCAGCTGGCCGGTCAACCGCTGGCTGCTGCGGCACGGGATCAAGGAGCCGATGGCGACTGTTTGAAGACCGATGATTTCGGTCGGCCGTCACCGTCTGATGGGATGACTAGGTCACCGACCGTCCGTGGAGGAAAACCATGAGAAAGATCACCGCAGGCCTATTCATCTCGCTCGACGGCGTCGTCGAGGCGCCTGACCAATGGCACTTCCCCTACTTCAACGAGGAGATGGGCGCTGCCGTCGACGCAACCCTCGGCGCCGCCGACACGGTCCTCTTCGGCCGCAAGACCTACGACAGCTTCGCCGGGGCGTGGCCCGAGCGGGAGGCCGCCGGTGGGGAGGACGCTTCCTTCGCCAAGGCGCTCGGCGACGCCCGCAAGATCGTCGTCTCGAACCAGAAGCTCGAGCTCACCTGGCGGAACTCCGAGCAGCTCGAGGGCGACCTCGTCGAGGCCGTAACCGTCCTGAAGAGCGAGCCGGGCGGCAACATCGCGCTGAGCGGCTCGGTTTCGGTCGTCCGCCAGTTGCTGGCTGCGGGGCTGGTGGACGAGCTGCACTTGCTCGTTCATCCGATCGCCGTTCGCAAGGGCATGCGCCTGTTCGACGAGGGCGAGACCCCGATCCCGCTGAGGCTGATCTCGGCCGCGAGCTTCAAGACCGGAGTCCTCAACCTCGTCTACGGGCCGGCCGAGTCGACCGCCGATGCCACCTACGAAGACGCCAAGGTCTTCCTGGCCCAGCCGGAGCAGTAGGAGTCTGAGGCTGCTGCAGGGCCGTCCGCTAGCGCGGCGGCCGACCCTGCGGCATGCGATCCGGGACGCCTGACCTCAGCAGGGCCAGAGGAACGCGGTAAACGCGTTGCTCCCCTGCGAGGTGTTCCCCGCCCGATCCACCGCTTTCACCGTGAACGTGTTGTCTCCGTGTGCCGTGGCATAGACGAAGTCCCGGTCGATGCCGGCTCCGACGGCCGAGCATAGGCGCCAAACGGGCCGGCGGATCTACTCGCTTGTGCCGCCGATTCCTATTGCTGCGGCGAGCCGTTCCGACCGCCTTCCCGATCCGCCTGCGTGACGCTCGCTGGGGCCGACCCTCACAGATACAGTGACCCGGTGGTTCGATGAACGAGGAGGTGGCGGCTAACGTGAACGGAGCAGTCGAGAAGGCGATCCTTGCGGGAGGATGTTTCTGGGGGATGCAGGATCTGATTCGGAGGCGACCGGGAGTTCTCTCGACGAGGGTCGGATATACCGGCGGCGATGTCCCGAACGCGACTTACCGCAACCACGGGACGCACGCCGAGGCGATCGAGATCACGTTCGATCCTGAGCAGACCTCTTACCGGGACCTGCTCGAGTTGTTCTTCCAGATCCACGACCCGACGACGCTGAACCGCCAGGGTAACGACCTCGGGCTGAGCTATCGCTCGGGGATCTTTTACCTCGACGAGGAACAGCGCCGCGTGGCCGAGGAGACGATCGCTGATGTCGAAGCGTCGGGGCTTTGGCCCGGGAAGGTCGTCACCGAGGTGGCTCCGGCGGGGCCGTTCTGGGAAGCCGAGCCTGAGCATCAGGACTATCTCGAGCGGTACCCGAACGGTTACACCTGCCACTTCCCGCGACCGAACTGGGTGCTGCCGCGTAGAACTGAATCGGTCGCGAGTTAGGCACAGCGTCCCGGGCGCCTCCTAGCGCGGCACGAGCCGGGTCGTGACCTCGACGTAGGGGAGCCCGGGATCGTCGACGAGGTCGGGATGAATGAGGAAGGCGAGCTGCGCGACTCCGTCGGCGAGCCGTGGAGCCGGTCGCGCGTAGTACGCGTTCGAGTCGACGGCGACCGCGCGACACGCAACTCGCAGCAGCCTCGCCTCGCGCGCTGCGCGCCTGTGATCGAACCCGCAGGGCGCGACGACGACCAGCTCGGGCTGCGCCTGTTGCACGGTTTCCCAGGAGGTCGGATAGGAAGGCGCGCCCGCCAGCCCGAGGACGTCGCGGCCGCCGGCGAAGTCAACCATCTCGGGGATCCAATGGCCGGCGGCGTAAGGTGGCTCGAGCCACTCGGCGACGAAGACCGGGGTCGCAGGCGCGCCGGCCACGGCAGCGCGAACGGCCCCAATCTTCGCCTCCATCTCAGAGACGACTGCCTGGCCTCGTGCCGGCACGCCCAGCCGGCGGGCGAGCGCCAGGATCTGCTCTTCGATCTGGGCGAGCGTGTGTGCGTCGACGGAGATGATCTCGGCGTCGGTTGAGCACAGCTCGCCGACCTCGTCCGCGGAGACGGCGCAAACGGCGCAGAGGTTTTGGGTAAGGATAAGGTCGGGCTGGAGCGTCTCGAGCAGCTCGCGGTCGATTGCGTAGAGCGGCCGCCCGTCTCTGACCGCCTCGCGGACCGCCTTGTCGATCGCCAAGCTGTTCAAACGGGTCGTGTCGACGCGCGAAGCTGTGACGACCGGGACGCCGCGCACCTGGGGTGGCCAGTCGCACTCCTCTGAAACGCCGACGAGCGAGCCGGCCAGTCCGAGCTCGGCGACGATCTCGGTCGCGCTGGGAAGCAGGGAACAGATCCGCATCACGTCCCTTTCGGCCGCGGGTTGCCCGACGCTTCGAGCTTACCGCCGACGGCTGCCGGTAAAAGCTAGCCGCTCTGCTGTGTGACGACGCCCGCCCGCTTCGCCGTCCGCCGCTCGACGACCGCCGGCGAGGCGCTCCTCTCCCCGTCGATCACCCGCAGGCTGATCGCCGACTACGCTCGCCGACCGCCCCCGAGCGAACAACCGGCCGCACTGGGCGAACTCACTCCACGCGAGCTCGAGGTGCTCCGCCTGGTCGCGCGAGGTCTGTCCAACGGTGAGATCGCCCGCGAGCTCGTGCTCGGCGAGGCCACCTCAACCTGGCGCCACAACGAGCGCGGGTTAGCCCGGCGGCGGTGAGGCTGGCTTCAATCCGAAGTGGGACTCTTCGTCCACTAGTCGGCGTCGACGATGCCCGGCGGCAAGGCAGCCCGAAAGCCTGAGAGGATGAACCCGAAGAAGCAGGCAACGCCGATCGCGTGAGCCCAACCAGCGTTCGCGACCGTGAGGAAGCCAATGCCTGCGACGAGGAAGGCAACCGAGAGCCGTGTGTCCAACCGGACGCTCACAAGCCCTCGGCGCCGGGATCCGACCGGGCCCTCGGCCGAGCTCGGCCCGCTGTCCCGGAGCTCGCCGCCGAGCGTCAGCCGGAAGAGGAGCGCAAGCGACGGGAAGAGCAGCAACGCGCCGACGAGGACCGCGACGACAACGGCGACCAGCGTGTCGTGCCCGGCCGCCGCCTCGCGGATCGTGAGCCCTTGCAGGAACACCGGGTTTTGGGCCAGCGCCCAGCCGGCAATCGTCGCGGCGACGGCCACCGCGGCCAGGTACCGCGCGGGTTCGTAGTGCCGTCGCCAAACGAGCGCGAGCGTCGCTATACCGGCGATCACCGAGGCGACAAGCGCGGGCAGCCCCACGCCCTGGGTGAGTCGCCTGAAGATGCGCTCCGCGTCGAAGTGCAGGACGATGAGCCCTGCGAGCGCGGCGGCACCCGCGGCGAGCCCCGCGCCGAGCGCTCTGGCACGGAAACGGTCGGTGAGGGCGCGGTCGCCGTAGCGGTCGGCATCGCCACTCAGAAAGACGGCTGAGGTATAGGCGCCGCTCGCGACGGCGAGCACGCCGATCGCGATCGAGGTCGGGTTGAGCCAGCTCGTAACGAGGCTGCCGCCCGGGTTGCCGACATGCACGCGCTCGGAGGCGATCGCGCCGATCACGGTGCCGAGCGCGAAAGGCGTCAGCACCGACGAGACTGCGAAGACGGTGTCGACCCGGCGTTGCTCACCGGCAGTCCTGGTTCCCGCACGCAGGGCATAGGCGCCCCCGCGCATCACGATCCCGACGCCGGCGATGAAGAGCGGGATCGAGAGCGTCGACGCGATCGAGCCGAAGGCGGCCGGGTAGGCGGTCCAGACGACGGTGAGGACGAAGATCAGCCAGACGTGGTTGGCCTCCCAGACCGGCGCCATCGCGTGATGGGCCTCGTCGCGAACCTCGTCGGCCTGCTTGCCTCTGCCGGCGACGAGCTGCCAGAAGCCGGCGCCGAAGTCGGCGCCGCCGAGCACCGTGTAGAGCGCGAGCCCCACGAGCGCGAACCAAAGCGGCACCTCGTAGAGATGCATCAGGTGGGCGTCCTCGAGAGGCGAAGCAGGACCCAGGCGACTCCGGCGGCGAGCGCGAGGTAGACGAGCGCGAGGGTGGCGTAGCCGACGGGTATCACGTCCGCCCCGGTCACCGCCTCCGAGGTGCGCATGACGAGGTAGACGACCCACGGTTGGCGGCCAACCTCGGTCGTCACCCAGCCTGCGATCAAGGCCACCACCGAGAGCGGTCCCGCCACCACCAGCGCCCGGTAGAACCAGGTCGACTCCGGCAGCCGCCTCCGCCGGATGCGCGTCGCCAAGTAGACGACCGAGAGCAGCGCGAGCCCGGTGCCGATCCCGACCATCGTCTGGAAGGCGTAGCGGACGACGTTCACCGGCGGGCGGTCTGCGGCCGGGACGACATCGAGCCCCTGCACGGTGGCGTCGGTGCTGTGGAAGGCGAGCAGGGACAGCAAATGCGGAAGCGGGATCCCATACTCGACGTGACCGTCTCGGTACCAGCCGAGGATGTGCACGGGCGCGCCCTTGGTGGTCTTGCCCAGCCCCTCGAAGGCGGCGAGCTTGGTCGGCTGGTTGGCCGCGACCTCGCGACCGTTCCAGTCGCCGATGAAGACCTGTGCAATCGAGGCGAGTGTCGCGACCGCGAGCGGGATCGCAAGCGCGGTGCGCTCGTACCGGCCCCAGCGGCCTCGAAGCCGCCCAAAGCCGTAGGCGCTCGCCAGGACGAAGCCGGTGACCATGTAGCCGGCCAGGTACATGTGCGTGAGCTCGTGCCAGAAGTAGCTGTTGCCGAACAGCGCGCCCCACGGATTCACGTCGAAGACGCGGCCGTCGCTGAAGCGGAAATGGGTGGGGTGGTTCATCCATCCGTTGACGGAGATCACCGTCAACGACCCGGTGAAGCCGGCGATCGCGATCGGGATGCCGCTCGCGAAATGCGCGCGCGGCGGGAGGCGGTTCCACCCGTAGATGTAGATCCCGATGAAGATCGCCTCCATGAAGAACGAGAAGCCCTCGATCGCGAAACCGAGCCCGAAAACGCTGCCGAAGGTGCCGGTGAAGTTCGGCCACAGCAGGCCCAGCTCGAAGCTGAGGATCGTGCCGGTGACGACGCCGGCCGCGAACAGCGCCGCCAGGATCCGCGACCAACGTCTCGCCAGCGTCCGATAGAGCTCGTCACCCGTCCGCAGATACCGCGACTCGACAAAGAGCATCATCGCCGGGAACGCGATCCCGAAACAGACGAGCGGGATGTGCACGGCGAAGGAGAGCGCCTGCATCTGGCGCGCCTGCGAGAGGTATTTCTGCTCCGCAGGCGCGAGCGCGGTCGCGATGGCTGCGAGCTGACTCATCTAGGCCTTACCTAGTACTCGTCGTGCCGGCGGATCCATGTCTGGGATTCGTCGCCTTCGTTCCGTCCCTTCGGGGTGCGGTCGAGGATCCCGTAATAGCCCATCAGGAACTCGAGCCCGCGCGCCGTCGTCCCGTAGGTCTGGTAGACGGTGCCGTCGTCGAGGACGAAGACGCTGAAGCCCGGTCCCTGGCTGAGGTAGCCCGTGACATCGGTGCCGGTGGACTTCGCATGCTGGTCGAGAATCGGCGGCGGCCCGGCCTCGAGCATCGGGGCGAACGCCTCGCGCGTCTGCTCCTCGGTGCGTGAGTAGCCGAGGTCGAAGTTGAAGTCGGTCTCCGCCGACGAGACCCAGGGCATCTGCCAGCCCATCCGCCGCTTGTACGCCTGCAGCTTCTCGAGCGGCGCTTGCGAGACGTACGTCATCGTCACGTCGCGCGCGTGTAGGTGCGGCAGTGCGCCGTCGATGGTGTCGGCCATCGAGGAGCAGGTCGGGCAACCTGCCTCGTAGCTCGGGCCGAACATGAAGTGGTAGACGAGCAGCTGGCTGCGGCCGTCGAACAGCTCCGCGAGCGTACGCGTACCGTCGTCGGTGTCGAAGCGGTACTCCTTCTCGACTCGGACCCAGGGCAGCTCGCGCCGCTGCCCCGCTAGCTCGTCGCCCTGGCGGGTGTGCTCCTTCTCGCGGGCGAGCAGCTTCTCGCGGGCGGCCGCCCACTCCTCGCGACCCACGACCTCGTGATCGGTCATCATCTCTCCCTTCCGGTCCGAGTCATCTTTGCGGATGAGCGGTGCACCGCGGGCCGCACGTATGAGCACGATCATTCTTCGTGGTGGTATCGAGGTCGAGAATCCACTCGAGTTGGCGCTCGAGTTCCTCGCGGCGTATTCCAGCTACGAGGCCCGCGACTCCTCGGGGCCAGACTCATTCGACGAACGTGACCTGAGGCAGGCGAACCGCGGCGGTGCCCGCATCTCGGCGGCAGAGATCGCCGCGATCCTCGAACGCCGCGGCGAGATCGAACGCGCTCTGCGCAAGATCCGCCCCGCTGCGTCGTTGGCCGACACGGCGAGCGCGATTCCATGGCTTCCGCTGACACGACTCTTCGACGCATTCTCGGACATCAGTGGAGTCGGCTTCTCCAAGATGACGAAGGCGCTGCACCCGAAACGGCCTGCGCTGATCCCGATGCTCGACAGCGTCGTCCAGGCATACCTGGCGAGGGAAGATCCCGCGACGCGCTCATCGGGGTCGCTCGGAGAGCACGCCACCGCGCTCGTGCGCAGCTACAAGCAAGACCTGGATCGCAACCGCTCGGCCCTGCGGAGGATCCAGCGAGAACTCGCGAGCCGCGATTACCGGCTCACCGAGGTGCGAATCCTCGACCTTCTGATCTGGTCCGTAAACGCTTAGATCGACACCCCGAAAAGCCAGCCAGGTGCGTCGTCAGCCGCACCAGCTCGCCGGTCGAAAGCAGAACACCGAACGTGACCAAGGCGGGCGTCTGACAAGTGGGAGCGGTATGCCTGGGGTTCGCGGGCATTCTGAATACCGAGAACACAACGCGGAGGAGCGCGCATGGCCACAGTGAGCGTCCGATACATCGTCCAAGACGTCGACGCGGCGATCGCCTTCTACACCCGACACCTCGGGTTCCACGAAGAGATGCATCCGGCCCCCACCTTCGCGATGCTCTCCCGTGGCGACCTCCGCCTCTTGCTGAGCGCGCCCAGCGGCGAAGGAGGCGGAGGACAGGCGATGCCCGACGGCACTATGCCCGAGCCCGGAGGCTGGAACCGCGTCTCACTGGAAGTCACCAACCTTGCCGCCATGGTCGAGGAGCTTCGCAAAGCAGGCGTCCACTTCCGCAACGAGATCGTCACCGGAGTCGGCGGCAAACAGATCCTGCTCGACGACCCTTCCGGCAACCCAATCGAGCTGTTCGAACCGACCCTGCCCGATGCCTCGCTTTCTTCAGCCGAAACGCACGGCGATTAGGCGTCTCGGATTGGAAGTCTGACCCGCAGGGTCGTTCCTCCTCGAATCGGGCTTGCGATGTCGAGCGTGCCCCAAGCGCACAACGCGGTCCACGCTCAGGATGAATTTCCGCACCCGAGGCGAAGGGAAGCGGATAATGGACCTCGGTTCGATTCGTCCTTGGTTAACTACTGGCTGGCTAAGGGAGGGCAGGCATGGCTAGACCGGAGCGTCGCTACGGGCCTGGGGGTGGGATCACGCTCGGCGGGATCATCACCATCGTCGGGATCATCGTGATCTTTGTTTGGAGCCTCTGGATCGGGCTGATCATCGCCCTGGTGGGTCTCCTGTTCTTCGGCGGTTTCGTCCGCGGTAGGTGGTACTAGCTAGGAGGGTTTGGCGAAATAGAGTCTGTGCCACCAGGCCGCGCTGCTCGCCCCGTGGCAGTGTCCTCAGTCGCGCCAATAGCTTTGGCTATTGACGCTCCCTGCGTCCTCCCCACGGAACGACCATCGCACCCTGGTGACGAGCGCCATTCCGCCAAACCCTCCTAGCACCGCCGACTTCGTTCTAGCGGTGGCGAAGAAGGACGGCCATCAAGGAGCCGGCGAGAAAGAGCTGGACCGGCGCGGATAGGCCCCCGCTCCGGTGCCAACCGCGCAGCCGATGGCTGGGGAAGAGCTTGCGACCGCCTGGCCGCGGGAAGCGGAGGACGTGTTCGAGGTCCGGACATGAAGCCGCGAGTCCGCCCGTGACGGCGGGATCGAGTGGTCCGCGTACAGCGGCGAGGAGCAGGACCCCTGCGATGCCCGAACCGATCTCGAAAGGGCGGTCAGGGATGTCCTCGTGCGGAATCCAATCGCCAGCGATGTGAAGGAGCAGCCCGAGCGGCAGCGAGCCGAGCCTCGAGCCGACGAGCGCACCGCCTGCCGCACCTGTCGCGACATGGAGGGAGACGATCAGGCCGCGACCTTAGCGTGCGCCGACCGACCGGCCGCCTCGAGCCGACGACGAGGTGTTCGCAGCGCAGCCGGACGCGCGCTGTCCCGCGAGCAGCGCGGCCGTCAACTCCGTATGAGGGCGGCTGAACGTGAAACGAAGCCAGCCTTCTGCATGTCATCTCAAGGCGGGTCTGAGCGCTGCGCGCACCCGCGGGACGAACTCAGTCGCCGATCAGCACGCACACGTGCGATGCGGGCGGCGGTGCGCGCCGCTCGGAGCGGCTCTGGCGTCCTCGCCCCGGCGAGCGTTCGGAGCACGAGCTCGACTGCCGCCTCCGCGTCGGTACGCCACGCGGCGTGCATCGCGAGCGGGCGAGTGCCGGGCCGCGTGCGCAACCAGTAGCCGACGAGCTCGTCGTCGATCCGCAACGGGCTACGCGCGCCTCTCTCGTCGGCAGGCCAGTCGCCGTCTGCGAGCAGCGGGCGGTGCGTGACGCCGACCGATGGCAGGTCGAGGATCGCGCCGAGCTGCAGTGCCAGGCCCGCTCGGCGCGGATGGTCGCGGCCGGTCGCGTCCACGAGGAGCGCGTCCGGGCGCTCCGTCAGCGCGCGGACAGCCGTCTCGAGCACTGGCCCCTCGCGCAGCGCAAGCAGTCCAGGCTCGTACGCGTTGCCCGCCATGCCGGTGACCATGGCGTGCGCGACGAGGCGTCGCCCGCGGCTGACCGCCGCTCCGGCCCAAGCCGTCTCGCCCTTGCGTCCTGGTCCAGACCGGCCGCGTTCGAAGCAGACAAAACAAGCGGCCGCAGCAACGTCTTCACCCACCGGCCGCCACGGGGAGGGCGCAGCGCGCCCGACTTCCTTCTGGGAGCACACGAGCTCTTCCGCCGTCGCCGGCCAGGCATCCATGCGCCCATACTGGCGCCATGGACGCGGACCCGCTTGTCGCCGCCGCGCGGAAGGCCGGCGTTAGCGACGAACGCGTCCTCGACGCAATCAGTGCTGTCCCGCGCGCCGGCTTCGTCCCGCACGAGCTCGCCGCGTTGGCTGATGACGACCGGCCGCTGCCGATCCCGCACGGCCAGGTGACGACACAGCCGTCGCTTGTCGCGCGGATGGTGGAGGCGCTCGCGCTGACCGGGTCCGAGCGCGTGCTCGAGGTCGGGACCGGCTACGGCTGGCAGACCGCGCTGCTCGCCCGTCTTGCCGCGGAGGTCCGCAGCGTCGAGCGCTGGGACGATCTCGCCGCGGCGGCGCGGACGCATCTCGCTCGCCACAGCACGACGGGCGTCGAGGTGTTCGTCGGAGATGGCAGCGAAGGGCTGCCGGCGCACGCGCCCTACGACGGGATCCTGGTCGCCGCCGCCTTTCCAGAGGTGCCGTCGCCGCTCATCGCACAGCTTGCCGAGAGCGGCCTGCTCGTGCAGCCGGTCGGCTACGGCGGCAACGAGGACGTCGTCCTGTTCAGGAAATGTGACGGAGCGCTCGTCCGCGTGCGCAGAGTGATCGGCGCGCACTTCGTGCCGCTCGTCGGCCGGCACGGCTTCGCGCAGTGAAGCTGGCACTCGCAGGCGACACGATGCTTGGGCGGAAGGTCGCGGAGCGGCTCGAGTCGGAGCCGCCGGAGTCGCTGGTCGCGACGGACGTCGTCGCCGTCGCGCGCGAAGCCGACCTCTTTGTTCTCAACTTGGAATGCTGCATCTCCGAGCGCGGCGAACCGTTCCCTGGACGCGTCTTTCACTTCCGGGCGCCGCCCGTCGCCGTCGAGACGCTCGCGTACCTCGGCGTCGATTGCGTGACGCTTGCCAACAACCACGCACTCGATTTCGGACCGGAGGCACTCGTCGACACCCTCCTCCACCTACAGGCCGCGGGGATCGCGTCCGTGGGCGCCGGCGTGGATCGCGAGGCGGCGCGTGCACCCGTCGTGCTCGAGGCAAACGGCTTCCGCCTCGGCGTCGTCGCTGTCGCTGATCATCCGCAGGAGTACGCGGCGGAAATGGAACGACCCGGCGTCGCGTTCGCCGATCTCGGGAGCGGCGGCCTCTCGCCGTCGCTTCTCCAGGCGATCGAGGGGCTCGACGCGGACGCCCTCCTCGTCACGCCGCACTGGGGCCCGAACATGGCGGCCGAGCCAGTCCACCACGTGCGCGTCGCGGCGAGCGCCCTAATCGAGGCCGGGGCGACGCTGGTCGCCGGACATTCCGCGCACATCTTCCAGGGCGTCGCGCCGCGCGTCCTCTACGACCTCGGCGACTTCCTCGACGACTACCGCGTCGACCCGGACCTGCGAAACGACCTCGGACTGCTTTTCCTGGCCGACCTGAGTGCCGACCGGCTCGAAGCGATCCCGCTCAAGCTCGAGTTCACCTCCACACGGCTCGCGAGCGGTGAGGACGCGGCCTGGATCGAGCGCCGGTTCGTCGCCGCTTGTGCCGACTTGGGCGTCGAGGCGGCCGTCGAGGAGGGCCGCCTCGTCACGACCTGGCGTTAGCCTTGTCCAACACGCGACTCAGTCTGCGCTCTTGTCCTCGTATTCGTCGTGGCGGCGCCACCACTCGTACGGCTTCGTCTGCGGGTACCCGGCAGGTGAGTCCTCCCACACCTCCTGGCGGCCGAGCGGTGTCAGGTCGAGGAAGGTCCACACGCTGCCGAGGGCCTCGGCGCCGCGCGCCGTTGTGAAGTACGTGCGATAGATGTCCTCGCCGTCGCGCAGGAAGACGCTGAGGCCAAACGACTCGCCGTCCTGGTAGACACCCTCCTGCGGCGTCTCCGGCCCGACGCCGAAGTCGACGCTGAAGTCGCTCTCGAACGACGAGTACCACGGGATCGTCCAGCCCATGCGCTTCCTGTAGGCCTCGAGCTTCTCGATCGGGGCGCGAGAGACGAGCGCGAAGGACGTGTCGCGGGCGTGCAGGTGGGCGAGGTGGCCGATCTGGTCGACGAACATGGAGCAGCCGTCGCAGCCCGCCTCCTGGTTCGGCCCGAACATGAAGTGGTAGAGGAGCAGCTGCCTACGGCCCTCGAAGAGGTCCACTAAGGTCGCCTTGCCGGCCGGGCCGTCGAAGACGTAGTCCTTGTCCATCCGGACCCTCGGCAGCCTGCGACGCTCGGCGGCGAGCGCGTCGCGTGCCCGGGTGGCTTCCTTCTCCTTGGCAAGTAGCGCGTCCCGCGCTACTTGCCACTCCTCTGCGGTGACGACCGGGGGAAGGTTCATGGCGCTCCTCTCGATCATTCGTATTCGTCGTGTCGGCGCGGCCAGCCCTCGGGGTCCTCGCCGCGCCCCTTGGGCGTGCGGTCGAGCAGCTGCCAGGTCGCATTCAGGACATCGGTGCCGCGGTCGTAGCACGAGTACGTGTGGTAGGCGACCCCGTCCTCGAGCGCGAAGGCGCTCAGGCCGTGGAGCTCGTCCCGTCGAAGATCGATTTCCGCCGCGTGCTTCGGCGTCGCGAAATTGAAGCCGGTGCCGGTCCTCCGCCCCTCCTCGGTGAACACGGAGAAGTCAAGGTTGAAGTCGCTTCCGCCGGCCGAGACCCACGGAAAGCTCCAGCCCATCCGGCGCTTGTAGGCCTGCAGGTTCTCGAGTGGGGCACGCGAGACGGCGACGAAAGTCACGCCCCGAGGCGGAAGATGGACGACGGCCCCGTCGAGGCTGTCCGCGGTGTACGAGCAGCCTGGACAGGCTGCATCGGGCCAGCCCTCGACGGTCGGGCCGAACATGAAGTGGTAGACGAGCAGCTGCGAGCTCCCGTCGAAAAGCCCCACCAGGGTTTTCGTTCCGTCCTCGGTCTCGAAGTTGTAGTCCTTCTCGACCGCGACCCACGGCAGCGCCTGCCGCTTCCGGGCGAGCTCGTCGCTGCGGCGGGTGAGCTCCTTCTCCTCAGCGAGCAGCGCGGTGCGGGCGGCAAGCCACTCCTCGCGTGTTCCCACGACCTCGCTCACAAGCCCATCTCCATCGACGGCGAACTGCCAGGCTCGGTCAGCCCGGGAACGCTTCCCGGCGACACCGCAACCCAGATCCCGAGGGCGACCAGAGCGACCGCGAACACCGGCGCGAGCCGGGTGCCGTGCGGCAGGACCTTCTCTGCGAAGATCGCGACAGCGACGACCGCCATCCAGAAGAGGCTCATCGCACCGAGCACGAACAGGACCGCCATCAGGGCTCCGGAACAGCCGACGCAGTCGACGCCGTGCGCGAGGCCGCTACCCAGTGCGCTTACCGGGTGCCGCGCGCTGCGGCAGCGGCGAAGGCTCAGCCGCTTCAACGGCGTCAGCTCGTAGAGTCCTGCGGCGACGATCACGACGCCCGCGGCGTACGAGCCGCCTCGATTCCACGCGAGCCAGCCGATGTCGAACGAGGTCACGAGCCGGAAGACGACGTAGGCCAGGAGGCCGTAGCCCGTCCACACGGCAAGGTACCCGCCTGTGAAGAGCAGCGTCGGCACGCGGCGGGCGAGTCGGGCGACGTGTCGCGCCGCCGGCACTGCCGACGGAAGCATCATCGCCGCGGTCATCGTGACCCAGATTCCGAGGTACCAGCCGAGCCCGCCCAGGTCGGTGCCGGGGCCGGCGTCCATCCCGCGCATCCGATCGACCGTGACCGCCCACGCCGCGACCGCGCCGGCGAACAGCACGATCGTCGTGCGGCTGCGAGCGATGAGGTGGTCGGTCATCCTTGGCTCCTTCTCTCGTTCATCACCTATAGACGTGCCGTTGGGCGAAAACTCATCGCCGCGACTCGCAGCGATGAGTTTCCCGGTCGCTGCGGGTCTCATTTCGTGAACCCGCTAGCGTCCGATCCGACGGTGGATTCGACCCGCGCGGGAGCGTTCGATTCCGACGGAGGGAGATGAGATGCCTGAGCACAAGATAGGAACCCAAGAGGAATGGCAGGCGGCTCGGGACGAGCTCGCCAAGCTCGAGGCCGAGCAGGCGCAGCGAAACGAGGAGATCAAGAGAAATCGTCTCGATCTCCCCTGGGTCCCGGTCGAGAAGGAGTACGTGTTCGACACCGAGGACGGCAAGAAGACCCTCGCCGAGCTCTTCGACGGACGCTCGCAGCTGCTCGCCTACAACATCATGTTCGGCCCCGACTACACGAAAGGCGCCTGCCCCGGCTGCACCAACCTCGGCGACGGGCTCGACGGCTCGCTCGTCCACGTGAACCACCGCGACGTGACGC
>WNFY01005821.1_pt1 | contig 14324 bp, 9 predicted proteins | sample 5400091 | NCBI WGS metagenome assembly WNFY01 (sample SAMN13153364, study PRJNA577476) | soil metagenome | isolation source: 60 cm soil or saprolite under grassland replicate 1 | place: USA:California | collected 2016-06-15 | reverse complement strand
TATCTGCCGTTTGGACCGAAAGTGCTCACGCCAGGTGTCGTTGAAGATCAACCGGGCACTCCTTTGCAGCGCTGGGTCCAGCAGTCCTCGATCGCATTCGGCGCGCGCGCGGGCATTATTCATTCGCTGACGGTGAGTGGTCCCGCTGAAGCGACCGCCATTCCCATCGACGAACGCTTTTTCAATGGCGGCGCAGACAGCGTGCGAAGTTTTGGCGAGCGCGAGCTCGGGCCGCACGATAACAAAGGACATCCCGTCGGGGGCGAATTTCTTACGGTATTCAATATCGAATACACCTTTCCGATCCTAGGGGAATTGCAGGGCGCGATTTTTACCGATGCAGGCAATCTGTTGCCGACCTCAGAGGAAATCGGTCTAAACGATCTCCGCTATGCCATCGGTGCAGGATTGCGGTACAAACTTCCGATCGGACCCATTCGTCTCGATTACGGCGTCAATCCCGATCCGCGCCCCGATGAAGATTTCGGTGCGTTTCATTTCAGTTTCGGCTTTGCTTTTTAGAGCGATCCGCCAAATGCGCCAAATGACGCAAAGATTCTTGTTCGATTACGCGATCGATCTTTGAAATTTTTGGTGTGATTTGGCGAGTTTGGCGGATCGCTTTTTCGAACGAATGAAAGATCGGCAAGATGAGCTCGGCGACGTTCCGGCGCAGGAGTTCCGCAAGCAGTTACACGAGCTCGCGGATTGGATCGCCGATTATCGGGAAAAAATTGGGTCGTTGCGCGTTGCGCCTAACGATAAGCCGGGCGCAATTCTGGCGGCGCTCCCGGCGCAGCCGCCTGAAAAAGGCGAACCATTCGATAAAATTCTCGCGGATATCGATCGTCTCATTGTTCCGGGAATGGTGCACTGGGGGCATCCAATGTTTCTCGGTTACTTTGGCTGGACGACGACCGCGCCCGGAATTCTCGGTGAGATCATTACGGCGCCGCTGAACGTGAACGCGATGACATGGCGCACATCGCCGGCCGCGACGGAACTTGAAACGCTCGTAATTGATTGGATTCGACAATGGATGCATTTGCCGAAGGAATTTGGCGGCGTTGTTTACGACACCGCGTCGGTCGGCGTGATGCACGCGCTCGCGGTAGCGCGCGAAGAAGGTGCGCCGTCCGTGCGCAAACACGGGCTGATCGGCGTAGGCGCGCCGATCTTTCGCATTTACGCTTCCGAGCAAGCGCACAGCTCGGCGGAAAAGGCGGCGATTGCACTCGGGCTTGGCGAAGAAAACGTGCAACGCGTTCCAGTTGACGCACTCCTCTGCATGGACGTGCGCGCATTGCGTGAAATGATCGCGCACGATGTTCGCGAAAAATTCATACCACTGGCCGTGGTTGCAACCGTCGGCACAACATCGACAGCGAGCGTCGATCCCGTCCCCGAGATCGCGAAAGTCTGCCGCGAAAACAAAATGTGGCTGCACATCGACGGCGCGTATGGCGCTGGCTTCGCCATTCTGCCCGAATATAAATCGCTCACTGCTGGTTGGAGCGAAGCCGATTCGATTGTCGTGAATCCGCACAAAACGCTTTTCGTTCCGCTGGATTTCAGTGTCCTTTATGTGCGCGATCTCGAGCGCTTGCGGCGCGTCTTCACACTCGTGCCGGAATATTTGCGCGGCGACACGGTCGAAGCGCAGAAGAATTACATGGATTACGGCATCCAACTTGGGCGCAGATTTCGCGCCCTGAAAGCCTGGATGATTTTCCGCAGCTTCGGCCGCGAAGGGATGGCCGCGCGCCTTCGCGAATGTGTGCGCCTGGCAAAACTTTTTGCCGATTGGATCAAGATCGACAAGCGCTTCGAACTCGCCGCGCCGGTAGGCCTAGGCGTAGTTTGTTTCCGCTTTGTCGGGCCTGTAGCCGGCATCGGTGATGCCGGGCCGAGGTCAACGACACCGGCTACAGTGGCGGACAAGATCGACCTGTTGAACAGCGAGATCGTGGAGCGAATCAATGCATCGGGGCGCGCTTATCTTACGCAAACGAAATTGCGCGGCCGCACCGTCATGCGGATCGGCCTTGGCAATGTTCTCACGACGGAGCAGCACTTGCGTGCGGCGTGGGAGATGATTCGGGAAACGGCGGACGAGCTGAATAGTGAGAAGTGATTAGTGAATAGTGAGAAGTGGATCATCTACTATCTCACCTCTCACTTGTCAGCGTCGCTCGCATTTGCGGCTGAGCTTCGCCGCCACTACAATTTGTGCCGCTATGATGAAGTTACTGCGCAAGCATCGGCACTGGCTGATGACGCATTTGCGGCTGAGCTTCGCCGCCACTACAATTTGTGCCGCTATGATGAAGTTACTGCGCAAGCATCGGCACTGGCTGATGATCGTGATCGCTGTTCTGGCGATTCCTTTCGTCTTCTATTTCGTGCAAACCCCGGATTACGGCGCGATGCGCTCCGATCAATTCGCTCGCATCTATGATCGCAACGTTTCGATGCTGGAAGCCCAGCAAACGGTGCGGTTATTCAGTCTGGCGCAGGCGCTTGGCATGTCTGATCTTGTGCAAAATTTGGCGCCGGGTGCCAACCAGAGCCAGAACGACAAACAGAAACAGAACGAGACTTACGTCCAATTCATTATGAACTTGCTGGTTTTGCGTCACGAGGCCGCCCGGCTAGGCATTCGTCCAGGCTCTTCTGAGGTCGCCAACGTCGTGCGCGCATTGCCGGTATTCCAGGGCGAGTCGGGCTTCGACATGAAGAAGTTCAGCGATTTTGTGCAGAATGCATTGGCGCCGAATGGTCTCGCCGAGGAACACATCGAGCAACTGGTTCGCGATGAGCTTTGCTTGAATCAAATTAAACAACTCCTGGCTACCGGCGTCTCGATCCCGCAAGCAGAGTTGGACGCGGATTACGCGCGGGGTCACGACAAAATGTACGTGAGCGTGATTCGGCTGCGGCCCGCTGATTTTGCCAAGGACATCGCAGTTAACGATGAGGATGTGCGGAAGTATTATGAAGCGCACAAGGCCGAGCTTAAAAGCGATGAGAGACGCAAGGTCGAAGTTGTCAGCCTTGCGTTGAGTGATGAGCAAAAGAAATTAACCGGCAAAGAGCGTATCGATGCCTTGCAGGAGCTTTCCGATCGCGCTAACGATTTCACTCAGGCGCTTTTGGAAAAAAACGCAGATTTCAAGCAGGCAGCTGCGAAATTTAAGTTGCCAGTCGGGACAACCGGTGAATTCACTGCAAAAGAGCCAGATCCGCAGTTGAATGTCGATCCACAGCTTGGCACTGCTGCGTTTAAGCTATCGACGCAGGAGCCGAATAGCGATCCAATTCAGGTGGCGGACGGATTTTATATTTTGCATCTTGCCGGTGTTGTTGAGGCGCGTCCACTCACAATCGAAGAGGCAAAACCGAAGATCGTAGATGCGATCAAAACCACTCGATCGCGTGAGGTGATGTCAACGAAAGGCGCGGAAATTGTTCAGCAGCTGCGCGAAGCAACCGCATCTGGCCATCCGCTTGAAGCTGCGATTCAAAACGCGGGAGTACCGGTGGAGAAGGTACCGCCGTTTACGCTGTTTGATGAATCCACGGAAGCTAAAGACAAAGAGCTGAAGAAGGAGAAGGCCGATCTTATGGCGATCAAAAATGCCGTGGCATATTTGAACTCGGGCGAGATCAGCGAGTTTCTCCCGGCGGCCGACACTGGACTCATCGCTGTATTGGAGAAGCGCGAGCAGTCGGCGGACGCAAATGATCGCGAGAAGAAAGCAGCGTTTGAAAAGCGGCTCTTAGGCAGCAAAGAACGAATTGTTTTTTACGAATGGCTGCGTGAACGGCAGCAGGCGGCCAACGTGCAATTTGCAAAAGGCTAAGCCGGCGTGGATACGCTCGACGAAATCTTTGATGACGCGAACGGCGATCTCGCCATCGGCGAATTGGAAAGTGCAGTGGAGAAATACCGGCGTTGCGTTGAGATGGCTCCGGATTTCTTCGATGGCTGGCACGCCCTTGGCATGGCGCTGATGAAGCTCGGGCGCTTCCCAGAAGCAATCGAAGCAGGAAAAAAAGCAGTGGAGCTTCGGCCTAACGACCAGATCGGTTGGACAAGTCTTTCGCTGTTCTACAATCGCGCCGGCAACATCAAGGAAGCCGAGGCAGCTGGCGCGAAAGCGAAGATTTTGTCTTGGGGTGGAAAGATCGCACAGGAATGAACGTAGCCACTGCGCTCTATCGCCGTGTTCTAAACGCCCATCGGTGACCCGTCCGGAATGTTAAACGCTTTTTGAAATTCCGTCAGATCCGACAGCGGGCCGTTGCAACGGAAACGTCGAGGCGAATGTGCATCGATCACGACTCGCCGCTTTGTATTTTCGTCGCGCTGATTCGCACTCCAAATCTGCGCAAAGCCGAGGAAGAACCTTTGCTCCGGCGTGAAGCCGTCGATTTTTTTTGCGCGGCTTCAGGATTTTGCGCGAGCGCTTTTTGCAACGCGATGCAAGCAATCTTAGCTCCACTCGACCTGCGCATTACGCAAAGACATTGACCTAGGCGCCGAGGGTTGATAGAACACGGTTCGGAACTTCATGGGCCGAAGTCAGGAGATCCGCTTTTGGACAAGTCAGTCATGCAAAATTTTCTCAAGATCCTGCATACGTTGTTCGTGAAGGGACTATTGGGTGCCCTTGTCGCTCTCCTGGGTCTGCTCGTTCTTCTGGTCGTTTTCATACCGAGTTTCTTGCTTCGCTTTTGGGAAAAGCTTTTGAAATTCCTGAGGACACGCAACTTCAAGGCGGACGAGGAGGAAAGAGACCCGTGTAATCCGCCATTCCCGGAACCGGTCATGCGCCGGCCGGATCCCTCTATCTACAGCCAAACCTATCTCGCCTCCCAAGGCGTCCCAGTTACCTGGAACAATCCAGATATCTGGATGGCCAAGGCCGCCACGCCCAATGTGATCGAACCCGATTCCTATCATTTGGAGGCGGACACTGATTACATTGTGAGCGTACAGGCGCACAATGCCTCGACCGATCTTGCGCTCGGTGTGAAGGTGCGGCTCCTCTACAGGCCTTGGAGTTTTAACTCGCCCGATCTTCTTCCTGTGGACGTCAATGCCAATGGTCAGGAGGTCGTGCGCTTCGTGAACATTGCTGGAATGGGCTCCGCTATCGCTCAATTCAATTGGCACACGCCGTCCGTGCCGCCAGGTGAAGAGCGCCATTATTGTTTGCAAGCGCACTTGAGCCATCCACTGGACGTCAATCTGGAAAACAACGTGGGCCAGGAGAACACCAACGTGCACTCCGCGAATCCCGGGCATGTCGCGCCCGGCGAGCGCATCCGAGTGGACGTACCGCTTTTCAAGCTTGGTGACGAAGCCGCGCGCGTAATCTTCCGAGCGGATGCGTACGCGATAGACGAAAAGGAAACAGTCCAGTTGCAACGGCAAACGAATACCGGGCGGCAGCGGCTCTCATTGGGTGAAAGAATCGGCAACGTCCTTCCGATGCTAGTACCTGTAGGTCGCACCCAGCCGCCGGCTCCTCCTCCCGGGCCGACGCTTCGTCGTGCGAATGCCCCCTCTGGCCGCGGCGGACGGTGGCGCCTGGTTTGGGGCCGCAGACTTCCATATACCGTCACGCGTGCTCGCTACACCGGCTACGACACTTATAAGAAAGCATTGCTCGCGCGGAACTTCGATCTTCCGCCCGGGATGGAATTCGAAGCGACGGAGCAGACGGACGGTCCGCTGCTGAAGGCGCGCGCAACCCGCAACGTCTCCGTTCAGCTTCAGGTCCCGGCTCAGGCGCCGAGCGGACAGCAGTATTCCATCAATGTCCGCGCCCAGACGGAAACCGGACGTTTGATCGGTGGGATCACTTTTTTGCTAAACGTTCAAACCTAAACTTATGGCACGAGGCTTACCTGTTCGCACGACCTGCGCCCCACCCGGAGTGGCGATATCGCACAAGAATCTTGACGGTTTGCTCGGCTTGATCGTTGCTGGATGGCTCCGGCAGCGCGGCGCATTTCTTCTCGTCCTCGTCGGGATCCTTGTTCCCCTGCTGATTTTCGTACCCTGTTTCGGTATTCCCCCCTTGATCGCGATGTTGATCGGTCTGCTGGGCGAATTTAAGGATTGGTACTACAACAGACGGCTGCTTTGCGTCGATCCCAAGGACCAGTGCGTGTTGGGAGCGATCATCCACAAACCCACCGCCTCGCCCGATGATGGTGACAGGAAAATGAATTTGCTGCTCGCGCCCTATACCGAGGCGGACATTTACCGCGCCGTTGCCACCCATCTAAATACGAATATTGGCCTGCTCAACAATCCCGCCAGCTTCAACAATCCGCCCTTTTTCCAGGGACAAGTTCCGCCCACGCCGACGATTGATCCGAATATTCTGGAGAACCCTAACGCCAGCGGAGCTGACCGCCGCGCAGAGCGCAAGAAAATTGCCGACTATCTGAAGATCATCAAAGGCAAGGACCCCGAGGATGCCGATGCCGTTTCGAATATTTACAGCAACTTCTGGGTCGGCTGTATGGATCGCCTGCTCGATCCTGCAAATACGAATCAAAACGGCGAGCCGAAGAATTTTCAGGGCCGCTTTTACCGCAAGGACCCGACGGTGCTTGATCCCGCCTCCGCCCTCTGGAAGGCGATTCCGCACGATCACGATCCGAACGTCAACTGGCAGGGAACCGACAGCTCGATCTCGCCGCTCAAAGAAAATAATCCATATGAGGTAGACCATCAGCCGCGCGGACTGAACCCCATGTTCCGTTTCTTCGACGACGACCGCTCCTACGACGAGAGCCTCCTGCCCTATCTGCATTGCGAGATCGACGGCTACGCCTTGGCCATCTTCCTGGATCAAATCTCGCTGGCGCTCGCAGCTTTCGGTGCCGCCTACTTCCTCGCCTGTCTCGGTTTGGGACCACTCCTTGGTCTCGTTATTGGCCTCGCCGCCGCTCTCCTTGCCTTCCTCCTGCAATGGCTGCTCGACGGCGGCTCCGACGCGGGCGACGCGACTGAGCCGGATGTCGATTACGATGATCCAGATAATTTCGGAGAAGAAGGCCAGCAGCTCGATGCCGATCTGGTTTCAATTTACGGGCCTTGGATCATGGATACCGAACACTCCCAGTACTTTGAAATTCATCCCGTTAAAGCCTACTACATCATCGGCCGAAACGGCCGGGGCGAGGTGGAAATCTTCGACAGCACCGAGGAACAGGAAAAGAGCGGCACGGAACGGCTCCATAACGGCGTGGTCGATCAAAGATTGCGGGACGAAATTTGCAGCCTGGTCCACCAGGCAGAGGAGGGAGATTCGGGTCCGATCCTCCTCACTCGGGATGCGCCGACGGTGCTCTCGCATGGATTAACCACTCGCTATGGCGGGGGAGGGGTGCTGGTCGATTAGCGCTCCAGCAGTCCAATCCTCCAATGCCCTGATTGGCGAGCTTGTACCCGCCCGCGCCTCGGCTCGCCCAGCCTTGGCGTAGGAAGCTGTCGCCGTGCTCTGAGCGCCTCGACCCGTCTTCATGAAGTTTCCGCGCCCCAGGCAGAGCGAGGAGGATACACCTCACCAAATATTCACGCGCTTGTCCGGCGGCCGAATCATGGGGCAGTTGTCGGGCAAGTTAAAAGCCTTCGCAAATTCCGGCATGTTCGATATCGGACCGTTGCACCGGTAATGGGTCGGCGAATGCGGATCTGTATTCAGGCGCAGCCGTAAATCTTGCTCGCGCTGATTGGCACGCCAAACCTGGGCCCAACCCAGGAAGAAGCGCTGCTCCGGCGTCAGTCCATCGATTTTTTTCTCGCGTGCCTGAGGGTTTTTCTCAAGGGCTTTTTGCAGCGCGGCATAAGCCAGCTTCACCCCGCCAATGTCCGCGATATTCTCGCCCTCAGTCAGTCCCCCGTTGATGTGGACGCCCGGCGCCGGCTCATACTCGGAGTATTGTTGCACGACCGCCTGGGAACGGTCTTTGAATTTCGCAGCCGACTCCGGCGACCACCAATCGCGTAAGTTCCCCGATGCATCGAACTGTCGGCCTTCATCGTCGAAGCCGTGTGTCATCTCGTGCCCGATCACTGCGCCCATCCCGCCATAATTCACGGGATCATCCGCTTTGGGATCGAAGAACGGTGGCTGCAATATCCCAGCCGGAAAAACGATTTCATTCATGTTCGCGTTGTAATACGCGTTCACTGCCGGCGGCGTCATTCCCCATTCCGTGCGATCCACCGGTTTGCCGATTTTTTTGAGTTCGCGATTCACCTCGAAATTCGCGGCCCGCATGGTGTTGAGAACGTATGGTCCTCTGTCGATCTTGAGTAGCGAGTAATCTCGCCACTTATCGGGATAACCGATCTTGACGTTCATCGCCGCGAGTTTCTTGAGCGCTTCCTGCTTGGTCGGCTCATCCATCCAGTCGAGCGTTTTAATTCGATCGGCCAGGGCGGCCTTGAGATTGTTAATCATCTCCAGGGCGCGCGCCTTTGCTTCCGGCGGAAAATTCTCGGCGACATAAAGCTTGCCGAGTGCTTCGCCCAAAGCTTCATCGGTTGAAGCCACCACGCGTTTCCAGCGTTGTTTAATTTCTTTTGTGCCTCGAAGAACGCCTTGGCTGAAATTGAAGTCTTCGTTTACAAAATCGTTCGGCAGGTCCTCTGCCGCGGCATTGATCAAATGCCAGCGCAAATAAGTCTTCCAAGCGTCAATGGACGTACTGGTAAAAGCCGCGTTGGCTGTCTTGAAGAATTCTGGCTGACCTACGTTGATGTCACCGGGCTCGGCGAGATTAATCTCTTTGAAGTAATCCGCCCAGTTCCAGTCCGGCGTTAGCTTTTGCAGATCGGCCTGCGTCATTTTATTGTAGTTCTTCTGCGGATCGCGCAACTCCACGCGCGTGCGCGACGCCCTGGCAAGAGACGTTTCGAAAGCCATGATCTTCTTTGCGTCACCGGTGGCTTTGCTTGCAGGCTCGCCGAGCAACGTGAGCATTTTGGTGACATGCTCGACGTATGCAGCGCGCTTCTTTTTCGAATCCTCGTCGGTCTTAGTGTAGTAATCGCGATCTGGTAGCCCGAGGCCGCCTTGCGTCGCCTGCGCAATTTCGCGTGTACTGTCCTTCTCATCCTGCCCCGAGCCAAATTCAAAAAATGCGCCGACGCCGATTGTGTGCAGGTGCGCGACTGCCTTGAGTACATCGGCCCGATTTTTGATCGCATCGATGCCTTTCAGCTCCTCTTCGAGCGGTCTGATTCGCTCAGCGTTAATTGCTTTCTCGTCCATACCGCTCGCGTAGTAATCGCCGACTTTCTGGACTTCCGGCGCTGTCTTCGCATCGACGTGCGTGTTCGCGGCCTTCTCCGCGATCTTATGCAGCGCGTCGTTATTCTTTTCGGTCAGCTCGTCGAAGCTTCCCCAGCGCGAATATTCAGGTGGCACTGGGTTGCCCTTCAGCCAGCCGCCATTGGCATAAAGATAGAAATCGTCCTGCGGCTTCACGGACGTATCCATATTTTTTGGATCGAGTGGCGGTGGATTCTTCTCGATCTGCGGCTGCGGCTCAGCGCGCAAGCTGAACGCGCTAAAGAGCGCTACGAGGGTAAAAACGAATGATTTCATGATCTTGGAAGAAAACGAATGCTCCGGGTTGTTTAATCCGGATTAGACCCTTTAAACGCAGTTCCGTTGAAGCAGCCCCCGCAGCGAGAGCGAAAATCTGGGTAGCGCACGCGTCTCGCGTGCTGGTTTCGGCGTCGCGCCGAAACGATCTTTGCTTTGACCAGTTCGATGGGATGAAAGTGAAAATTCCAGAAAAGTTCGCGATCGCGAGACGCGCTCGCCAGCACGCGAGACGCGTGCGCTACCCAGAGTGATGTTCCTCCCGTTACAGCTGCTCGATTTTGTAGCCGCGCTCTTGCAAGAGCGCAATCACACTATGCGGACCAGAGAAGTGCAGCGCACCGGCTACAATTGCAGTCGGTTTGCCGCTTTTCAGCTCCGCCTCGATCCGCGGAATCCATTTGACGTTTCGCTCATCAACAAAACGCGCGGCAATCCAAAAAGCCTCTTTCCGAAACTGCGCGTCTCCTGCCCAAAGTGCAGACGTGTCGCCTTTTCGCCACGCCTTGAGCATCCGCTTCAATTGTGCGGCACTATTCTTGTGAGGAGCCAGGGCACTACGCAAAATGATTTCACCATCGCGATCTGACAATCCACCAAGAACCGCCACATGCTCGTCCACTGATTCGAGACCCGCTATCTCTTTTCCCGCTCTTTTGGCGTGGGCGACGAAGTAATCGTCCAAACCATGAGAGTGAGAGGCGGAACCATTGCTGTAAGTCGCCGGACCGACCAGGTGCTGCGCGATCCACCACGGTTTGTAGCCGAGCCCGCTATCGAAGCTTCCCGCCCGGGGCCGCTTTCCACGATGAGGAGCGTCATTGGCTGTCGTAATATTTTCGCGGAGCCAGGCTAAGAGGTCGGGATGAATCTTCGAGCGGATATCCTGTCCCGGCGGGTACTTGGCGGCTGCCTCAAATTTCTTTTCGAACTCGGCGTGCTGAGTTGGATCAAATTCGAAGAGGAGACGCCTGGCATCTTTCATCGCAATCTCGTAGGGAACAGGCAACGGATAGTCCTTCCGGCTAAGCGCATGCACCGATCCCACCAGATAAAATGGGGCCTCTGCGTTGGTCACACGCCAGACGCAACACTTCGGCAGCGCTCCCGCAGCGCGGACCGGTATCGCGATTAGTATCGCAAGACTGAAAAGAACGCACGCAATCCAACTCCCGGTATTTCTTCGAAGAGGCAAAAACATTTCCGGTCTTTAGCGCGAAAACTTAGCAAGTCAATTAATTCCACATCGCCGTTCTCCCGCCCACGCGCAGATCGATCCGATTTGAGATCGGCACGATTTTCGATAGTATTGCGCAGGCATGGTCCTCCCCGTGAAACGTTGGTTCGCTGTCGCGTTGCTCACGACTGCCATCGCTCTGGCACGAACAGTGGCATTTGCCGCGGATGACTGGCAAATCATTAAAATCAACGGCCATGACTATCTGAGCGTCGATAACGTCTCGAGGTTTTATGGATTGCCCGCCGAAGTCGCGTCTACCGGAAGGGTTCCGGTCGAGACGGTGAAGAATCCGCTTGAGTTTGTCCGCGACAGCCGCGAAGCCATCATTAACGGCGCGCGCAGTTGGTTGTGCTTCCCGCTCATCGAGCAGGATGGAAAATTTCTGGTCTCGCGCACGGACGTGGCTAAAACGATCGAACCGTTGGTTCGTCCGCAGCGTGTTATAAATGCCGGCAAGGTTCAAACCGTGGTTCTGGACCCGGGCCACGGGGGCTACGATAAGGGAGCGGTGTGCCGCTATGGCTGCGAAAAAGATTTCGCACTGGATGTGGCGCGGAAGCTGCGCCCGCTTTTGCAGGCAAAAGGATTTCGGGTGATCATGACCCGCGAAGGCGATTACTTTGTCCCTCTGGAAGTTCGCGCCAAGATCGCCAACGCCGCGCGTAATTCAATTTTTGTCAGTGTTCATTTCAATGCGACAAATGACGACCCTAACGCCACAGGTTTCGAAATTTTTTCGTTTACGCCGCGCGGAGCGCCATCCACGTCCGATGACTCGGTCACGCCTAGTTCTTTGAGCATGCAGGCAGGGAGCCAGGTGGACGCGCAAAGCATGGCGTTATCGGCATGCATCTATCATTCGCTGCTCGGGCACATCCCAGAGTTCGACCGGGGAATCAAGCGGGCTCGGTTCGCTGTCCTGCGTCTGACGAAAGTACCGGCTGTGCTGATCGAAGGAGGGTTTCTGACGGAGCGTGGCGAGAGCAAGTTGATTGCGAAGAAAGATTGGCGCGCAAAGCTTGCGCATGCAATTGGCGTCGGAATTGAAAGCTATCAGGCGTTGCCGGTTAAAAAGCAGCCTCCGATGCTCGTGGCTGATTATCGCCGGCAAACCAAGCTAGAGCCAACTGAAGCCGTTAGTCAGGAAGGAAATCGGAAGGAAGTAGATGCAAGCTTAATCAGCCTGGTTGGCGAATCTAAGTTTGTGTCGCCGCAACAGATGTCGACGCCTTCAAAAGTCTCGCCGCTCGATTCGGCGGTCATTGTTCCCTGAATGAGATTATGGCGCGGTAATTGATTTCGCGCGGTAGGTCTTATCTACACGTTGATTCGGCTAGCGATCTTTCCTAGACTAGAGACTCAACACCAACCCAAAGCACATATGAAAACATACATCGCCTACACAATTCTCGCCTTCTTCGCCGCGATCGCTGTATCTAGCGCCGCGCCGGACAAGGAAGCTATTATCGCCAAGGAAAAAACTGCCTGGCAGGCGTTTAAGGACAAAAAGCCGGATGACTTCAAGAAAGTCGTTTCCGCGAATGTAGTAGCCGTTTCCGCTGACGGAATGCATACGATGCAACAGGAGCTCGAAGCCATGTCAAAGACAGAGATGCAGTCGTTTGATCTGAGCGAGTTCAACGTCACCTTTCCCGATCCCAAGACTGCGATCATTACATACAAGGGAAAAGTCGAGGCTACTTCCGAAGGCAAAAACACGTCCGGCACCTACAATATCGGTTCTGTCTGGCGGATGACCAGCGGCCAATGGCAAGCCATCTTTCACTCCGAGGCGAAAGAAGAACCTGCGGCCAAATCCTCAGGCTAAGCTCTGCTCCAGCAACCGGCGGTGGCCACCATTTCCCGGTGTGCATGCTGCTGTCGATCTACCAGCAACCCCGACATCATTACATTGACTTCGCACATGCGAGTCTTATTCTGACCGAGAATAGAAGTGCGGGGGAGCCGCCTGGCTGAGATGATCGGCGCCAACGTCGATCGAACCCTTTGAACCTGATGCGGGTAATGCCGCCGAAGGAAGCGAGGCTGGGCCATGCGATTTTCCCGCGCATGGCCTTTTTTGTTTTTATTAACCGCGGATTACACGGATGAATACGGAAATCGAAAATAAACATGTCGATCTTCGCGTGCTCGTTTTTTTGTCATGTCGAGCGGAGTCGAGACATACAATGAGCGGCGAAATCGAGGTGAACGAGCCGGTGCGCGTTTACGACACGAGCGGCCCGTGGGGCGATCCCGATTTTCATGGCGATGTCGAACAAGGTTTGCCGCCATTGCGCGCAAAATGGATTCGCGATCGCGACGACGTGGAAGAGATCGACGGACGAATGGTTAGGCCGATCGATGATGGGTATCTGTCCGAGAAGCATGCTGCTATCGCAGCCGGAAAACGCCCAACGCCCAACGCCCAACGTCCAACGTTCAACGGGGACGGCAGCGGATCCTCAACTCTCAATTCCCAACTCTCAACTTTCCCTGCGGGACGACCTTTGCGGGCGAAGCCCGGCAAAGTTGTCACGCAGCTACGGTATGCGCGTGAGGGAATCATCACGCCCGAAATGGAATTTATTGCCATCCGCGAGAACGGAGGTCGGGCTTCCAGCCTGACTCGGCCGGCGGGCTTCCAGCCTGCCGAATCAAACGATCTTTGCCATCAACATCCCGGCGAATCCTTCGGCGCGAACATCCCGCGCGAGATCACTCCCGAGTTTGTCCGCGACGAAGTCGCGCGAGGTCGCGCCATCATCCCGGCGAACATCAATCACCCGGAAAGCGAGCCGATGATCATTGGCCGCAATTTCCTGGTAAAAATTAACGCGAACATCGGCAACAGCGCCGTTGCGAGTTCGATCGAGGAAGAAGTGGAGAAGATGCGTTGGGCGACGAAGTGGGGCGCCGACACGGTGATGGACCTTTCCACGGGCAAAAACATTCACGCCACGCGCGAATGGATCATTCGCAATTCGCCGGTCCCGATCGGCACCGTGCCCATTTATCAGGCGCTCGAAAAAGTCGGCGGACGCGCGGAAGAGCTGACCTGGGAAATTTATCGCGACACCCTGATCGAGCAGGCAGAGCAGGGGGTTGATTACTTCACCGTGCACGCGGGGGTCTTATTAAGATACATCCCGATGACGGCCCGGCGCGCCACCGGCATCGTCTCGCGCGGCGGCTCGATCATGGCCAAATGGTGCCTGGCGCATCACCAGGAAAGTTTTCTCTACACACGTTGGGACGAGATCTGCGAGATCATGGCCGCCTACGACGTCAGTTTTTCCATCGGCGATGGCCTGAGGCCAGGCAGTATTGCTGACGCAAATGATGAGGCCCAGTTTGCTGAGTTATACACGCAAGGCGAGCTGACCCAGCGCGCCTGGAAACAGCACGTGCAAGTGATGAACGAAGGGCCGGGCCACATCCCCATG
>WNFY01003663.1_pt1 | contig 14325 bp, 15 predicted proteins | sample 5400091 | NCBI WGS metagenome assembly WNFY01 (sample SAMN13153364, study PRJNA577476) | soil metagenome | isolation source: 60 cm soil or saprolite under grassland replicate 1 | place: USA:California | collected 2016-06-15 | reverse complement strand
GGCTCAGTGGTGACTGCATGGCACTGGCGGAGAACATTGCGGTGACAAATCAGCGGACCACGGAATTTATCGAAAATGGCCTGCGAACCGGGACAGTGAACCGTGAGGAGGCAAACGCCCTCCGCGAACAGTACGAAGCCATCTGTGCTGAGGTGGTGGATCTCGAGCTTCGATTGCGAGAAGTCCAAAGCCAAATCCACAACCCTGGCGCACAAAGGGTGTTGCAACGTTCGCTGAATGAGCTCGAAACACTCAAGTCCTTAGCAGCGACCATGGTCCGGCTGTTAGGGTTTCTCTAAAAAAGGAACAATCGATCAATGGGACCGCGTGTTACTAGCGCGTTACTAGATGGTCACTGAGAAAGGAGAACGTCATGAAAACAAGAAGCATGTTGGGAAAATTATTCTTCGCAGTGTTTTGATCCATAGCAGTCGGCGGGCAGCTCGACGGTCTGAAAGGGGCCATTGAAAGGCTGGGCAACACACTCGAGGTAAGAAAGAGAGTCGCCGGACCTTTGATGATGGATAGACGAAAGGAAGGGATCATGAAAACACGAAACACATCAACGAAGCTGATCGCTATGGTGATAGCTGTGGGATCTCTATCCGCCATCTTCGCTCTCGCACTTGCACTGCCAGCGCAAGCTCAAATCGATCCTGGAAATTTCGACATCTTCCAGAACGGCAGGAAGGTCGGAGAGATATTCGTTCCAGCTCGCGCAGCCGGGCAGACCAACTACGTCGAGCACTGGGTGTTGTTCAGCGATTACGTCTACCCGAATAGTGACCTCTCCCTGAAGACGAAGATCAAAGCATCGAGGCGCATATACGCAAGTGAAGAGGACTTCTTTGCGCGCGTGCCGTGGGGGCCCGGCTTCCGCTATGTGCGTATTGACGCCACCGACACGGACAGGCTTCCAGGCCGTCAATGACTTTCAAGGAGGAAATCATGAGAAATCGAAACAGAAGAAAGCTGGTCGTGATCGCGCTCGCCTTGGGGCGCGTTGGCGACCTACGTCGCGTGGGGCGTTAGCGGGGCCCACGATTTCGCTAACATTCACAGACCCGGATACTGGTCAGATCGACTCTTTGGGAATTGAGAGTAATTGCAAATTGCTCAACACGAAAGCCGCTGGTTATAATCGCGCCTTGAATTCAATCGCGCGGAAACCAGCGCTCATGACAATTAATCTCAGCGGCTTACTGCTGCCTGTCATTACTCCATTCACCGCCGGCGAAGATATCGACGCGGATGGTCTTGCTGCAAATCTGGAGAAGTGGAACGGCACAGGTGTGATCGGATACGTCGTGCTCGGTTCAACCGGCGAACGGGTGAATTTGGACGAGCGCGAATACCTTCAGGTGATTGACACCGCTCGTCAGGCAGTGCCGCAAACGCTCAGCTTCATTGCCGGCGCAGGTCAGCAAAGTACGCACGGAACAATCAAGGAAATCGCACGAGCTGCACAGGCCGGCGCAGAAGCAGTGCTCGTTATCACTCCTCATTACTATCGTTCGGCCATGACCCAAGAAACGCTCGTGCGACACTATATGACGGTCGCGGACGCTTCGCCGGTTCCGGTGATCCTCTACAGCATGCCCGATCTCACCGGAATCAAAATTGAGCCTGAAACCGCCGCGCGCTTAAGCGAGCATCCGAATATCATCGGCATTAAAGACAGCTCGGCGGATCTAGCAGAACTTGCCGAAACGGTTCGACTTGTGCGCCGCGGTTTCGCGGTCTTGATCGGCAATGGCACAGTTTTGTGCGAGGCCTTACAAGCCGGAGCAGGAGGAGCCATTCTCGCCGTTGGTTGCGTTGTACCGCAACTCTGTCTTGAGATTTATGAAGCGGTTCGCGAGAACGACATCGAGCGCGCCGTTGCTTTGCAGGAAAGATTGACGCCTCTGGCGCGAGCCGTCACGAAGACTTATGGAATCGGCGGATTGAAAGCGGCAATGGAGATGGCTGGTTTCGTTGGGGGAGCTGTGCGCTCGCCATTGGAAAGACCGAGCGAGGAAGCTTCAGTGGAGATTGAGAGTTTGCTTCGCAAGGCTATTGACGCCTGCAGCGAAGTTGCGTTCACGAAGGCATCAGAGCCCCGACCGTAAGGGAGGGCTGCTTGTCTCTGAAACGATCATAGTCGATTAGCGGCCCTCCCTTACGGTCGGGCTTCTGACACTTTTGCCTCACTGGCACTCGCAACACGCCGCGCGTAGAATGATCGAATTGGAGCGACGCCTAAGTTGAACACCGCTGAAACTGCCTGTCACAGTACGCCGCAAGAAGCAGGGCTGCGCATCGAAACAATTTCGCTTGAACGAATTCCACAACAGACTCGCCTCTTTCTCGATTATCTCCGTGACCCGGTCGCGCTGCGTCGTTTTTATCCTGAGGCAGTTCGATTCCATTATGATCTACCGGCGCGCGCCGGACGAGTTTTCGGCGCCTACCAAATCGATCGAAACCAGGTTTGCGAGGCGCTCAAGCGATTAAATCGCGGCTGGGCAGCGCCTGAAAAGACTCTCGCAAACATCAGTTTATTGCGCGAAGCGGACTGCCTGGCGGTTGTGTCCGGGCAGCAAGCCGGGCTCTTCGGGGGTCCGTTGTATACGATTTACAAAGCGCTGTCAGCGGTGAAACTTGCTGAGTGCATGTCGCAACGAGGCGTCAAAGCCGTTCCTGTATTCTGGATTGCCACTGAAGATCACGATTTCGTCGAAGTCGCTGCGGCCGAGTTCATCAATCGCGATTGCGCTATCGGACGCGTCAGCGTTCCGTTGGAAATGCATGCAGAAGGATCTCCGGTTGGGCGCGTCACTCTGGATGAATCAATTAATGCAACGATCAAGAATCTCCTGGAGGCTTTGCCGCAAACTGAGTTCAGCGACGATCTTGCAAATCTTCTCAATCGTGCATATCAACCAGGACGAAAATATGGCGATGCGTTCGCACGCTTGATGACGGCTTTGGCCGGTCAGTACGGCTTGGTTCTTCTCGATCCGCTGGACGCGCAACTGAAGAAGTTGGCCGCGCCGCTTTATGCCGAGGCCGCACGTCGGGCACAGGAGATTGCCATCGCCATTGCCAAACGCAGTCGTGAGCTGGAAGAAGCCGGCTATCATGCGCAGGTGTCTCCGACGGAAAACTCCTTTCCTTTGTTTCTTCACGACGAAAACGGCGCCCGTCATGCCTTGACGCGAACCGACAGGGGGAAGTATCAAGCGAAGAACGCGGGGCAGAAGTCTGACCGTCAGGGAGGGCTTGATGGCGTCAGGGAATACTCCGCCGACGAACTAGCTGAGTGGGCCCTGCGCGAGCCGGAGCATTTCAGTCCGAACGTAACTTTGCGTGCCGTAGTGCAGGATTATCTCTTGCCGACCGTCGCTTACTATGGCGGCTCTGCGGAGATTGCTTACTTTGCACAGACCGCCGAAGTCTATCGCATCCTCAATCGCCCGGTGACTCCGATCTTGCATCGCGCGAGCATGACAATGGTTGAGAGACATACCTGGCGTGCTCTGGAACGTTACAACATTGGGTTAATCGACTTCTTCGCGGGACAGGATCACGTGGTCAGCCGTATTGTTGCAGAGCATTTGGGAAAAGAAACATCGGGAGCGTTCGACCATACGACCAAGACTTTCAATAGCGAGCTTGACGGCTTGGAGGAGCGACTCCAGCAGGTCGACCCAACGCTGGCTGAAGCACTGGAAACAGGTCGCCGCAAGATCAATTATCAAATCGATGGACTACGTACCAGGTTTCAACGTGCCCAGGTCGCCCGCGATGAGGCGGTGCATCGCCAGCTACAACGCGCATTCGATCTGCTTTATCCCGAAAAGACTTTGCAGGAGCGGCGAATAAATATTACTTCGCTACTGGCGCGACATGGTCATTACGTTGTCGATTGGATCTTCGACGCGATTGATCTTGGGTCGAATGAGCACGAGATTGTGTATCTTTGAGCCTAGTCAGCTGTTCGTTGTCAGTTGTCAGTGGTCAGTTGCAATCGACTGACAACTGACTACTAACCACTAACTACTGACCACTAACTGTTGCCATGTCAAAAATCCGCGTCCTCCCTGACCATATTACCAACTTGATCGCTGCCGGCGAAGTGGTTGAACGTCCTGCTTCCGTTGCTAAAGAGCTGGTTGAAAACTCAATCGACGCCGGCGCGCAACGCATCGTCATTGATGTCGAATCCGGTGGTCGCCGGTTGCTTAAGGTCGCGGATGACGGTGAAGGCATGTCGCGCGATGACGCGGTGCTGGCCTTCGAGCGGCATGCGACGTCGAAAATCAGCAAGGCGGAAGACCTGAATGCTATCGGCACACTCGGCTTTCGGGGTGAAGCCCTCGCCTCGATTGCATCGGTGGCCCGGGTCGAACTAATCGCGCGCACTGAGAACGCTGCGGCGGGAACTCGCGTGGCGATCGAGGGTGGACGCATGCGGGACGTGAAAGACGCGGCCCATCCCCGCGGCGCGACAATCAGCGTGCGCGATCTCTTCTTCAACACCCCCGCGCGTCGAAAGTTCTTGCGTTCCGAAGCTACTGAAAGCTATCACTTGACGAATCTGGTCACGCATTATGCGTTGGCGCATCCGGAAATCGCTTTTACTTTGACGAACAATGGCCGCGAAACCTTGCATGTGGCTGCGGCGCAGGATCTACGTGAGCGCGCGTATCAAATCTTCGGAGGGCAGTTTCTGGACAGCTTGCTGGAAGTAAACAATCAATCATCGGAAGCGACTAAACCCTCGCCGGCCCAAATCGCGAAGGTGCAAGGTTTCGTTTCGGCGCCGCGAGAGCGCCGCACCTCGCGCGACGCGCAATTCCTCTTCGTCAATGGACGATTCGTGCGCGACCGTCTGATTGGCCGAGCGTTATCGGAAGGCTATCGCTCAATTCTGCCGCACGGCGTGTATCCCGCCGCGCTATTGTTCATCGAAGTGCCGCTCGAAGAGGTTGACGTTAATGTTCATCCCGCGAAAACCGAAGTCCGTTTTCGCCGCACCGCCGCCGTGGCTGACGCCGTACGCGAGGCCGTGCGGGCTGCGTTGGCGAGCGCGGGATACACGCCTGCGACCGATAACCGCGATTTATCATCAACAACGATCGGAGACGAGAGAGACGTCGCTGAAGCTGCGACGGCAAACGTCGTGGATTCCGTTCCTTCGGAAAGTGCATTGGCATCACGAGATTCTTTTGCTTTGAGACCTCAGCCGCAACAAGATCGGATTGGCTTTGGCGTCGGGGCCGTGCCTCAACGTGAGCCGACGCCGATTGCAATGCACACGACGCAAGCGACGCTCGCCGGATCGGCGTCAGCTCAGCAACCTCCGCCCGCGAAGACGAACGCGGCCGGTTTGAAAGTCGAAGCCGAGAAGTCTCGAGGCGAATTCGAAGATAAGAGCGAAATCTCCGCTTTGCCTCAATTGCCACCACTCGATTCTGCGCTCAAATTCGTGCGAGAGGTTGCGGTTGAATCGCTCTCGTCAAATATTCGTCCGCTGGGACAACTTGATGAAAGCTTCATCATTGCTACGGACAGAGAAGGTTTGCTGTTAATCGACCAGCATGTCGCGCACGAGCGTGTGTTGTTTGATAAATTTCGTGCACTGGAAACCGCACGTCGAGCGGAATCGCAGCAACTCTTGATTCCGGAAACTTTCGATCTCACGCCGGCACAAGCCGCAGCGTTCGAGACCGTGGCAGCCGAGCTGGAGACTTATGGGTTCGGTTTAATGAGACTTTCCGGACGCACGGTGGCGATTAAGGCTACGCCCGCAGATTTGCCGGCGAGCGAAGCACGAAACGTCCTCAAGGAGGTCCTCGATACAGTCGATTCGGAGAAACGCGGCGTGGCCCGCGCAACTTTGCGTGAAGAGATTGCTGCTTCCCTCGCCTGTCACGCGGCGATCAAAGTGAATATGCCGCTGGCGCCCGAGAAAATGCGCTGGCTAATTGATCGGCTGTTAACAACTTCTTCGCCGACCACCTGCCCGCACGGGCGACCGGTGATTTTGCGCCTGGCGACGCAGGATATCCTGAAGGGCTTTCATCGAATCTAGTGGGGCAGTAGCCCGACCGTCAGGGCTCTTCATTACTCCCTTCTCCCCTTTGGGAGAAGGGCTGGGGAAGAGGGCTTAGCTGGGCGCGCGCGCGCGATACTCAGACCCTCTCCCTAACCCTCTCCCAGAGGGAGAGGAGAGCAAGGCAGAGCCCTCCCTGACGGTCGGGCTACTGCCCCGGAGGTTAATGCGCCCACGGTAAAGCCTTCAAAGCCCATTCGCTATCTGAATACTTTTGGCTCAGCTCCTTCGCAACTTCCCCTAGTACGGTGTGATCGTTTGTGGCTTTGTAGTGGCTCACTGCGCGCCAATAGACTGCTTCAGGAGCCACAGCGGTGTCGGCATAATTTTCAGCCACCGAAGCGTAGGCTTTTTCAGCGGCGGCCCATTTCTTATTCATGAACGCAACACGTGCCAGTCCGATCTCCAGGCGCGCTCGAAACCAATTTGTGGGCAAGTAACCTTCGATGCGCGAGCGTTCGACGCCACTGGCATCCATTACTAGAATCGTCGGTGTCCAACGGGCGTCGAATCGATGAAACCATGCCGGATGCTCTTTGATATGGGCCTCCAACGGCACAAACGTTTGATTGATGAAATTGGAAACTTCTTCGTCGGCGTATGACTCAGCTTCCAGCCGAGCACAAGCGCCTCAGGCAGGTGCTGCGGAGAAATCAATTAATAGAGGCTTGTTCTGAGTTTTCGCTTCGGCGAGGGCAGCATCAACGTCTTTCTTCCAATCGACTGACATACTTCGACCTCCAATTAGAAAAGTTTCAGCCAAATCGTGCCAGGGGTTGTGAGTTATTATCGCCTACAGCGTGATAAGTGCAACGACGCATCGAGGAACTTGCGTTTTTACAGTTCGGCCAACGTTCGCAATACGAGTTGAGTGTCCAACAAATCCGGCAATAACGCATCCGGCCGGCATTCGCGCAAATCATCCGCGGAATGGATACGGCCTGTCGCAACTGCAACGGAGTGCGCGCCAAAGTGACGAGCGCAAGCGATGTCGTTGGGAGTGTCGCCGATAACAATGAACTGTTCGGGTTGAAGATCAGCACCGAGATATTCATTGATTCTTTGCGCTGCGATTGCCGGAAGATCGCGACGATCAAATGATTCGTCGCCGAACGCGCCGGGCAGTTGAAAGAATTCCGACAGGCCGGTAATTTCCAGCTTCAAATGCGCGGCTGGTTCGATGTTTCCCGTCAGTAACGCCGACAGGTAACGTGGATGCTCGTCCAGAGCTTGCAAGATTTCGCGCGCGCCGGGCATCGCTTCAATGATATGCGCCCCGTTGCCGGTCGCGCGTCTCATTTCTTCTATATAACAACGACGGAGTTCGTCGATTCGTGACGTGATGTGATCCCGCGTGATGCCTTCGCCGCGCAAAGCTTCTTCGACAATCTGCAGGTCGGTCATGCCGGAGACGATCATCTGGCCCAAACAACCCGATGTACCGAAGACGGCTTGCAGCATTGGGATGGTGTAATCCTTGAATACTCCATACCGACGGCCTCTCACGAGTGTGCCGTCGAGGTCCCAGAGAAGGACACGCATGGATGAAAAAGATTGATTCATTTGTTCATTGATTCAATGACTCAATGAGTCAATGATTCAATTTGCTATTCAATAATCGCCAACACATCCCCGGCATTCACTGTGGCGTCCGCTTGCACATTCACCGCCACCACGGTACCGGCTTTTGGCGATTTCATTTCGTTCTGCATCTTCATTGCTTCAACGGTAACTATGCCCGCACCTGCCTCGACTTGCACGCCAACTTCCACAAGCACGCGCACGACCTTGCCAGGCATTGGCGCGATGATACGAGCGGCAGCATCGCCATGCGCGGCCGCGCTTGTAGCTCCGCGCAAACGTTTTGAATCAGTTAGCGTAACTGAGTAATGTGTTTTGCCTACGATGACATCGATCGACTTGCCCGATTCAGGACGGTCTTCGACGCGGCAATTAAAGACGTGGCCATCGGAAATCAATAGATAACCACCAGCATTTGATTCATGCAGGTCGAGTTCGTAATGACGATCGCCGATGGTCGCGCTGAAACGTCGGCCTGCGCGCCAAATTTGGATGTCAGTTTCAAATTCAGCAATTGCCGCGCGTAGTTTCATCGGGTAGTGATCGGGTGTAGTGATCGGCTTTCCAAGGTTTCGCTCCGTAGAAGCGAGATGTTTATAGAGTTTGGCTAAGCCTTCGATTTCAGCTCCTTTAGGAGCGCAATGTCGTTTCGCTGCTAAAGGATCCCGCAAAAAACTATCGCTATAATATTTCGCGCCTAACGGTGCTCGGATGCTTTTCTGCTATACCTTGCTTTAGTCCCGCCGTTCGTCCCGCCAGCTTCCATTTGCTTTCCTCGCATGGCCGATGGTCCGTCGGCACTTCTCGCTGCGCCCGTGCATATGCAAGGGCCGCCACAATGACCGCTATGTCGCGTTCCAGCAGGCTGGAAGCCTGCGGTCCGTCCGCGGGATGGGGACGCTCCTTTTGTTCGTTCTGGCCCTCCCGCCGCTTCTTCACCCGCTCCCAAAACCGGCCAATAAATCCAGTATCAAGACGGCCGGCGATGAATTCCTGATCACGAACGACTTCGCGAAAAAAAGGCAACGTCGTCTTGATCCCTACCACCGCATACTCATCCAGCGCGCGACGCAGGCGATCAATTGATTCCTCGCGAGTGCGTCCCCATGCGGCCAGCTTCGAAATCATTGGGTCGTAGTAAATCGAAACCTCGTCACTCTCGGTAATGCCGCTGTCATCGCGAATTCCCGGACCCGCGGGCACACGCAGAAAGCTAATTTTGCCAGGTGATGGAAAGAAATTGTTTTCCGGGTCTTCCGCATAAACGCGACATTCGATTGCATGGCCTGACCATTGTATATCCTGCTGAGTGAATGAAAGCGGCCTGCCGGCAGCGACGTTAATTTGCTCGCCCACCAGATCGATTCCGGTAACCAGTTCGGTGACCGGATGTTCAACCTGCAAACGCGTGTTCATTTCCAGGAAATAGAATTCACGTGTCACATCCGAGAACAGGAACTCGATGGTTCCGGCGCCCACATATTCGACAGCCTGGGCGATACGAATTGCAGCTTCACCCATTCGCTTTCGCAGGTCAGCATCATTCATGGGCGAAGGGCATTCTTCGATTAACTTCTGATGACGCCGCTGAATCGAACACTCTCGCTCACCGAGGTGAACATAATTGCCGTGAAGGTCCGCGAACACCTGAATCTCGATATGCCGCGGGCGCTCGATGACTTTCTCGAGATAAACGTCGGAGTTGCCGAAAGCCGCCGCCGCTTCTGATCTGGCAGTCTCAAAAGCCGACGCGAGTTCACTTTCAGAAGCAACCTGACGCATACCTTTCCCGCCGCCACCGGCCGCGGCTTTCAACATCACCGGATAGCCAAGCTGACCGGCAGTGCTAAGTGCTTCGTCAAAACTTCCCAACGGTTCAGTCGTACCGGGCACAACCGGCACGCCGGCATCGATTACCGCGCGCCGAGCGCTCGTTTTTGAGCCCATGATTTCCATAGCTCTGGGCGTCGGACCGATGAAGGTAAAACCCGCCTGACTTGCGGCGCGCGCGAAGTCAGCATTCTCAGCCAGAAAACCATAGCCCGGATGAATCGCCTCGGCTGCACCTTGCTTCGCGGCCGCAAGGATCGCTTCGATATTTAGATAACTCTGGGCGGATGCAGGCGGGCCGATGCAATAGGCTTCGTCTGCCAGGCGAACGTGCAATGCTCCAGCGTCAGCTTCCGAAAAAACAGCGACCGGAGAGATTCCGAGGTCGCGACAACCGCGAATGACGCGAACAGCAATCTCGCCGCGATTAGCTATTAAGATTTTGCGAAACATTGAAAAGACAGCGACGAGTATCGGTGACGAATGACAAGATTAGATAGTACGAGAAGTTTCCCTCGCTTGTCACTTGGTCGTGACTTATCGCTGCTTAAGGAGTGCGTGGACGTGATGAGATGGTTGATGATGGGAGTTCGGAAACTGCGGTGATCATTCCGTCGTGCACGATCAGATCATCATCGGTAAACATTATCTTATCTTCGCCCGCGAGACGCAGATCATAGTTAGTAAACGAAACACCATGATCCGCTGCTGCCTCGACATTAGGTAGCGTCGAAACGTTGCGCAAAGCCGCTCCCCGCAGAGTGAGAGGTTTAACTTTGGTCGAGGCAGACGCCAAAACTGTCGTTGGTTGATAGCCGTTCGAATCGATATAGCGGAGCGCTTCAGCTATCGCGCCGTTAGGATCGGGCAGTTTGTCCAGCTCCTTAAGATCTGAAGGATATGTACCGTTCAGATCCCGGAATTCCAGCAGGGCACGATGAATTGTATAGATCCGAGCATTCGACTCAGCCTCGACCGCCCACTGATGCCTTCGCAACCGCTCCGGAACGGTAATGCCAATCAGAGTTGCAACCAATATTGTCGCCATTGCCGCTGCAGCGAGGCCCGAGCGTGCAAAACCCAACCCGGCAAGCCTGGTCGGTGCAGACTTGATAGTACGAATCAGCCGTCCGCTGCTCCACAAAACGGCGATCGCCACCGGAAGCGCGACCCACTTCAAGCGCCAGGCGACAACTTCGCCGGCTGTAACTATCTGCCCAAATCGAAACCAGATACCTTTGTTTTGAACGAGCACAGCAATGAGAGAGCCGAGGAATGCGGACAACATTAAGCCGCCGCTAACGAAAGCGACGGTTGCATGTCCGTAAGAGGTCAATTCATGCTCTGGCCTGGCTAACGGCGGACCGACAGCCCGGGCGCCACACCATCGACAACCGGCGCGCAGATCGCCTTCAACGTTCAAGCCGCAAGCAGGGCAAAGGGTCAATATTTTATTACCTCGGAAGAAAAACCGCGCGAGTAAATTAGAACTGAGGCTACCCGTTCGTCAAGAACTAAATTGTTAACAAATTCTTTTCAGCGCCGGTCTTGCCGTGATTGTTGAATTAGCGACTACACCTCAAGGACGCCGACTAGCCTGTTTTATGAGCGAAGGTTGGCTTCGGTCTTATATCCGGAGGCGCGCTTTCATTCGCGGTGACTGCGGTCTGTACAGCCTCACTAGCCTCGCTCTTGTTCACTTCGATCCAGGTGTGATACATGCGATGCGCAAACGTCCAGTAAGAGCCGACCGCCAAAACCCACAGCACCGCCGGCATGCGGTTGGCAAAGAAGTTGTGCGAACTGGGACGAGTTGAAAGGGCGCCAATAATAAAGAGCACGACGCGCTCTGGCCGCCGCAGGAAACCAACATCGCATTTAGGAATCATGCTCTCCGCACGCGCGCTGGCGTAACTCACCATCACTGAGCCCATCAGACCTGCCCCCGCCAGAAAAACATTCAGCGTCGAATGGAATTCAGTGTCACGCGCGTAAAAAACCATCAACCCCACAAAGACGACCATGTCAGACAGTCGATCGAGCGATGAATCCAGAAAGCCACCGAAGCTCGTCACTCGGCCTGACATGCGAGCGACCTGCCCATCGAGCATGTCGAACAGGTTCGCGACAATCAGAACGATGCCGGCCCAAAAGAACTGGCCCAGGCCGAACAAGAGACCCGAACCAGCATTGATCGCAACTCCAACCACAGTAAGAATATTCGGATTGATATGACCGTAGGCCAGCCAGCGCACCATTGCATCAATAATTCGCTGTCCGGCCCGGCCGATGCTCGCTCCAAACATTCTTTACGTTATTCTCCCGTGTTGACTGAAGCTAGTAGAACTCGTTCCCGATTGATAATGATAATACGTAAGGCCGGATATAGAAATGAGGAAGTACACTGCCCGCGCAGCAGAGGCATCTTGAGCAGCGGTAAATCAGCAGCTGGACTTCGGCTAACTTCAACTCGATCTGTGCGCTGTCCAGTTCGACGCAAAACTTCGCGCCAATGTGTTGAGAGAATTCTTTCTCGGTTAAATCAGCGGCAATGGGTTCATTTGCTCGCTTCATCATGAAGCGTTGTTAGCCGCTTGATCTCAAAGCGGCGCGAACCTGCCGGTGTAGTTACGGTCACTTCGTCGCCTTCTTCTTTGCCCATTAGGCTGCGACCGATTGGCGAGACCGTGGAGATTAAACCGGCGGGTGGATCGCTCTCTTCGGGAGTCACCAGGCGATAACTTACTTCTTCATTGCGTTCGGCGTCGTGGAGCAAGAGCGTAGAGCCATAGGCCGCTTTATTGCGCGGGACTCTTGACAAATCGATAGATGAAACTTCGCTCATCCGCTGGCGCAGCTCGCGAATGCGCGCCTTCACCATTGTCTGCCGTTGCAATGCGGTTTGATACTCCGAGTTCTCACGCAAGTCGCCAAACTCGAGGGCGCGCTTCATCTCTTTGGGCAGATGAATACGCAGCTCGCTTTCCAATTCATCGAGCTCAGCTTGCAAACGTTGTTTGACGCTACTTGTTAAATTGCTGGACAAGCAAAAACAGACGGCCTTTCTGCGATCAAACAACCTTCCGGCTTTCTAGAATGGTGTGTCCCGTTGATCGCTTTCAATTTGTTGCCTTCCGGAGTCAAGCATTGCCTTTGTCGTTCAAAGCATCTTCAATCGCCTGGCGCATCAGTTGCGGCGTTGATAGCGGGCTGAAGCCTTCAAAGTGCTTCACGATGCGGCCGTCGCGAGAAATCACAAAGCTTTGCGGGATCACAGACCGCCCGTTGACGATTTGCACCAGCAGAGCTGCCAGACTTCCGTTATCCCAAACGATTTTGTAGTTGACGTTTTGTGAACGAATATAATCTTTTACGTGGGCAGGATCGTTGTGTTCGTTATAAGTTGTCGCCAATCCGAGGACCACCAACCCACGCGCCTTGTATTCATTGTTCATTTTCACGAGCTCAGGCATTTCGAGACGGCACGGCCCGCACCACGTGGCCCAGATGTTGACGACTATGACCTTGTTGGCATAATCGGAAAGCTTCAACGAGTCACCGTCGAGTGTTTCTACTTTTGTGTCGCGCAACTCCTGGGGCAGAGTAGGCGGAGCGGCGTTGCTCGCCATCGGCGGCACCGTCTTCGGTGGCGGCGCAGTCGTAGAGCGATTAGCGGCAGCGTTGTTACTTACTTCGGTGGAGTTGCAACTCGACAACCCCAGCGCTGCCAACAAGCCGACGGAGATAAGACTGAGCACCAGGCGCCACGGCGTCCAGAAAGGCTGTTTTACACCGGTACCTTTGGAGGGAAAATTCTTAGCTAAAGCCATTGACTCCTACTTTCTGATGAAGTTACCGCACTGTCATGACTCGAAAAGTGGCAATCCGCGCCAGGTCATCGCCAATAATCGCATACTCACCCGTTATCAGCGAAGTGCGCGGACGCAGCTCCATGAAAACCTGATCGCCGGCCGGCGCCAAAACCCGAATCGAGGGTTTGATTATTTCTTCCGAAGCAATGGCAAAACCGCTCAATCCTCTCTGGGCCACAGCCGTGACTCTGCGCGAGCCACGATGGGGCGTAAGCCAGACCAGAAACGGCGGATGCGTGCCGGCACGTTGATAGGTGAAAACAAAAAATCGCGGCGTATCGGTTTTCAAGGTGGTGGCGGCGTGTTCGCCCTTCAGTTCGATGAAACTGACCTTAGTGCTTTTCGAGACTGCGTCAGGGTGCAGCGGCGTTTGTCCTTGCTCAAAAGGTAACGTCAGCAATTTGTTTTGTTCGTCCAGGAAATAAATCAGCCCGCGGTCTGAAGGCGGAGACGGAAGAAATTCCTGTGTGGTTTGAGCTTGTCGGGCGAATGCCATAGTGCATCCAAGCAGAATAAATTGGAGATATTGTTTAATCTTGAGCATTTGCCCTTGCCGTTTCACGATTGTTGGACATCCAATGCTTGTGGTCAAGCGACCGCTCACAGTAGACTTTATCAGAGCTAACCAGTGCCTGACGGTACACCGGACTACTTAATAAGCCTGATCTTTCGGAGTGAAAAGATGAAGATGATCCAAACTTCGCTCTCGTCCCGCTTCGCCGCCTCAATTCTGGTTTTGGCCGTATCATGTTTTGGTGGCGGCAGCAAATTGCTGGCCCAGGACATCAGCGGTGGCGCGAGTGTACTGCTGGCGAGCGCCGACGTTGAGGCCAAGTTGGGCAAAGGCATTTTTACCAGCCCGCAGAATATCGCGCATGCACCCAAGCACCTTGAAAAGAAGACCGTCGCTCGTCCCGTCCGTGCCGCCCACTCACAAAGGCA
>WNFY01005109.1_pt1 | contig 14326 bp, 19 predicted proteins | sample 5400091 | NCBI WGS metagenome assembly WNFY01 (sample SAMN13153364, study PRJNA577476) | soil metagenome | isolation source: 60 cm soil or saprolite under grassland replicate 1 | place: USA:California | collected 2016-06-15 | reverse complement strand
GATCGACGCGAAGACGACGAAGGTGACGTGGTGGCCGTTCCCCACTCCGAACGCTCGCGGCCGCCGCATGAACATCGACGATCAGGACCGCATCGTGGTGACCGAATACCGCGGCAACAAGGTCGCGGTGTTCGACACCCGGGCGGAGAAGTTCACCGAATACGAGCTGCCGGCACGCACGTATCCGTACCGGGCCAATTTCGACAAGAACGGCGAGATCTGGGCGTCGACAATGCATACCGACCGGGTCGTGCGCCTCGATCCCAAGACCGGAACCGCAGTGCAGTACCTGATGCCGTCCGACACCAACATGCGCACGGTGTTCGTCGACAAGTCGACGACGCCGACGACGTTCTGGGTCGGGAGCAACCACGACCACCGGATCGTGAAGGTCGAGCCGCTCGACTAAAGTCGCGGCACCGTCGCCGGTTCGGCACCGGCGATACGTAGGGAAAACGTAGGACTCTACAGGGAGAACACCGTGCTCCAGAAGACCCTCGGCAGGATTCTCGGATGTGCGTTGTTGTCATACGGCAGCACTGCCCTGGCGTTTACGGTGATACTTCCGCAGGAGCAATTGATCCCGAGCACCACCCTCACCGACTCGTTCACCCTCCAAGCGCAGGTCCAGCCGATCGCAGGGACCATCAGGGCGCAGATATTCGGTCTTCGACGCCCGGGAAGCTCCAAAAAAGTGACGCAAGCCGGCGGCATGATGCTGGCGGCCAACGACCATTCGGGCAGCGCGAGCGACGTCAATTACCTCGCGGCCGCAGCCGACGACCCGTCCGGCGCGGGGGGCGGAAGCGGCGGCGGCAATCCCCAAAGCCTGTGGATCAGCTCCACGACCGACTCGCTCGAGAACACGTTCTTCCGGACCGCCTTCTATGGCGCGACCCAGAACGTTCTTGCTGGATACGACTTCACGCGGTCGGACAGGTACGTCCTGGGCATCTCGGGCGGCTATGAAGCAAGCAATTTCGCCACCAAATTCAATTCCGGAAACGAAAAGACGGGCGGGTACAACCTCAATCCCTATTTCGCCTGGCTGCTGTCAGACAGCTGGAGCCTGGACTTGATCGCGGGGTACGGCACGTTCAACACCGATCAGTCGAGGACGCTAGGCTCGGTAACCCCTCCGGCCACGGTCGCGGTGGACAGCGAATTCTCGTCGAAACGCGGCTTCGCATCGACGAACGTCACCAATATCTCGGGCTGGGGCAACTGGAAGCTGACCGGCTCGCTGGGTTACCTCTGGTCGAAGCGCGACCAGGACGCTTATACGGAAAGCAACGGCAGCGCGGTAGCCGGATCGAAGCAGACCTCCGGGCAATGGAACCTGCTGGGGGAGGCCGCCTATGGCCGCGGCAATTCGGAAACCTTCTTCGGCGCGCGCTACGAAGGCATCCGGAATTACCGGAAGATCGAGTTCGTGACGGGCGAGCAGCCGGCCAACGATCCCACCAGCGTTCTGCTGACCGCCGGGTGGCGCCATTTCGGCAGGGGCCTGACGGCAAGCTTCGTGTTCAGCGGGCGCGTGGCCCAGGAGCAAGTCAAGGAGCACGGTTTCTCGATGGTGCTTCGCGCCGACCTGTAGAAGTACGTCAGCGCGCTCTTCTCGAAATGGCGTCGTAGCGGCGGATCGCGTTCGCCGCGTAGTACTCGACCGGGGCGAAATCGTCGGTCAGCACGGGATGGGAATCGAGCGGGGCGTCGGACGCACGCCACTCCAGCGCTGCCGCCTGCCCCAGGTCGGCCCGCCGGTCCGGATTCGAGGCGTTGTGCCCGACAAAGATGAAGTTCTGCAGCTCTTCGCTCGCGGGACCGACCGTGGCGATGACATAGACCTGCGGAAAGGCGGCGCGCATCGTCCTGAGAACGGAATAGATCGTCGCCCGGGTGTCCGGCGCCAGGCTGCCGTAGAAATTGGCGATCAGCACGCCGTCCTCCTTGAGCCTGCTCCTCGCCAACCGGAAGAACTCGAGGGTGGCGAACTGCGGGGGCGCGGAAATGAACGAGCGGTACGCATCCGAGAAGATCAGGTCGTAACGCTCCTCCGTATCGTGCAGGAACCGGCGCCCGTCGATCACGTGATTTCTCAGTCTCGCGTCGTCGGGAAGGTCGAAATAGCGGAGCGCCAGCGCGTGCAGCGATGGATCGATTTCGGCCACATCGACGATCGCGCGCGGGGAGTCGCGCAGAATGGACCTGGGCACGCTGTACGCGCCGCCGCCGATCGCCAGGGCGGTCTTCAATTCGGGAGTGAACAGCCGGTACAGATCGAAGTACTGGGTGTAGTCGAAAGCCATGCTGCTGTCGTCCAGATACAGGCCGCCGCTGATATTGAGGTCCTGCAGCAGGATGCGCGCGGTCCGGCCGCGATAAGGAATATCGCGGATCACGATCTTTTCGTACAGGCCGTCCGCCGAGCAGCACCAGGCCCGACCCCGTGCCGGCGATGATGTTGCCGATTCCCCAATGCGGGATCAAGAGGAACCCCGTGGCGAGGCTCCCCGCAATGCTGCCCAGCGTCGACCAGAAAAACACCAGCCCCGATGCATTGCCGACGCCCCTGCCGGCCTCGCGCGCATGCAACAGCGTGATCGCGAACGGCGACAGCATCGCCAGAACCATGGCGGGCAGGAAAAACATCAGGAAAGATACGATCAAGGGGCCGTCGATCAGGGACAGCTTGTAAGCTATGCCCGGCAACAGGACTGCATTCAGGAATTGCAGCAGCAGGACCGAGAAACCCGCGATGACGATCAAAGAGAAGAACCACACGGCCGACGGCCTGCGGTCCGCCAGCGAACCGCCGAGGTAGTAGCCAAGGCCCAGCGCAGCTAGGATAATGCCGATGACGCTCGATATCGTAAAAATGGAATTGCCGAAAAAAGGCGCCAGCATCCGTATGGCGGTGATCTCGACGATGAGGACGGCCATGCCGGCCAGCGTAACGGACAGCAGGAGCCCGAATCTGTGACCGCGGGCGCTCATGGGCGGAGTGTCGGGTGCCGCTCGGGTGAAAGTCAAGGAGACGCGAAATGAAACTCCACTCTGTCGGCATGAGCCTGATCGCCCTGGTGCTGGTGGCGGCGGTCGCCGAAGCCCAGACTCCCTCCGTCGGGCGCGCGTCGCGGCTCACGGGCGAGCAATTGAGCAGCGCGCAGGCGCAGGGCGGCCCTGTACGGAAGCTGGCGGAGGGAGATTCCCTCTTTGCAGGAGAGCGCATTCGCACGGGCGCCGGGACGGTCCTGCAGATCGAGTTTACGGACAATTCCCGTTTTACCCTCGGGCCGAATGCGGAATTCGAAGTGGAGCGGTATTTCCAGGCGGCAGGCGGCGTTTCCGGCGAAGAGGCCTTTCACTCCAGGGTCTTCAAGGGGGCGTTTCGATTCGTGAGCGGGCTCATTGCGCGCAACAAGCGGCAAAACGTGCGAATCAGCGTAGCCGTCGCCACGATCGGAATTCGCGGTACGCATTTCGAAGGCGAAGTGACCGAGCGGCAGGAAAAGGACGGGAAAACGGTGGATGCATCCGCCAAAGTGGCGCTGCTCGAGCCGGAAGGGTCGGACGCCGGCAACGCCATCGTCGTGGAGAACAAATTCGGCAGCGTGACCATCGACAAGCCCGGCTTCGGCACCGAGATCCCGGACGAGAAAAGCCCGCCTTCGCCGGTGAAGAGAATGCAGCTGCGCACCATCGACAACCTGCTGCGCGCGCTGCGTACGCCCGCGCGAACCGGCGGCCCGGCCCGGAGGCCTTAGGCGCGGGACGGGGCAACTCAAAGGCCACCGCGCCGTGGGCGGCATGCGGGCGTCGGGCTACAACGCCATGCCGGTCGAGGGTGGGAGTTCGAGGCGAAGCGGGGGTGAGGCTGGAACGCCAGGGTTGCCAGAGGTGTTCGCTGCTAATTCGGGAGCTGTAGGCTCGAGCCCCTGTCAAGGAAGGCAACCACTTACGCCCGTCAATCTTCCAGGATCGGTATATATTGCGTTAGCCTTCGCAAACATCATGGAGATTCACGAATGGCACAGGAACTTCCCTACTTGCCGTCCTATAAGAACGTCGAGGCGCTTTTCTCCAAAATTTCGACAGCCAAACAACCAGACGCGTTTACCACGCGATACCTTGCCGACACTTTGGGCATCAAAAGTGCCGGCGACCGTGCGCTGATTGCCTTACTGAAGACGCTTGGTTTTCTCGACGCCTCCGGACGGCCGACGGCTGCTTATGGCCATCTAAAAAATCCTAAACTCGCCAAGGCCGCTATCGCGAACGCGATTCGGTCAGCGTACGAACCGTTATATGCTGCTAACGAGAAGGCGCACGAGCTTTCTTCTCAGGATCTGAATGGATTGATATCCCAGGTTGCTGGTTCAGATTCCGGAATTACGACAAAGATTTCTGGAACGTTTCGAGCTCTTGGCAAACTGGCGGACTTTGCTGCCGAGATGCCAGAAGTGCCAAAGAGGGACGAAGATGATCAAGAGGAGGCTGGGCAAGAGACGGACGTAAAGGCTCGCGCGCGCTCGAAGCTGTCACCAGAATTTCATTACAACATTCAAATCCATCTTCCTACAAATGCGACCGAAGAGACCTACCTGAACATATTTAATGCTCTGCGGAAGGCCTTTCAATGATCGACGAAAGGCGTTTGGCCCACTTCTTGATGAAAGGCCAAGTGGCGACAAAGGAAGTCACCTCGAGTCCAAGCGTTGCACCTGCACAGTCACTGTTCGTCTCGCAGGCGTACGACCTATCTACCCTTCTTCCTGAAGCAGTAAAGGAAGCGTTTTCCGCATCGGAGGCGTACAAGCTTTTGTTTGTGTTTGAGCGCTATTTGCGAGAGCTAGTAGTGGAAACACTATCTAGAGATGGATCGGAAGATTGGTGGCAAGCGGTGCCAAAGGACGTCCAGGATGAAGTTTCCAAATTGGCAGAAACCGAAGAATCCAAAGTCTGGATGGCCTTGGGCTCTCGGGACAAGTCGGCATTACTAACGTATCCGCAGTTGTTAAGAGCTATAGAGCACTGCTGGAAATCGCATTTCGAAGACATTTTGCGCGACCGATCTCTTTTGCAAGAAGCTCGTCTGATCGCACATCTCCGGAATACGATCTCTCACATGTCGCCAGTGTCCCCAGAGGAGATAGCGCGGATTCAGCAAACTATGCGAGATTGGTTCCGCATGGTTGCTCCATAACTAACTTTATGCAACTGAACCCAACACCTATATATGGTTTATGGGATGACGGACGAGCGCTCGATCGACACATCAGCAGCAGCGAGTTTATTGGTTACAACGAGTATGGGCACGCCCAGTTTGACACGACGCGGACGGAGTTGGGGGAACTACTCTACAGACTCAAATACAAAGGTGATCAGTCTGCCATTGTCCCCATCGCTCAGACCGCGTTCGATTACATCCAACAATGGCAACCTAGAATTGACGTGATTGCTCCCGTTCCTGCCAGCAAAATTCGAGCCCTTCAACCGTTGTTCCAAATCGTCGATGCGATAGGAGGCCTCTTGAACGTCCCAGTGGACAAGACCAGCATAGTTAAGACTAAAGCAACACCAGAGCTCAAGAACCTTAGCTACGCGCAGCGCCTTGAAGTACTTGCGGGGGCGCACTCCATCGAAGGCAATGCTCTGAGCGGCCGGTCTGTACTCCTTCTCGATGATCTTTATCAGTCCGGAGCTACTCTCAACGCTATTGCACGCCTTCTCAAGGGGGCGGGGGGATCCGCAGCAGTTTTTGCGCTGGCGTTGACTCGATCTCGGAACTAAAGATGGAAGCGGTATTTCTCGGCGGATCGCGCCGGATCGCTCGGCTCAACGAGAGCATTCGGTCTAAGCTCGACGAGCTCGTCGACCGCGGCCTGTGGATGTTTGTCGGTGATGCGAATGGTGCGGATCGCGCACTCCAGCAGCATTTGGCAAGGCGAGGCTATGAGCGAGTCGTCGTCTATTCGGTGGCAGGGATGCTCCGGAACAATGTTGGGCGCTGGGAGGTCCGCTCTGTGGAAGCCCCAAAGGGAGTCCGGGGCTTCGACCTCTATTCCGTGAAGGACAAGGCAATGGCGAAAGACGCCTCCTATGGCTTCATGCTCTGGGACGGAAAGAGTCGCGGCACGCTCGAGAACGTCCGCAACTTGTTGGCATATGGAAAGCCAGTCGCTGTTCATCTAAGACCAGCACATCGCATCTTTAGTCTTAGATCGACAGAGGAGTTGCACAAGCTCGGTATTGCGCCGGAACGCGATTCTGATCTCCAGCGGGAGTTTCCTTTTGGCGAGTTTGCGGATCGGCAAACCGTTGCAGCTGATGACCACGGAGTCGTTCATACAGGTCAACCTAAGCCGAAGCGGCAGCGCTCAGCCAATGCTCGCGGTCGCAGGTGAAGTCAATCGTTGTTAGAAGCCAAGAAAAGTCGCATAGATGCTCGAATTTCTCAATCAAAACTCTGGCGCGCTTACCGTAATCTTTACGGCGGTTGTAACGATCTCAACAGTGGTCTACGCGGTGCTCACGGCTGTCCTCGTTGCGGAAACGCGACGAATGCGGCAAGCCCAAACAGAGCCAAAGGTCGAGGTCGTAATAGAGCCACGAGAGGAATGGATCAGCCTCTTCCATGTATATGTGCGAAATATCGGTTTGGGGCCGGCTTACGATATCTCTTTTGAGATCATCGCTGAGAAGGGAGGCGATGGAGCTCGGGCATTGATCGACGACTTCACGAAAGCCAACTTCCTTAAGACAGGGCTCACGTACCTCGGGCCTGGTCAGGAGCTGGCGTCCGACCTTTCACAAATGACTGAGAAATACGACCAGAAAATCGAGTCAGTGCTAGTTTTCGATGTTCACTATCGAGGTGCTACGGGAAGGCGGTATCAAGACAAATACAGGCTCGATTTCTGTGAATTTAAGGGGCGCACTCAGATAGGTAAGCCACACCTCTATGCAATTGCGCAGCATTTGGAAAAGATCCAAAGCGACCTTCACCACGTCATGACGGGTTTCAAGCGGATGAAGGTTGAAATATATGACAATGAAGACAGAGAGCAGGAAAGAAAGAAATGGGAGGGGCACCGTGATGAGCTCCTCGCTAAGGGCAATGAGCGGAACACTGGCCCCTAGCACGACGCTCCGCTAGCAACGGTTGATCAACGAGCGCGTTAGACCACTCTTTGAACTAACAGAACTGTCGTAGTACCAAGGCTCAACACTGTGTTCCGGCGGAGCTTCCAATCGAGTCACTCTTTGGTTTCTGTCCCACTTGCTTTAACCATGCTCACGCCCTGGTGTTCTATTGTCTTGAGTTGGAGTTCCGTTCTGAGATGTTCGATCGCAGCGTCGGCTTTAGCCTTGCGCTCGGACTGGAAGCGCGCTGAATCGCGGGCCAAGAGCTTCTCCAGAATCGACTTGCCCAATAGGCCGAGAACGGCAAGCAGAGCAGCATTGCCACCGATTGCGACTAGTATGGATTGCCACGCTTCCAATGAGCTGTACCTTAACGTAGGTGGTTGGGTGGTTAGCTAAGTGGCTGGGTGGACGTGACTTTTGTCAAGGGACTTGACATTCGCCAGTTAAGTTGCCTTGACATGCAATATAGTTGTCCCTATATTGTCCTTGCTTCCAAGGCTGTGTGTCGGAGTCTTCGGACCCTGACCCACAAATGCAAATGGAGCGCCCCAAAACCAATATACTGGGGCGAAGATATAAGGGGGCCTACAATCATATGTGGCCCCCGATTTATTTCTACCTCCGCTTTTCTACCTGCTTGCGAAGGTCCTCGAGGTCCACGTATTTTGAGGCCGCGTTAATCACGTCCGTAGCGGTAGACGAACGCCTGCCAATCACTGCGACGGATTTCCCGGAGTTCCTGAGGTGTTTGATGATCGGGATGAAGTCAGAATCCCCCCCCATCAACACCGCTTCATCGTAGAGATTTATGGAAGTAAGCATGGCGAACACCATGTCAATATCCAGATTCCCCTTCAGCCTTTGCACCTTTGTGACGGGATCGGTAAGGACCCGCACCTCCTTGTCCACGACCTGATACCCGATGTTGATCAGGGCGGTCCGGAATTTCCGATAAGTGATAAGTCGCTCTTGATCGGACGGCGACGGGCTAGCCATGAAGTAATAGGCCCCCGCCTTTTCCCTGTTGTTAAATACGTACTGATAGACGAGTTTGTAGTCGATATGCCATTTCTGTTCTCGCTGGGCGTAAAACATGTTCGCGCCATCAACGAAAAGCGCAACACGCTGCATAGATACCTCCATGCCGCTGGTCTGATGGGAGCTGTCTTGCCAGGCGAAGCTTCCAAGGTCTTCGGCTGCTGCAGGCGGGGCTTCCAAGGCCCGACTGTTAGCGAGCATAATAGCACCGCTGCCCGATGCGGGGGTGGCGAAACCGGTAGACGCACAAGCCTTGGAAGCTTGCGGACGCAAGTCCGTGTGGGTTCGAGTCCCATCCCCCGCACACCAGCATAACTTGTCGTACTCCGCGGGCTGCCCGCAAGGCTGCGTGGGTGCCCGCGACAACGCCCGCGCGTGCGCGCGGGCGTTTAGGCCGGTCTACACTCGCCCGCTCGATCGCTCCGCCATGCTCACCAACGAAGACCTTGCCGCTGTGCTGTCGCGCGTCGCGCTGGGGGATCGCGCGGCGTTCGAGCAGGTGTACCGCGCCGCCTGCGCGCATCTGTTGGGGGTTGCGTTCCGTATATTGAACAGCAGGGAGCGCGCGGAAGAGGTGTTGCAGGAGGCTTTCATGAATGTGTGGCACGGCGCGGGCGGGTTCGATGCCTCGGTGGCGGGACCGATGACGTGGCTGATCAATATCGTCCGCAACAAGGCGATCGACGCGCTGCGCTCTGGGAAGACGGAGCGCGCTTCCACGCTGGCGCTCGACGAGGAGGCGATGGCCGTGGCGGCCGACGCAACGCAGCAGCCGCAGGCGCTGCTCGAGCGGAGCTTGGAAAAGCTCAGGATCACGCAGTGCATGGGCGGGCTCGGCGCTCCGCAGCGCCAGGCGCTGGCGCTCGCGTACTACCGCGGCATGGTGCACACCGAAATCGCCGAAGCGCTGGGCGCGCCGCTCGGCACCGTCAAGGCCTGGGTGCGGCGGGGCCTCGACAAGCTCAAAGCCTGCCTGGAAGCGGCCGGCGTGCGACAGGACTCGCTCGCATGAACTATCTGCTCCCCGAGCGGCTGGAACGACTCGCGCGCGAGTACGCGCTCGGCACGCTCGCGGGCCCGGCGCGCCGGCGCTTCGAGCGCGTGCTGCGCCAGACGCCTGCGGCCCTTCGGGCCGTGGGCGCGTGGCAGGAGCGCCTTTCCGGCCTCGCGGCCGCGGTGCCTCCCATGCAGCCGAGCGAGTCGGTGTGGCGAGGGCTGGAGCAGCGGCTGTTCGCTTCGGCGGCACCGCTGCAATGGCTACGGAGCGTGTTTTCGGTCCGCGCGCTCGGCGGGGTGCTCATGGGCGCGCTGCTGTGCGTCGTACTGCTGCGCTTTCAATCGGGGCTGATCGGCCTGGAGCCGCAGAGCGACGCGCTGCCCCAGAGTTACGTCGGTCTGCTGACCGACGCCGAGGGCAAGCCCACGGTGCTCGCGAGCTCCAAGCGGCACGGCAGGCTGATGACGGTGAAGCTGCTGCAGCCGGTGGCCATCCCCGCGGGCTCGGTAGCGCAGCTGTGGGCGCTGCCGAAGGACGGGAGCGCCGCGTTTCCGATCGGCGTGGTGCCGGGCAAAGGCACGGGCACCGTGGCGCTGGCGGATACGTCGGAAAAGCTCTTCTTCGACGTGTCGCGGCTCGCGGTGAGCATCGAAGCGGCGCCCGCAAAGGCCGGCGACAAGCCGTCCGGAGACTTCGTCCTCTCGGGGCACTGCGTCAAGCTCTGGTAATTCTCACGTTCGCGTTGCATCCGCTTCCGGGCGGGCCTCATAAGTGCCGGTAGACGCCGACAAGGTTCGGCGGAGATCAGGGAGACATTCTTCTGAGTGCCTCTTTTACCTTTGCCACGTTCGGGCCTTCTCCGGCCCCCTCATAAAAGGAGAGGTCCTCGTCGATTCCGACTAGCCGGAGGCATTGGCCTCCCGGAGCCTGGAAGTAAAGGTGAGGGTCCGGTACCTCAAGCTTCCTCACACCGAAATCGAGAATTTTCCGCGTCATTCCTTCCACGTTGTCGGACTTGATTTCCAGCCAAACGGATCTAAAACTTCGCAAGAACTCGCTCTCATCCGCGACATCACCATAGAGAAACGCGATATAGAAGTCTTCTCCCAAGCGAATGAAGTCCCTTTCGGGATCCGCTTTCATGATTTTGCCACCGAGGACATCACAATAGAATTTACGAATGCTGTCTCGATCTTGCCGCGGAACCAGAACCGACGAATGGTTTCCAAAAATGACCTTTGCCATGGTTACTCCTTCCAGAGTGGGCGCCCTAATTGGGGTAGGGGTCCTGCAGAACGGCGGAGCCGGTCTCCAGCAGGGACTTCAGGTTGGAGATGACCTTCGGCCAGCCGCCGGACACCGCCTCGATGAATTTCGAGGGTTCGCGCTCGATGGTGTGGGTGATGGAGAGCTTGACCGCCGTTCCACTGGGTTCCAGTTCCATCGTGCATTGCGAATAGCCTTCGGCCTTGAGCTCGGGCTTGAACTGGTTCTGCCAGCGGATCACCAAGCGCCGTGGCGGCTCGGCCTCGACGATCTCGCCGGCGTCGAGGATCTGACCATGGGGGGACACACTCTTCCACGAGGATCCCGCCGTCCACTGGCTTTCGCCGTGCACGCCGAACCAGTACTGCTTCATGAACTCCGCGTCGGTCAGTGCTGACCACAGCTTCTCCGGCGTGGTGCGGATGTAGGTCACGTAGACAAAGGTCGATCTAGCCATTGGTTTTCTCCAGTCGTCGTTTCAGGTTGATCAGCGCTTTGAGGCGCGGCTTTTCGAACTTGGCTATCCAGCGCTCGTAGATCTGCTGCAGCGGCACCGGATTGAGGAAGTGCAGCTTCTCGCGGCCGCGCCACATGGTGACCACCAGGTTTGCCGCCTCCAGCACGCCCAGGTGCTGCGTCACGCCCTGCCGCGTCATGTCCAGGTGCTCGCACAGCTCGTTGAGGGTGCGGCCGTCGTGTGCGCGCAGCAAGTCCAGCAGCTTGCGCCGGCTGGGATCGGCGAGGGCTTTGAAGAGCAGATCGGTGTCATCGAGGCGCTCGGCCATGGGCGGCTACATGCAAGTAATCTGTTGCATGAATTATAGGCAAGCAATCCCTTGCATGTCAAGCACTGGTCAACGATTGCCAACGCGCGCACCCATCGAGGCGGCGCCGGCCAAGGCCTGCGGCAAGCCCTCGGGCGACTTCGTCCTCTCGGGGCACTGCGTCAAACTCTGGTAGCAGGGCGGAAATTTTTCAGTCGCGCTGCATCCGTTTCCGGGGCGGCCTCGTAAGTGCCGGTAGACGCCGACAACGGTGTCACTCAACCTTTAACTACGGAGCCACTCATGAACACCGCAATCACCCGCATCCTGATCACCGGCGCGCTGCTCTTCGCGACCCACGCCTTTGCCGCCGACACCCAGCCAAGCCCGCAGCCCGCGCCCGACAAGCTCTCCGCCGTGCGCGCGCAGATCGCCGCCAAGAACTGGTCCGGCGCGATCGACGAGCTCAAGCGCGTGAACGACACCGGCGACGCCGACTGGAACAACCTGATGGGCTACAGCCTGCGCAAGGCCCCGACGCCCGATTTCGCGGGAGCCGAGAAGTTCTACGAGGAAGCGCTGCGCATCGACCCCAGGCACCGCGGCGCGCTCGAATACTCGGGCGAGCTCTACCTGCAGACGGGCGACGTCGCGAAGGCCGAGCAGCGCCTCGCCGCGCTCGACAAGGCGTGCAGGTTCGGGTGCTCGGAATACAGCGACCTGAAGAAGGCGATCGCGCGGTACAAGGCCGGCAGCGGCACGACTTCGTCGAGTTACTGAGGCCGTTCCACGGGCACAAGGCGCGGGTCGGCGCCTTGTCGCCGTTTACGCCGGCCCCATGCCGCACAACGTGTAATTTCCGCTTTACCTGTTCCTGCGTGACTTTATGGCGTTGTCTTGGCCGGAAATCAGGTTTACAGTGGTTCGCGCCAAAACAACACAACCCAGGGGAGGACGCGTGAAAACCCGTTTTTGTTCCGCCATCGCCGTCGTTTGCTTTGCTTTTGCCGCTCCCGCCGCTTTCGCCGCCCGCATCGCCGGGGACGTGACTGCGACGGTCTTCCAGATCTACGACCCGGCCAATCTGCTGGGCGGCCAGGTGAGCACGGACCAGGCCGGCAGCGGACGCTTCAACTACGAAACGGACGTTCCGATCGCGAACCGTTGGAGCACGCCGGACGGTAACCTGGAAGTCCGCTCCTTCGCGGAGTCTGCGTCGCAGGGGAGCCTCGCTTTCACGCTCGGCGGGCTCGTTTTCGAGACTGACCCTTCCTCGCCGAACTGGATGTTCGAGGTTTCGGTGTGGGACGCTCAGCCCAACACCGGCAACCCGGATCAAATTCGTCTCTATGGCTCGCCTTTCAAACCGGTGCCCGGCCTGCCCGGGGTGGATGGGGTTCAGGTGACCTTCCAATTCGCCGACTACAACGCTTACACGGTCATGCAGTACCCGATGCCGACCAGCTTTCCGGACCTCACCAGGTTTCCGGTCAGCTCGGTCGTTATCTCCGGCTGGAACAGCAGCAACGGCGGGTACTTCGAGATCAGGCTGATGATGCAGACCGTGCAGCCGAGCGTGGCCGCCGAGCCCACGGTGTCGCCCGCGGCCGGGCCGTTCGTGCGCCAGCAGCCGATCGTTCCGGCGCTGATGCTGCCGGCTGGGACGCAGGTGCTGGCCATTGAAGGCAGCTTCAATGGCTCCGAGGTGCCCTCGTACTTCGCCAGCTGCTCTCCGACCAACACGGTGCTGCGGATGGCGTTCGTGTGCCCCGACCTCAACAACAACCTCGTGCCCGGCATCAATCGGGTCGAGTGGCGCGTTCGCCTCTATGACGGCAGCGTTACGACGAAGGTGGTGGAGTGGGAGATCGTGCAATAGCCTGACTTAGGCCGAACGCGATCTGTGCCGCGTCGACCCGTTGCGGGCGGCAAACAGGCGCATCGGCGGGACCGAGAAGAACCTGAAGCGGCGAAACATCACCCATCCAGGACCGCGAGGTCGAGCCGCCGGAGGCGCGCCGGGTCTGCGATCACCTCGACCTCGGAGATCTTCCCTCCGCTGATTTTCAGCCCGAGCACGAGGAACAGCCGCCCGCGCGGCGCCACGACCACGCCGACCGCGCCGTTCACGAGCGCGGCGCGCGCCGCCTGAGCGCGTCCCGAGAAGAGCTTGGCCACGGCCTGAGCCCCGCGCACTTCCGCGGACGGACCTCCGCGCAGCGCCGCCGGGTCGGGCCGGAAGACGACCTCCGGATCGAGCACGGAGACGAGCGCCTCGAAGTCGCCCCCGCGCGCGGCCGCGAGGAAGGCCCCGACGATCTCACGCTGGCGCGCGATGTCGGGCGCCGCAGCCGCCCCGCGCACGCGGCGGCGCGCGCGGCTCGCGAGCTGCCGCGCTGCGGCCGTGGAGCGCCCGACGATGGGGGCGATCTCGTCGAACGACAGGTCGAACAGGTCGTGCAGCACGAACGCGAGGCGCTCGGCGGGCTCGAGCGTGTCGAGCACCACCAAGAGCGCGAGGCCGACCGAGTCGGCGAGCAGCAGCTCCTCTTCGGGGTCGGGCGCGTGCCCGCGGTCCGCGCCCGGCGCCTCGCCGTCGAGCGGCTGCTCGCCGCGCGACTTGCGCGAGCGCAGCATGTCCAGGCACACCCGCGCGCCGACCGTCGTCAGCCAGCCCTCCAGGTTGTCGATGCTGCCGCTGTCGGCGCGGCCGAGCCGGAGCCAGGCCTCCTGGACCGCGTCCTCGGCCTCGCCGAGCGACCCGAGCATCCGGTAGGCCACTCCCCGCAGGCGGCCGCGCTCGGCCTCGAACCGCTCCGCCAGCCCTTCGTGCTTGTCCATCGGTCACATTCTCCCGCGTTGATCCGTCATGGCGATGACGAGTGGATCGCATTCAATGTGACACAGTCAAGACCGAAACCTAAATAGGAGAGCACCATGCAAGCACGTATGAAGAACCCCGCGATGATCGTTCCCGACGCCCTGCAGGCGCTGCAGACGCTGGCGGCGGCCACGGAAAAAGCCGGCGTGCCGCCGCGCACGCTCGGCCTCGCCCACCTGCGCGCGAGCCAGATCAACGGCTGCAGCGTCTGCGTCGACATGGCGCGCCTCG
>WNFY01003661.1_pt1 | contig 14326 bp, 15 predicted proteins | sample 5400091 | NCBI WGS metagenome assembly WNFY01 (sample SAMN13153364, study PRJNA577476) | soil metagenome | isolation source: 60 cm soil or saprolite under grassland replicate 1 | place: USA:California | collected 2016-06-15 | reverse complement strand
GCACCAACATGCTTCCCAGGGCAATGAGAGTTTTGCCGGCACCGCATTCTGCGATGACGTTGGCGTTGCGGCCCAATTGCCAGCGCTTGCTGATCCCCATAATTGCCAGCGCCTGAGCTGGATATGGTGTTCGCAGCATGCGTGAAATTAGCGAGGAAGGCATCTCATTGGGGCCATGTAACGCGGGGTAAGAAGACAGGATTCGTTGCCCGATCTCGTCCGAATGGCAGCGCAAATAATCGTGAATAAGGCTTTGCATGGAGTGGCTCCGTTCAGAGAAGTTAGGCTTGAGGGAAACAGCTTTCAGGTTGCGGATGAGGGAGAAGGCGTCGCGAGCTAGAAACTGGGAATGTTCCGAAGCGGCAGTGGTGGAACCGGCTCGCGATGATAGCGTACGTTCCAGTAGACCCAGGAACGGCGATCGAACACGCCGGGTGGAGGATCGTCTAGAACAGCTTTAAAGTCGTCCTCCGAAAAATAAGTTAGCGCAGTGCTGATGTCGCTGAGGGTTCCATACGTCATCAGGTGCGCGAGAAAAAGCTTCGCATCCTTGAGCGTGTCGGCCGGGGTCTTGAACCACACAACCCTTTTCGCAACTTTCTCAAGGTCGGGGGCACTCATCTTTGAACCTCCGTACCGGTTAAGCCAGTTCTTGCCTTCATTAGAGGAATATTTCTTAGATTAACCTCGCCCGCCAATGCTCGGAGTTTCTGTTGTGTACCAGTGCTAAGGTTTGGTAGGTCACCATCGGAAAAGTATGTGAGTGCCTTCAGGCTGAGCGCTCCATTGAACTCTTTTCCGTAAACGGCGCTGGCCGCAGCGAGGATTTCGGACAACGTAATTCCTGTACTGAGAACCGCGGCAAGATCCTCGTAATCCCGTGCCTGTGCTCGCTGTTGGATCGTCGCCAGCTTGGTTGCTGCGACGTCCAGAACTGACGCGACTTGAATCCGGTTATCTGCCGCTATCTCCGGCTCCTGAACGCAATTGAACTTTAGCCCGCCAAAAAAGGAAACCTTGACAGGTGACCCACGATCCACGATGGCGGTGAGAGTATTCGTTTCGAACTGGCTCATTTCCGCGTTCTCTAGGTATGGGATCGCCTTCCGTAGCGCCGCGGGAGCAAAGGAGTTGTTTGCGAAGAAATCAAAATCTTCGGAATGACGATGTGCCAGGCGCAAGGCTAGCGCCGTTCCACCATACAATACGAACTCCGGCGGGGTATGCTCCAGTTCGCCCCACAGTTGTTTCTGCGCTGCGGGCAAAATCTGCAGATTTGGTTTAAACATAAGCTCACTCTCTAGCTTAAACACCTAGTGATGTCACCGCCGCTCCTTGGCCGCACATCTTACCACCTGGATGTGCTGCGACTCGACTCAGAGACCTACGGTATCGAGGCTGCGCGGAGCAGACTTATTTTCAAGATGTGTGCCTTTGGATTAAGCGTAGACAAGATGTTCGCGTTGCACGTCCGTCAGGAGGTTCCAATGCTCGGCCAGGGCCGAACGGTTTTGCCGGAGCCAAGCTCTTTCCGCCTCGGTCATAGAGTCATGACAGAACGTGTCCTCGCGTGCCAGCCGTGAACCCTCCAGAACCTGCGCACGTTGTCGAAGTTCTTGCGCACGTCGGTTGTCGTGCTTGGCTTCTGCCACGTCCCTGGCCAGAGAAACGGAAAACCCAAGCCGGTTTTGCCGGTCATGCAACTTGGCGTTTCGGACCAGCCAATCCCAATCCATATCCATATAGGCCAGAGCCAGCCAAGGCAGTCCTTCCGCGACGCGGGCGTCGAGATTCGGTTCGTTCAGCGCGCTGAACAAGACCTCAGCAGGGTTATGGCGTCTCCGTGCCCGATGATAGGAGAATCCGGGATAGCCCAGCGCCCCCAACTCCGCGCTGAAATCCAGTCTGCGTGAGGTGACTGCCATCGTTTCTTCGGCCGGTTGCAACGGTAGAACTGTGGGCGGCAGCGTCAGCACCTTCTGGGCTTTGAGCACAAGTCGATCTGAGACGGCACGATGACCCTTCTCAAGCATGGACAAATATGCCTGGGTCACGCCCAGGGCCGCGGCAGCATCCTGTTGAGTCCATTTCTTCCTTAGACGGGCATCCCTCAACATCGTTCCATCCATGACCGTTTCCCCGATTGGCTACTTACAATATAACATACAGAGTTATATTCCTGAAGAGTTTCTGACCCGCTGATGCCTCCGTCCGAGACCACTCTCAAAGCGCGGCCTCGTACGTCTTCAGCTTGCGATAGAGGGTTGTCTTGCCAATTCCGAGCACCTTCGCGGCCAGCATTTTATCTCCGTTTAGCAGCGTGATGGTCTTTAGAATGGTCTGCTTTTCGATCATGCTCAACGGCACCACTCGGTCATCTGTTCCGGTCGGAGTTGGGCGTGCCATAGGTCCGGAGATGGAGTTCGGAAGGTCCACGATGTGAATAAGCGGGCCGGAGTTCATCGCGCAACACCGTTCAATACAGTTTTCCAGTTCGCGGACGTTTCCCGGCCAACCATGGGCGATTAAGGCCTGGACGGCTTCACCGCTTAGTTCATATTGTTGCCCCGAAGCACGCGAACACTGTTCGAGAAACTTTGCTGCTAGCAATGGGATGTCCTGACGCCGTTCCCGAAGTGGCGGAACTCGCAAGTTCAGGACATTCAGCCGGTAGAAGAGATCCAAACGGAACGAGCCCTGCGCGACGGCCTGCTCCAAGTCTCGATTGGTCGCCGCCAGAATGCGTACGTTAACTGGCGTGGACTTCGTGCTGCCGACTGGTCGAATCTCTTTTTCCTGAAGTGCGCGTAGCAGTTTTGCCTGAAGATCAACGGCGAGATCTCCAATCTCATCGAGAAATACAGTTCCACCTTCGGCAGTCGCTAGCAGTCCTTCCTTTGCTTGGTTGGCGCCAGTGAAGGCACCTTTCGTGTGCCCGAACAACTCGCTCTCTATCAGGGTGGGAACCAGCGAACCGCAATCGACCGCGATGAATGGCTTGTCCCGCCATGGCCCGGAGTAATGAATGGCGCGGGCTATCATTTCTTTGCCGGTGCCGGTTTCGCCCAGAATCAGCACCGGATGCGAGCTCTGGGAGGATTTAGCAATAAGCCGGTAGAGCTTCTCCATTTCCGCAGTTCGGCCGATAATGCCGCCAAAGCCTTGATCGTTCTTGAGCTTCTCGCATCGCATCCGGTTGTCGGTTTTGAATCTGAGATCTGCAGCGATTCCCTCCAAGACCAGCTTCAGTTCGCTGAAAGCGAAAGGTTTCGTGAGATAGTCGCGAGCCCCGGCCTTCATAGCCTGGACTGCCGACTCCGCCGTCCCGCAAACGCTGATCACGATAACTTCGATCCCCGGATGACGGGTTTTGATGCGGCGCAGTGTTTCGACTCCGCGGACAATCGGCGGTTTCACGTCCAGCAGGACCACGTCAACGGTTTGAGAGTCGATTAGGTAGAGCGTTTGGTCGGTAGTATCCGCATTGCTTGTGGCGTATCCCAAGGCCGAACCCGCTTCACGGTACACATCGCGGAGGGAGTGGTCTTGGCTAATGACGAGCAAGTTGAGAAGACAGGAATTCTCAATGGGATGAGGGCGGGAGATTGGAAATGCACTTGTTGCGATTGCGGTTGTCATGGCAAAGAACCTCGTCTTGAACTCTTAACTATGTCTGGGTTGATTCTCGCAAGGCAGGATTATGAGATGTGTTTGGCGAGTTGGATGGGAGGCCACTCTACCGGCCCGTTTTCGGGTGGAAAAACAAGATTTCGGGTTCTGAGTCCTCTGGAAAGCATAGCCAACAGCTGCTTGCGCGTAGCCGTCAGTGCGACTCCGTCATATCCAAAGCCGACGAGGGGCTGAATGCGCTTTTGCGCCTCGATCTGAGAAATCATCCAAGCTCCCCAATCCGGAGTAGCGGGCAACCCATAGTGGCTAACCAAAGAAGACCAGATGAAGGTGCTCTCACTGCTAATAAGCAGAAGCTTTCCATCGGAACTGGTGTCCGCCAGTTCTTGTGAGCAGGCCACCAGATGTCGCAAAGGCCGCTTGCGCTCTCGAAGCGCAATTGATCCGCGGAAGAGCAGCGGTTTTTCTCCGAGCCCGACGATACTTTCGGTTCCGGTGGGATCTATGACCGTGAACATATCCCCGTTAGAGAAAGCGGCTGCAATAGCCCCGATCTCTACATCTCCACCGATGAGCGAAGCCAAATGGGCTTTGCCACGATCCTCGCCGACAAAAGCGTCGAGATGAAGGCGAATATTGGTGGCCGTCCTTTCAGTTCGTCGTACATAGACAAGCTTGCCGAAACGCTCATGAGCGTTCTTCATGGCAGTCCTCGATGGTGTTGGTCAGTGAGGTGTAGTAACGGGAGCCCGGGCGTCGGACGGCGTCAATATGATCTGCGCTTGTGAGAAACCCGTTAACTTCCGGATTGCCGACCGTCCGGAATGCATGCTACGCACCAGGGCGGAGGCCGTACGGCGCAACGTGGTCGCCGTGAAAAGGGCACGCAATCGTGTGGCGGCAGAGTCTGCACACCGAGATGGACAAGGCCATACTTCTCGCTCGTCGTGCAGTTCCAAGCCGCATCCGGAGGATGATCGTCCCGAGATCCCGCCTAACTGGTATTCACTGAAGCTAGAAGCCGGCAAAGAATATCCTGCTTCAAACTGTGGCTGAGTAGCAAGGCTGTACTGGAACGCGTTTTCACATTTAATGGGAGAGCTTCAATTCTACGAACGAGAGGATTTTCACAGGCTGTCATCGAAATACAGCTTTAACCCGATGGTTCCGAATCGTGAGAGAGGTAGCATTGCCTTACACAAATAGCCGACGATACCTTTGACCCTCAGGTGATCGAAGACCCTGAAGGTAGATTCTCCGGCCTACAAAAGCCTTACCGCGAAGAGGTTTCTGCCCCGCAGTAAGCTCAAGAAAACAGCTCAAATTAAAAGGAGAAGCTTATGCATCCGTATTTTTCGACACAAGTCCAGCCTTGGCAAACCTTTAACCCAATCGACATTGGCATGTACCAGAGGCCGTCGCCATGGTTCGACCCATCTGCTTATCAGGCTTTCAATCCAACTCCGTACCGAGGCGCGTTTCCAGGTTTTGAGACAAACCCGTACTATGCAAATAATCCATACTACGCAGGTATTGTCCCCAGACCCGTTTTTCCCACGTACCCTCCTGTATCCTATTCACCGGAAATGGCGCACGGAATGCCAGCGATAGGTTTTCCGGGATTCGGCGTATCCCAGTACCTTTCGCCGGACAACTTCGTCTCCAGCTTCGGCAAAACCACCGGGAACTATCTCCCTCCGGAGTTCCTGGAGTTTCTACGTGCCGAGTTACTCCGATGCGGCAAAGCTCTACGGGCAGTCGCTCCCGCTCTCGAGCACGAGAACAGGGACGTGAAAGAGCAAGCGCATCTTGCCGCTACTGCCCAGTTCTTCTACGCTCTTGGTCTGCTCTACACCCGGGGAATCATCATCCCTCCCGAGGTGCCTGGAGCTTCCAGCCGAGCGGATGAGCCATCTACGGTCACCGCGTGTGAGGTGTTTGGAGACGCCTTAGAGCGCTTTGCCAGGGAACAGTTCCAGGAACGTGGGACTGGAAGGGAATTGGGTGAACTTTCGGAGAAAGCCCGTCTCTGTTTCCGCGCTTTGGCACCCGAGTCGGAGCAATTAGAGCGCGTCAGGGACGAGGGTATTAGACTCGGCAGGAAAAAGGCCGTGAATGCGTAACCCCCGGAAATTGCAGACTTACGATTCTGGACCGACGCTAATGAGCGTCGGTCCGTTCTTTGTACGCATTCGGGGACAATTGGGGTGATCTGGGCGTTCAGTTATGGGCACCGAGTCCGGCTGCGTGCCTCAGCCCAGCTCAATCAAGTCCCAGGCCCAAAAGTTCTTGAACTCTTTCTTCAACGGGCACAAGACGACATTAACGATTGTTGACGGTCGAGCGATACACTGGTTTGCCCCGAGTGACGCGCAAACCGGAAATTGGAGATCTCAGGTGTATGTTTTTCAATTGTCTGGAGTCCCGTCCGAGTCCGGAGTGGATAAGCCTACATCGCACACGAATCTTCGAGCTCTGAAGAGGCCTCCTCTGGGCCATCCGCAACGTTCTCCTTAATTTCCTTTAACTCCAGAATCCGGCCATTTTCGAAGGCGAGCGTCAGTTCATGACTAAATCGCTCCCGCCTCCGAATGATGGTTTCACCCAGCTCTTCGCCTTCCTCGTTGAACTCGTCCACATGCTTCACCGCCCGCCAGTGGGCGATGTGCCGGTCGGCGCCTTCTCCAAAGAAGCCGTTCAACATGCCACTGCAGGCAAGAAGGCCAACGTGCCCTTTATGTAATGGCGTTACGGGCCGGCCGCTCATCTTCTGTTGTTTGCTGACCAGCACTCCGCGAGCATTCTGCATTGCCACTGAACGCTCAATCCCGTCTTCAATTTGGTCGAGCGGCAAGCCTGTGTAGTGAATCGTTGCAGGTGAAGATGGTGGAATAACGTAGCGCTCCGCCACATCTTTATTGAGTGGCGGGATCGAACTCGGCCGGTATCCTGAGCGCAGAAGGGCATCCACTCCCTGCGGCTCGCCACGCGCATGTGATTTCTTGCGCGTACCGAAAATTACGATCTGGTGAAATCGGATGCAATCTGCGTGTTCCAACCGGAATAAGCTGATTCGGTCAAACTGGCTAGCCAGCAGTCGCGCACCGCGCGGACACCTTCAAGCTCGGGATGCGGATTTTGAGATGACCAGTCGCAAAGCATTTCCGACCATTCCACGACTGCGGGGCCGTGGCTACAGAAAACCGATTGAGTAAGTGCAATGAAGGCCCTTAGGGCTTTGCGGGCAGCGGCTGCCAGAGCTCAATCTTATTTCCATCCGAGTCATAGATCCAGGCAAAGCGACCGTAGGATTCATCCATTCGTTTGGCGTCAATCTTTACTCCCTCTTGTTTTAAGCGGTCGAGCAAAGCATCCATATCGTCCACGACGTAGTTGATCATGAAGGGTGCGGGGCTGGGATCGAAATACTTAGTGGAGTTGGGAAAAACAGTCCAAACGGTAACATGTTCCTTTTGCGGGTCGTCGCGTTCGCGCCACGGAAGCATCGCGCCTTGGCCTTTGTCAGCGAGTCCAAGATGCTTCGAATACCATTCGCGCATCTGATCACGATTAGCGGATTTGAAGAAGACACCGCCGATTCCAAGGATGCGCCCGCGCTGCTCCACTTTGACAGGCGGCTTCGACTTTTCAGGTTGCGGAGATTGCACTTCCTGTCCTCCTTTTGAGTAGGCCGAGATGAGCAAGAGCGAGCCGAGCGCAATTGTGCTCCAGGGTATTCCTTGCATGTGTGGAGTATACAAGTTTCAATTCGAATGGAGAAAACGGTTCGCTCAAGTTTCGCCGCGATTCACCAGTTGTGTTTCCCGCTCAGGCTGCCGTACATCTCAGAGTTAGCGAATTCAAGTATTCTATGAATTGCACCCCCCAGTATGGTGAGTGTCAAGAGGGTGCCCGGATTCAATTGATGAAACTTTCCGGCCGATCGATTATTGCATTTGCAGACGGAGCAATCAGCGGCGCAAGTTTTCGTGCGCATAATCCTGTAACGGCTGATGCGATCGCGCCAGAGTTTTTTTCTGCCTCTCTCGATGATGTCAACCGCGCTGCGGAATTTGCAAGCCAAGCTTCCGCGATTTACGGACAGCTCGCGGGTCACGACAAAGGCCGGTTTCTTCGCCAGATCGCTGCGAATATCGAGGCAATCGCGGAAGAGATCATAGAACGCGCCGGCCTCGAGACAGCATTAGCGAAAGTCCGACTGCAAGGTGAAACAGCACGGACCTGCAACCAGCTCCGGCTATTTGCGGAGGTAATCGAGGAAGCTTCGTGGGTGATGGCGCGCATTGATCGTGCCGATCTCGACCGTAAACCGGCGCCCAAGCCCGATATTCGTTCGCTCCTACGCCCGCTGGGTCCAGTTGCTGTGTTTGGCGCCAGCAATTTTCCATTGGCTTTCTCAGTTGCAGGCGGAGACACCGCCTCAGCGCTCGCCGCCGGAAACCCTGTCATCGTGAAAGCGCATCCGGCGCATCCCGGCACCAGCGAACTAGTAGGACGCGCCGTGCAGCAGGCGGCGCGAGAATGCAATCTGCCTGAAGGTGTGTTCTCACTCTTATTTGACGCAGGCAACGAAATCGGAACCGCGCTCCTAAAACATCCGCTGATCAAGGCTGGGGGATTCACAGGCTCGCGCACTGCGGGCAAAATTCTAATGAATATCGCTGCGACACGTCCTGAACCGATTCCGTTTTACGCTGAGATGAGCAGCACCAATCCTGTTTTTATTTTGCCGGGTGCGCTCAAGCAGCACGCAGAACAAATTGCTACCGGATTGCACGCTTCTTTTACGCTTGGCGCAGGACAGTTCTGTACCAAGCCCGGCATGGTCTTCATACCAGACGGCGCCAATGCAGCTAAATTCACCGCGACTTTGTGCAGGACTGTGACTGCTGCTCCATTTCATCTACTCACCGAAGGCATACGCGCCGCTTACGATTCTGGACTTGAGGTGCGCAAGAAGAAATCAAAACTTAGGCTGCTCGCCGAAGCGCCGTCCAGCGACAAGAACGCAGTCGAAGCTGCGGTTTTCGAAACCGACGCGCAGTCTTTTTTGCAGGACCCAGAATTATCCGAGGAAATCTTCGGCCCATCGACTCTGCTGGTCCACCATTCCCGCCGCGAGGAAGTTCTGGACGTCGCACGCGCACTGGAAGGGCATTTGACCGCGAGCGTTCACGGCAGCGAACAGGACCTGCGTGATTTCGCCGACCTGATTTCAATTCTCGAGAGAAAGGTTGGCAGGCTGATCTTCAATGGCTTTCCCACCGGGGTCGAAGTGTGTCACGCCATGGTCCACGGCGGTCCATTTCCGGCAACTTCGGACGGACGCTCAACGTCTGTGGGAACTCAGGCGATCTACCGCTTTTGCCGCGCGGTCTGTTATCAAGGTTTTCCGGATGAAGCGCTTCCCGATGAACTGAAGGACAGCAATCCATTGGGCATGTGGCGAATGGTGGATGGCGAAATGACCCGAGAACCCATCGCTCAGCTACCGAAGTTAAATGTGGCCGGCTGATTTCGTTCTTTCCGTCCTTGCGGTTAATTTTTCGGACAGCCCTACAACCGTGCTGGACAAGTTCGCGAACGAAACACATTGCTATAATTGCGTCGCCCGTCGGCCTCGCTCGCTTGTTCAGTCACTTTCAGAAGGAAAAGCTTGACACCAAAACTCTTGAAACAAAAAACAAAGGCAAAGACCCGCCGAAAAACTGTGGCCGCACGTTCGCCTGCTACCAACTCGCTGACGGAGCTGGCCCTGCGCGCTTGCCTAGTTGCGAGCGACGCCGCATACAACATCAAAGACTTCCTTGCCAATGGCTCCCGCATGGCCCTCCTTGCGGTGAGGGACTGCGAAAAAGAACTTGACCGTATCGAGAGCCAGATAGACGAGCAACTTCCTGTCGCTATCGCTGAGGTCAGCGAACCTGAGGCGCGAGAATTGCTCGCCTGTCTTCGGTTCAGCACGGACCTGGAGCGCATCGGTGATCTCCTTTGGAGCGTAGGGCAGCGTGCCAACAGCTTGCCAATGAAATTGCCAGTTGCGGATTCCCAGCAGCTTTTGGAGATGGCTGAGATTCTGGAGAAGATGCTGGAACAGGTGAGGGAAGGGTTCAGTCGCCGCGAAGTGGAGCCGGCCAGCCAGGTTCTCCGTGACGATCGGGAAATTGACCAGGTGCACCGCTCGCTATTTCGTCGTCATCTCCAAACCGCTGACGATTTGAAGCAACAGCACAGCGCGGACGTGCTGCTGATGGCGCAGGCGCTCGAGCGTTCAGGTGACCATGCCACAAACTTGGCCGAGGAACTGTTCCGGTTGATCGAGGGCCGTAGCATGCGCCATCCTCCGAAGCGCCAGGTCAGGGATTAACTCGGATAGGAAACTTTCCACGTTGGTGATACCATGCCTGCCCATGCTCAAACTACTCGCTTTTGCGCTGAGTCTTAGCATCATGGCCGTTGCCGCTGAACTTCCCAGCAAAAAATATCTCAATCTCGCTGCCATCAAGACCATGGTTGCAGCGGCAGAAGCGAAGGCCCAGGAACTTCATGTCGAAGTTACGATCTGCATTGTGGACGAGAGCGGCAATCTGCTCTTCCTGCAGAAAGCTGACACTGCGTCGTTGAACACCATTCAATGGGCGCAAAAAAAAGCGCGTCACGCCGCGTTCTATAAGGGCCCGTCTAAAGATGCGGAGGACACGGTGAAGAAGGGCAACATGGCCGCGTTAGCTTATCCTGAATTCTTTCCTAACCAGGGCGGCCTGCCGATCATTGTTGACGGCCAGATTCTCGGCGGCATTGCCGCCAGCGGCGCCAAGTCTGAGATTGATGAAGCGATTGCTCAATCCGGAATTGACGCTCTGCTGAAAAAATGAGCAACGTGATCAACTGATTGGCAGAGTCCAGGAAAAGTATGGAATCGCCAAAGACGACGCCGAGCGTCAGGTTGACGAATGCCATCGGACGCTCGATCGTGAGCCCGAATCCGCCGAACAAGATCGCCCACGGCGCAAAACTGCGTAGGAACTGATCGCAAACACACAGTGACTTGCGCAGAACTTGGTAACAGCTAGGCGCAAGACCTATTGATCGGGAAGGCTCGAGTTCTACTCGTGCCCTTCCTGGTTTTTCTGCGCCTCGTGTACGCCATGAGAGAATGCGCTGTGCTACGTGCCCAACTGGGATACGCCGTCAACAATCGCCGCTTGAGACTACTTTTGCGGAGTCGCCTCAGTGAGAAAGGAATATTCATTGAGCGGGCCGAAGCGCCGTTTTTCAGCGTACATGCGCCACCGCCGCCACACAATTCGCAGGCTGGCCATCACGGGAATCGAAAGATAAACACCGAGCACTCCGGCAATTTCGCCTCCCGCCAGGACGCCGAAAATAGCACCGAGCGGATGCAGTTCCATGTTTTTGCCCATCACTTGCGGCGAAACAGCATAATCCTGGATAACGCGCCAGGCAGCCAGGAAAATCAGGACCGCCAGCCAGTGGGAACCTGTAAGCAGCGCAACTCCCAGAATCAGAAACGCTGCCACCAACGGTCCGACCACGGGAATAAATTCCAGAATGCCGCCTACGGTTCCGAGCATCAGGGCGTAGGGGACGCGCACCACCAGACCAAGAAAAACTGCGTAAGCAATCCAGGAAAGTGCCGCCAATGTCAGCTGCGCGCGGATGAAATCAGCCAGCATCTGGTTCATATCGCTGATCACACCCTGCAAAAACTCCCGCTGCGGTTTTGTATGCGCGAAAGACAATGCAACCTGGCTGAAAGTGCGTCCGTCCTTGAGGAAGAATCCCGCGAGTATTGGGACCACGATCAGCAGCCATGACTGTTGCGCCAACTCTGCAATCCGCAATCCCGCGCGCTGCGCCAGGTGCACCAGGTCGTCGCGATGCGAAGCCAGGAACGCGCCGAGTTGGTGGCGGGTGGCAACGCTTAATCCGTGCTCCGCGCCAAGCTGCTCCGCCAGTTGCCCGCTGGTGACTTGTGCCAGTAGCCCGGGCAGCGACTCCGTGAGTTTTTGCGCTTCGTGGCCGATTTTCGGTCCGACGAAGAAGAAGAACGTTCCGAGAAAAAGAACGATCAACACATAAATGACCGCGATGGCGCTGCCGCGTCCCTTAGTCCATTTCTCTACGCGGGAAACTCCCGGATCAACCAGGTATGCAAAGAAGACCGCAAACATAAATGCGATCAGGGTGCGGCGCGCGACATAAAGGAACCCGAGCCCGATCGCAAACAGCGAGATCGTGAACAGGATGCGCGTGGTGCGGCCATCAATAAGTGGCATGCTCGTTCCTTCCACCCGTTTGACAGCGATTGAAAAAGGGTGGGGGGCTCCAAGCTCCAGAATCTATGAACCTTGAAACCTTCGGAAACCTTGAAAACTTATGCCCAAACCTACAACTGGATCTAATCCCGGACTACTTCCACTCCCGCTTCGGCACGCAAGCGGACCAGCTTGAACTGGTCATCAAGCCAAAACGCCCAATCTCCAGTTTCGCCCCTGAGAACAAATCGGCTCAATTCCTGCTCTTTGCCGCGAATGGTCCCTTTCTCCTTACCGCCAAACTCAATGCTGACATCCATCGAGCTCCGCTGATGCGGGTTCAGCGTCCCGAACTGCATCTTCTGGCCTTTCGGACATCCTAGCGCGCCTTTCTCGCTGCGGCACGCTGTGTGAAGATACTTCCACGCCAATATTTCGCGCTGAATGAAGAAGTAGTCATCGAGTATCGTGGTCGAAGCGGGAAGCAAAAAATTCTGCTCATGCTGCTTGTCGCCTACAAGGAAACGTTCAATCAAAAAAGTCTCGTTGGGCGTGACAGTAGCCTGCGTCTTTTCCGGTAGCGCCTCTTTCCACGTGTACTCGCGCAGCTCAACCGAGGGAGTAAGTTCAAGACGCGAAGATTGTTCCGCTGTCTGCTCACCTTGCGCCGACTTGAATTCCGATGTGACCACGCTGCCGCCAGGCCCCTGCGAAATCGTAAAAGTCTCAGTGGCTACGCGATGTTCGCCGCTGAAAACGCCAAATGAACCCGAGTCCACAGTCTTCTCGGCAGGGTCTTTCTCTTTTTCTTTGGATGCTGCCGGAGCCACAACAATGGCCAGAATGCAAGCTGAAAGCACCAGAGAACTGCGACAGAACTGTTTCTGTGAATGGCACAGTCGGATGTACATTGGCTTCGCAAGAGGAATCTTCAATCAGACACTCCCGGTTTCAATCTCAATGCAGTAATGATTTCCTCGGCCACCGCACTCACGTCTTTTCCTGAAGTCTGAATGCAAATGGCTGCATTCAAGTAAGCGGGCCGCCGTTGCCGGTAAAGCGCACAGAACTGACCGCGGTCCAGCCGCAGCGGCCGCACGACCTCGGGTTGCTCCGAGCGTTCGAACAACTCGTCCTCCGGGGCATCGAGAAACACCGCAGAAATCTTTGCCGATTCCAGAATTGCTCGGTTTGCGGGATCCACAAATGCGCCGCCCCCCAGCGCTATCACTCGCGGCGAACTATGGTTGGCGAGCGTCGCGCTTAAGATGCGGCGCTCCATTTCGCGGAACGCCTGTTCGCCGCGCTGCTCGAAAATCTGTTCGATGGTGCTTCCTTCCGCCGCCTGAATAAGGTCGTCCAGATCGTCAAAACGCCATGCCAGGCGCGTCGCCAGTTCCCGGCCCACAGTCGTCTTGCCCGCGCCCATGAAGCCAACCAACGCGACACAAGTCACGTCGGCCCCTGCGGTTTGTATGGCACCGCGAACGATTCGGGACTGTTGCGAGTCGAGGCTAATTTTGGCGTTTCTTGAGGTGGATTTTACCACTGAAGGAAAACAGATTGACCGAAGAAGCGGCCTTGCCTAGGGTGCCTGCGAAGGCACTTCCAACCTTCATTGCGAAAGCCGTGTGCTTCGGTTCCAGCGAGAAATCGCTCTGCACCGGCCCATTGGTCGAGCGAGCCAGCACGTCAATAGAAGCCGTGGATGGGGCCAAGGCTTCAATATTGCCGGTGTAGCTTGAAAAATCGTAAATGCCGGAATCGCTGAAATCCCCGTCATACTGAATCTTGCCACTGTTCGAGCTTACCTTCACGAACGGGCCATCCACTCCGCTCAGCACAACGTCGCCACCCATGGAAGAAATCTCGATATGTCCGTTGTGAATGTTGGTGAGGCTGACTCTTCCGTTCAGTGTCCGAACGTGGACGTGACCCTCGGCGCAATCGACAACTTCCATTGGACCGTTGTTTCCTTCTAACATCAAGTCGCCTTGCAGTCTCTCAACGTGGATGGAACCATTCGCGGAATGAAGGGTCAGGCTGGCATTTGGGGGGACGGTCATCTCATATTCCACAACGCCCGTGGTTTCGTCCGATCCAGGCAGCAGGTGCGATACCAGATTAATGCGATTGCCACTGATGGCTTGGTCCAGTTCAACTTTGTCGGAATGAAGGATCGCTGTGACCGACACCTGACGCGGTGCTCCGGCTTTCACCCTCACCGATCCGTATTGGTTATTGATCGAAACCATGGAGTGCTTGCCGACTTTGAAGTGCAGGTCCTTACGCGTGACGCCGGCGCCAAACGCGAAGCTTGCGGCCATCACAACCGTCAGCGCTCCTGCCGCACACTTCCCGGCATCCATGCCTTCTCTCCCCAGTTTCATTGCTCG
>WNFY01014640.1_pt1 | contig 14331 bp, 14 predicted proteins | sample 5400091 | NCBI WGS metagenome assembly WNFY01 (sample SAMN13153364, study PRJNA577476) | soil metagenome | isolation source: 60 cm soil or saprolite under grassland replicate 1 | place: USA:California | collected 2016-06-15 | reverse complement strand
CATCATCAAAGCCGTCGCATTGACCTTGCGTGATTTCCCCAATCTCAATTCCTCGTTTGCCGGAGATAAAGCCATCCGACATGGCTCGATCAACATTGGAGTTGCCGTCGCAGTGGAAGGCGGCTTGTTGACGGTTGTCAATCGCAACACCGATCAACTTCCTTTGCGGCAAATCGCGGCAGATGTGAAGCGTATGGTTGCCGGCGCGCGTGAAGGCAAAGTGCGACCTGATGATATCGAAGGTTCAACATTCTCCATTTCAAATATGGGAATGTATGACGTTGAGAATTTTCTAGCCATCATCAATCCGCCCGAAGCGGGCATTATTGCGGTTGGCTCGGCGCGTGAAGTTCCTGTAGTAGAGAACGGTCAAGTCAAACCTGGTTGGCGCATGAAAGCCACCATCTCCGTGGACCACCGCGTCAGCGATGGGGCAGAGGCGGCTCGCTTTATGCAAAAGCTGGCAGAGTTCCTGGAAAATCCGGTGAGGATGCTGGTGTAGAAAAGTAAACTTCCGAAGTCTCAAAGACTTCGGAAGTTTGTTTTTGACCTCAGAAAGAGAAACAATGAACAACTTACTTCTCAACGTACACGACTCCCTGCTCATCGCCATTGATATCCAGCCTTCGTTTGTAAAGAAAGAGAATAAAACAGAGAACAATCCGCTTCTACAGAGAATGTGTTGGGTGATCAAAGTGGCCAATTGGTTGAAGGTTCCACTCGTAGTCACCGCGGAGGATATTTCTCATACGGGAAATATCTGTGAGGAAGTGGCGCAAATCCTACTGCCAACTACCCAAGTTTTCAACAAGCTGACCTTTGGCCTTGCGGCGCAATCTGATATTTTGGAAGCCGTTCAAAAAACCAAACGCAAAACCGCTGTACTGATCGGTTATGAGACAGACGTGTGCATCACACATTCAGCCTTGGGATTAATCGATTTGGGTTATCGAGTCGCGGTGGTTGCAGATGCGACCGGTTCTCCAAGCGAGGCGCATCGAATCGGTTTGAATCGAATACGCGGCGCAGGTGGAATCATCCTCAGCGCGAAGAGTTTGTATTACGAATGGATCCGCACTGTGGCGAAATCCATCGAATTCGAAAATTCTGGCATCGAAACACCGGATGGAATAATTTTATAAGTCAACAACTACTTGATTTGCAACTCAAATGTGATCTTGCAGTTAATCAGGAATTGGCAACCCTTGGCACAGTTCCACGTAGGGCAAATCTTTCCCAAACAAGACCTGCCACTCCGATATGCTGAAGTTATTGATCAGTCGCGAACAAGCCGCCTGGACGATGGTCTCCGTTTTGGTTGGTTGTAACCTGGAAATATCCCAAAGTTGTATGGCTTTGAGCGATGCAGTCGCCAGAGTTTTCCCGTCCGGCGAAAACGATACGCTGTAGACAATACCATTATGAGGAATACGTCCCACTTCTTCGCCGCTGGCGTCGATGAGATATGCATTCGTGGTTGTTCCAACTGCCAACAAATTGCTTTGAGGAGCAAATGCAAGTGAGTAGGGTTGTTCTCTCGTTACTGTTTTCTGCAACTCATAATTTCCATCTGCCTGCTGCCAGATTTCAATTTGCCCCGATGGAATGGCAGAAGCAAGCAGAGAACCATCCGAGTTGAACGCCACATATTGATTCTTACCGGGTGCATTCCATTCTGTGATCTTTTGTTCGGCGTTCGTATCGAGAATAATAATTTTATCTTCTGAGCCTACAGCGATGCTTTTTGGTCCTGTGGCAATGGATAAGATGGGATCACCCTCCGGGAAGGAACTGATCTGTTTACCCGTTTTTACAGCCCAGGTTTGGATCACGCCATCTGTGGTGCCGGTGATAAATCGTGAACTGTCTGCAGAAAAGGCAAGTGCGTTGGCAGTACCAGAAGGATTCACTCGGATAGGGATGCGAGTTTTCAAGTTATAGATAATATATTCATTTGCGGATGTGGAAATACCAATCCATTGCGCATCCGGGCTGACGACAAGATTGGAAATGTTATTTTTGGATTCAAACGCCGAATTGCTTGGCAGGCGCGATTGAGGGCTGGATAATTCTCGAGGGTCCAGCAACCACACTCTATTAGTGTCTGCTGCGACGAGTGTATTCCCTGAAGTTGTGAACTTTGAAGTCTGAGTCAGCGCCGAGAATCGGATGTAATTTGTCGGCGCGGTCATCCCTGAAATATCCCAGATGCCGATATTCCCGTTTCCATCTCCAGAGACAAGCCTGTCATTATCATTGCTGAAGGCGAGCGCAACGCCAGCAGCCTCAAGCGGAATTTGGAACATCTCTACACCCGTGTATGCGCTCCAAACACGGATCGTATTGTCATCGCCGGTCGTTGTGATCCATTTCGCATCCGGGCTGATTTGAATATCAATGATGGCACTATCTTGCGACATGACGAGATCTTCCTGGGCGGTGCTTATATTCCAGGCTCTGGCACGTCCGTCATCCGAAGCTGTAGCGAACCAGGAACCGCCGGGCGCAAAGTCGATCTTCTCAACCGAATCCGCATGAAGCAAGCGGAAGATCTCCTGACCGGTCTGCGTATCAAGACCAACTGCATAATTATCAGCGCCACCTGAAATCACAAAGCGGCTGTTGGGGCTGAACTGAATCGCAAGCACCGCGCCTTTGTGACGCCCCGCGGAGTATATTGTTGTGCTGTTCAAGTTCCAGACGGTTACCGTACCGGTCGCAGATCCTGCAGCAAACCAACGACCGTTCGGACTGAGATCGGCGGCAGTCAGTGTGCCTGCGATCTGGATGTTGTATCCTTTATCTTTTAGATTGGCGATGCTGATAATTGTGATGTTTCCATTTGCGCGGGCAATGGCAAGATCGTTTCCGTTCGGACCGACATCCAAAATTCGCACAGAGGAACCGGCATCGATCTCACGCACGAGGCTGCCATCCTGTGCGCTCAGAATTTGGACATGCCCGGCATCGTCGGCAGTGGCAATCGATTTGCCGCCCTGGACGAAGATCGCCTCATTCACAGGTTTGGAGCTTTGCACGCAAAATATGTCTTTGCCATCTTTGAGATTTCTCACGCAAGTGTTTCCGTCATTGCTGGCAGTGAGAAAGCTGGTTCCATCAGGACTCATCTCTAAAGCGGTGATGCTTCCATTCTGATGAGCTTGCACGACAGGAAATGGAAGCAGGCTGATATTCTTCCTAAGGATTTGCTCGGCTTCATCCGACGGTGATTTCTCCCAGGAATCCAATGCCAGCAGAGTACTTGTATATAAGCTTCCGGTTCGAGTTTGATAGATTTGCGCTCTGGCAGCGGAGCGCTGTGCTTCGGCAAGCACTGCATTTTTTTCTGCAATCGCTTTTTGCTTAAGTGCATCCTGTGCATTTTGTACTGCTTTCTGTCGATTCGTCTCGGCAAGCGCAGCATAATCCTCTGCCAGTTTTTTTTGTTTGAGTGCCTCTTCTCGTTGCTCCACTGCAACCGCTTCATTGGCTTGTGCTATTTTCGATTCTTTTATAGCCGTGTAGGATAAGATCGCCAGAGCAACTAATGCAATGGCTGTTGCGATCCAGGCGATGGTCCGATTGCGTTCTGTCCGTCTGCTGAATTCAATATATTTCCGTTGAAGTTCGGTGGGAATAGGATCTTTAGACGTATACGTCTCGACCATTTGAACAGCGTTGCGAAGATCCCTGCCGCGCAACAGCAGACTTACATCCTTTTTGCGGTGCCACTCCAGGGCGCGGACCTGCAGTCGGTTGTGTTCTTCGAGCCAATCCAGATCGAGTTCGATGGCGGTCTTGACCTTTGCCAGCCCCTCATCCAAATTATCGGTCTCGCGAATGAATGTCCAATTGAGCTTGCGGATATTTTCGATAGTATCCTGTGGTTTCACATCTCGCAAAACGATCGGGATAATGCGCTTGTTGTTTTGAACGGCGCGTCCAAGCTCCACCTTGCAGACTTCGGAGATGATCGAATCCGGGCTGACCATGAAGATGAACGCATCCGCTTCCTCGATGCCACGGAAGATCTGTTCCAGCCAGTCCACAGCCGGGGGAATCGATTCCCAATCCACCCACACTTCCTCTCCCATAGATTTGAAGGACTCGATGAGTTTTCGAGCGGCAACGGAATCTTTTCTGGAATACGACACGAATAATTTAGCCATGCAGCACCTTTATAATCCCCGTTATTTTACTTGAGAGTTAGTTTCTTTTTTATGGTAAAACCGTGCTATTGTTTGCATACCTCTATAAGGATAGCATATGACAACTGCAGATCCAGATCAATTTTCTCGTGATGCCTGGGAAGCCAATGCAGAAATCTGGGATGTGCGCATGGGCGACGAAGGTAACGATTTCTTCAACCTCCTTTGCTGGCCATCACTCGCCTCTCTTTTAAGTATCAAACCTGGTCGGCATATCCTCGACATTGCCTGTGGCAACGGGTTGACCTCCCGGCGCCTGGCAGCCCTTGGCACCGAAGTGACCGCATTCGATTTTTCCTCAAATCTGATTGAAAAAGCCAAAGCCCGCTCTACCGGTCTCCAGTCTCTAATCTCCTATCATGTAGTCGATGCAACAAACGAGCAACAACTTCTTTCCCTCGGTCAAGAATCCTACGATTCCGCCCTCTCCAACATGGCGCTCTTCGATATGGCGAACATTGAAACGCTTTTTAGAACTTTGCCCAAACTCCTCAAACCTCATGGAATATTTGTTTTTTCATTGACACATCCCTGTTTCAACAACGCCTCCTCAATGCACGTCATGGAAGAATTTGATGATGGGGAGATTAAAACAATTTATTCGGTGAAAATTTCACGTTACATGACTTCCTACAGTGGAAAGGGACTTGCTCTGCGCAGCCAGCCAAAGCCACAAATGTACTTTGATCGTCCACTGCGATATTATTTGAATCTAGGTTTCCAAAACGGATTTATTCTGGATGGTTTTGAAATCATTTAACTTTTTCAATGGATTTCAATTCAATGGGAAGCAGACTCTTTTCGATTTCAGCACGGTTGATCTCCAACCACTCGGGCAGTTTGAGGTGTTCCCCCAACGAATTGACAGGTTCATCAGTGGCGAAACCAGGTGTATCCGTGGCGATCTCAAACAATACACCACCATGTTCGCGGAAATAAATGGAGTGGAAGTAACTCCGGTCGAGCACTTCTGTGACGTTGAAGCCTGCATGGCGAATGAGCGCTTGATATTTCAACTGTTCTTCATCGTTAGGAGCACGAAAAGCAATATGATGGACAGATCCAACGCCTAATCTGCCTCGTGGTTTTTCGGGACCTTCGACAAGGTCAATGAAATGACCTAGGACGTTTGAGTCAGCAACAAACCGATGGCGATTCTCTTCCTGTGCCAGCGGGCGATAGCCCATCTGATCCGTCAGCAACTCCGCGGTGGATTGCACCTCCTCCAGCCATAAAGTGACGCTGTGAAAACCATGCAGCATATATGCCTGTGGGATTGGTCCTTCCTTCCAAAATTGGATCTTGGGCAAATTCTCGGTCTCTACCAATTCCACGCGCATGCCATCGGGATCTTCGAACGCAAGCACATTCTCGCCAAAATGCTTTTCCATCGGTTGTGATGTTATGCCGTTCCGCTCGAGTCGCTCTTGCCAGAAAGATAACGACCCAACAGGTACATTGTAAGCAATTGCATTTGCTTCCCCGTTGCCGCGTATGCCGCTACGCATAGTGGGCCAGGCGAAAAATGTCAGCACACTGCCGGGATTGCCAATTTCATCGGCGAAATAAAAATGATAGGTATCGGGGGAGTCAAAGTTCACCGTTCGCTTTACAAGTCTTTGCCCAAGTACATTCCGGTAAAAATCGACATTTTGTTGCGGGTCACTTGCAATTGCAGTGACATGATGTAAACCTTTAATCGCGTCCATTCGCTCTCCTTGTAATTCTAGAGGAAGATGGAAATGGCTTTCTTACGCATGAGAAACACAAAACCTAGGGGCGGAGCACTGCTCCGCCTCTACAGGTTAACCGTACAATTCTCTTCTGAAAAATTCCGGCAGTGCAAATGCCGCCCTATGGATTTCAGGGTTGATGTAATTATTCACTCCCGGTGGAAAAGGAGTCTTCAATCCGTTTTCCCATGGCGTATCGGAGACATACATAAAACCAATTCCACCGCCGGGGTAGGTGGGAATATTAGCATAATAATACGCAGGATTTTTTGTCAGTTCTTTGGCAGATTTGTAAATCTCTTTGATAAGCGCAGTATCGAAGAAAGGCTGCTCACATTGCGTCGCTGCGGCACCGCCCGGGACGAGCGCGCCCACCATCAGCTTGTAGAACTCGTCCGAGAAGAGTCTCTCCGCCATGCCGATGGGATCTGTCGTATCGGAGATAATGACATCGAATTGACCAGGGTTTTCTTCGAGATAGCCAAAGGCGTCGCGCACAAATAATTTGGTGCGCGGGTTCACCCAAGGATCCCCGAAAGAAGCGGCGAAGTATTCCCGTGAAAGGTCTACGACCCGCTGATCCAATTCACAGACGACCGCTTCCTCTACGGATGGATAACGCAATACTTGTTGCAACGAACCGCCGTCGCCGCCGCCGACGATCAACACGCGTTTCGGTTGTCCCACCGCCAGCATCGGCACATGAACGATCATCTCGTGGTAGCCCATGTTGTCGCGTTCGGTCAACTGAATAATGCCATCCAGAATCATCGTCTTGCCGAAGAACTCTGTTTCGACAAATTGCAGGTGCTGGTATTGTGTCTGTTCATCTGCAAGGACGCGCTTCACACGCACGCCCTTGCGATAGTAAGGATGCAATTCCTCCGTAAACCAAATGCTCATAAGCGTAGCAATCCTTTAGGATAGACCCTGTACTGTGAATGGGATTCGTTCCACTTCGGCATCACGGTCGATTTTGCGAAGTATAAAATTATCGGCACCCAGCATTTCTTTGATGCGCTGAATCAACGGCATCATATCTTTGCCGATCGCGCAGGTGAATAGGTCAATCGCACAATAATCGTACTCGGGCCAGGCATGCAAACTTGCATGCGACTCTGCGAGAAGCAAAAAGCAAGTAAAGCCGTGAGGACTAAACTTGTAAAAGCCCTCGTCCACAACCGTCAAGCCGCTTTGCCGCACGGCTTGCGCAAACAGCGAGTATGCCCGCTCGCTATCCATGAGGATCTTATGGTTGCAGTTGGAGAGATCGAAAATAAAGTGCTCTCCCAATTTCAAAGTCACGTTCACTCACACCTCCAGGGATTTAAAAATATAAAGAACCCATCTGAAGACATCGAACTTTTGAATTTCAACACGATCCGCAAGATGTTTGCCTTGTGTAACGTGCGAAACCGCCTTCAGATAGACTCTGTTGCGGCATTTATACTATGTCCCACCAGAAAGTCAATCTTTTGATAAGCTTTTTTTCATCAGAAAATGTCACCTTTTTCAAAGTGATCCTTGCGGTGCACGCTATAATCTCACCCTGTGCATTTCATTTATCTCCTGATCGAATTTGTGGACGAGCTCGTCTTCGGCGTCGGCGAAGTAGCACTACCTTTAATCCGCACGGATGTCCATCTCACTTATACACAGATTGGTTTGCTGCTCAGTTTGCCCGGTATTCTCGCGGCTTTCATTGAACCATTTATCGGCATTCTTGGAGACGTCTGGAAACGCCGCTTATTGATTATTGCTGGTGGAATCCTGTTTGCATTATCCCTTGCTCTCACTTCACTCTCCAAGACTTTTTCCCTTCTACTTTTTTCTTTTATTCTCTTCTTTCCTTCCTCCGGTGCCTTTGTTTCTCTTTCGCAAGCAAACCTCATGGATTCGGATACAACGCGTCACGAACAGAACATGGCGCGCTGGACATTTGCCGGCTCACTCGGCGTTCTCGCTGGACCTCTGCTTCTCGGATTGTTTGCCTACTTCGGTTTGGGATGGCGTGGCACGTACGCTGCGCTCGCCTCTTTCTCAATCCTATGCCTGCTGAGGGCGTTAAGATATTTACCTCGTGATTCAGTTTCTACTCCGTCTTTTCCATCTTTTCGCGTGGTATTCGATGGATTCCGTGCGGCGTTCAACTCGCTTAAACGCGTCGATGTGTGGCGCTGGCTGCTCCTGCTCGAATTCTCAGACCTAATGGGTGACGTGTTATTCAGTTATCTCGCACTTTACTTTGTAGACGTTGGGCGAGCAACTGAAACACAAGCCGGAGTTGCGGTGACAATCTGGCTTGCACTCGGGCTCGTAACCGATTTTCTCTTCATTCCCTTTATAGATCGCCAACAAGATACGATGAAATTTCTGCGTACCACCGCATTTATGGAATTGTTTGCGTTTTCTGTCTTTCTGCTTCTGCCGGGATTTATTCCCAAGTTGATCGTTGTGATCGCTGTAAATCTATTCAATACGGGTTGGTACTCCATCCTGCAGGGACGGTTATACTCAAGCCTGCCGGGACAAAGCGCGAGCAGCATGGCGCTTGGCTCGGTGATGGCTCCGCTTGCAAAATTATTTCCATTCCTTATCGGCTTCATTGCCGATCAGTTTGGTCTGCAAACCGCAATGTGGATTCTGATACTGGGTCCCATTGCCTTACTTATTGGTTTACCACGAGAAAATATAAGCCTGACACCTGAAACATGACACCTGACACCTCTTTATATTTTCACATTCCCTTTTGCACTCATCGCTGCGCCTACTGCGACTTCAACACATATGCAGGGCAGGAAGAGCTGATGCCTGCTTATGTAGAAGCATTGTGTAAAGAGGTTGAATTCGTCGGCAATCAACTACAGGGGCAAAAGAACAAGGGAGAAGGGAAAGTTCACACCATCTTTTTTGGCGGAGGAACGCCTTCTCTGCTTTCTCCTGAACAATTCGAATCGATATTTAGATCTATTCATAATAGTTTTCGCCTTACCGACGATGTCGAAATAACCATCGAAGCCAATCCTGGCACAGTCTCTTATGAAAACTTGATTCAATTACGAAAGATTGGAATCAACCGCATTAGTTATGGTGTCCAATCGGCGAACACAGAGGAACTGCGGATGCTCGAACGCGTCCACAATTTCTTTGATGTCATCGAAGCAGTGAGCTCCGCTCGAAAAGCTGGATTTGATAATCTAAATCTCGATCTAATCTATGGTTTGCCCGAGCAGGCTCTTCAAACCTGGCAGACGACTGTGAAGCGGATTCTCGATCTGCACCCGGAACATATCTCTGCCTATGCGTTGACTCTTGAACATGGCACCCCCTTTGGACGCTGGTCAGCAAAGGGATTATTACCATTGCCTGACCCCGACCTCGCCGCGGAAATTTATGAATGGCTGGGTGAAACTCTCGAAGCAAATGGATATGTTCAATATGAAATTAGCAACTGGGCGAGAATAAATGATGAAGGCAAAATGCAGAATGATGAATGTGAGTTAGCAAATTCATCATTCTGCATTCCTCATTCTCACCTGCATGATTTGCCAAGCAAATCACGTGCGGTGCAAGTGTCATTTCAATGCCGTCATAATCTCCAATACTGGCGCGGCGATCCTTATCTCGCTTTCGGCGCAGGCGCGCATGGATATGCCAATGGCTACCGCTATTCCAATGTCTTGAGAATCAAAACTTATATTGATCGATTATCGAATCTCGAATCTCGAATTTCGAATATCGAATTTCCATTATCCCCTGCAACAGTCAATCAGCACAAACAATCCCTCCAGGATGACATGTCTGAATTCATGATGACGGGATTGCGTCTCACACAAGAGGGTGTAAGCGAAGAGAAATTCCAAACACGATTTGCTCAATCGATGAGTGATGTATATGGAAAAGAGATCGATGAATTGTTGAAATTGGGATTGATAGAAAGGGTCAGGGGCGAAGGGATTAGGATTACCAGACGTGGTCGCTTGTTGGGCAACCAAGTCTTTGTGCGTTTTGTGTAGAGCGAGATTGCCGCTAATCTTATCTATTATCAAGAAGACCCATTTATCAGTGCGGCACTTCGTAATCTCGCATTACTGTCTGCCAAATTGCAGGAGCAATATCAGTTAGGTCCTTCATGTCGCGCGTGAATTCTTGGCGCGCGGTTTTCTCTCCGATTACCAAAGCGGGAACATCTGCATCCGTATGTCGGCGTGTGGATAAATCTTCCATGTTGCCATGATCGGATGTGACTAGAATCAAGCCATCATCCCAGACATCTACAAGCCCGCCCAGTATAGTATCGAATGTTTCCATGAGATGGATCGCTTCGTCCATCTGCTGTTTGTGTCCGGCGTAGTCACTTGCCCAGTATTCGAATAAGGAGAAGTCATATTCCTTCGCCAGCGTACCAAGCTTCCGCCCCGCCTGAACCGCATCCATGACAGGCGCCTCGGCGAACCCGAGCATGGTGCGCCAGCCCTCGCCGGTAAAATCCGCGGAAAGTGCGCGTCCCTCCAAAAACGCATCATGCGTGAAGAGTGGAATGCCAGCATTTGTCACTGCCAATGGAATCGAAGAATATAAACGCTTTCCTGAGTCAATCCCATGAAAATAACGCGGCGGATATGCATTCAGCAACGCAGCTTTCTTTCCGGCTTTTATGAAGTTTGAAAACAAAGTGTCAGCGTTCAAAAACGCGGCGACCTCAGGATTCGGCTTGGGTCCGTAGTGATACCCCAAGGCCGCAGGAATATTTTTCCCTGTTAGCAAGATGGCTTGCCCGGTTGCTGATTGCGGAAGACCATCCACACCCACGGCTGGATCTACTGCCAATAGTGATGCGCGTTCTCCATGAAACGGCGCGGCATCTTTGAGCAGTGATCTGCCGTCCAATAATTGATTCAATATCGGCATCTTCGCCCGCGCAAACGGATTGGCTTCAGGATTGTTCTCTCCTAAACCGATACCATCGAGAAAGATAAATAGGACACGCATAACGGCGGATTATACAACCTTATTCGCGCTGAGCGGAGCATAGCGCAGTCGAAGCGGTGTTTCAATGACAATTTTTCTTAGATGGAATAAAATTGCTTCATGCCCATTCTTGATCTAAAAAAATTAAACTCGCATCGCGTCCGGACCTTTCGTCTTCCGCCATCTCCACGCGTTGCTTCGCCCAAGGCGGCTCTCGAATATATCAACGCACGCGGCTTTATTTACTTCTGGCCCATCAAAGGGATCGATCTACCCAGCCTGTGGACAGCCGTCGCAGGCAATCGAGTCGTCGCGGATAAGCATGATGATCCCGGTCATATCACCTGGGGTTGGAAAGATAATGCCCTGGGTAAAAAGCTCTGGTACTATGCCAAGATCTTGCGATCCAGGTTGATGGAGCTCTATTTCAATTCGGTCGGCGCAGCCAAAGAAGGGGACGCCGCGAAATTATTCGGATGGAGAAAAGAACTAATCACGCGAACCATTAACGGTCTGGTGGAGAAACACAAACTGGTTTCCACAGCACATCCAAAAGAAAAAGGGGAGTGGTTTTCTTTACCAGGCTTATCTTGAGGAGGTACATATGCTTGAAATCGCAATCATGATCGAAGGTCAGAATGGATTGACCTGGTCTCGCTGGCAGAAGATCGCTCAGGTAGTTGAAGATGCCGGCTTTGTCGGGCTTTTCCGGTCGGATCATTTCACGAATGCGAATCCACCAGAGATTGAATCGCTCGAATTATGGACATCCTTAACGTGGCTGGCATCCAACTCTAGTCGGATTGAATTTGGTCCGCTCGTGACGCCCTTTTCAATCCGTCACCCGGTCCATACCGCACGAATGGCTTCCGCCGTGGATGATCTTTCCAATGGACGGTTGGTGCTTGGACTCGGCGCGGGCTGGAATGAGCGAGAACATCATCTTTTTGGTTTTGATCTATTGGAGCCACAGGCACGCTTTGACCGTTTTCAAGAAGGACTCGAAGTTGTCACGCGGCTCTTGCAAAGTGAAAACCCTGTGACATTTGAAGGTCAGTATTATCAATTGCATGATGCAATCCTTTTGCCGAGAGCACAGCGCCCCGGTGGACCACGCATCCTGATTGGCGGCAGCGGCAAGCGAACGTTGACTTATGTTGTGCAATATGCGGGCGAGTGGAACTGTGTCATGTTGCTTCCAGAGGATTTTGCTCGCTTGAATCAGCGCCTGAGTGAGATGTTGATCGAAGCGGGTCGGAAACCAGAGTCGGTAAAGCGTTCCATGATGACTGGTTGCGTGTTCGGCAAAGATGATCTCACCTTGAATCAAAAAGTGAGTTCACGTGGGAGAACATTGGCAGAACTGCGACAACGCGGAATCATTGCAGGGAGTCTGCGTGACATCAAACAACAACTCCAGGCTATGGAACAGGCTGGTTTGCAGCGCATCATGCTGCAATGGCTGGATCTGGATGATATGGAAAGTTTAGAAGCGTTGGCGAAGGGTATCCTTTAGGGTAAGGTGTTGAAACCGTGTTCTTACTTTCTCGTATAATGATATTGAACTCATTAACTCAAACGTCTCGCAGATGATAATTTGAGCCTGCCCATATGCCCAAGTCTGTGGGACGATACGCACAAAAAGGAGATGTACAATGCGACAAAACCGTTCCACACTTTTTCTGGGAGTTCTACTGATTCTGATTGGCGCCTGGCTCGTGGTCAGCCGTCAGGTACCGGAAGTTCGCCATTGGCTGGATACAAATTAGGATTAATCATAACGGGCTTGCTTGGTGAATTTACACGCCATAATATCTCGCGCGGCTTGAATCTCATTGTCATCAGCGCCGTGATGTTCCTTGTCTTCGGCGCGATCTTCGGCGGACTCGGCCTCCTTGGTCCTAACGGACCTGCGATTTTGCTGATCGCTCTGGGTTTATATATTCTCTTACGCGGCTTCTTACGAAACAGAGGGCAAAATGCGGCGCAATAATATTTTCTGGGGTGGTGTGCTTATCCTGGTCGGTGTGTTGCTTTATTTGCAAACACAAGGCTACGTTACTGACGTTTTCAAATATTTCTGGCCGCTGATGCTGATCACCGTGGGCGCATGGATCGTTCTGGGAGTCTATTGGAAGCCTGAACGTTCGGCGGATGAAACATTTTCAATTCCACTGAATGCCGCGCAAAGTGTGAGATATCATTTCTCACATGGGGCGGGCCAACTGGAGATCAGTGGGGGAGCACCGGTGGGTCAGGCTTTGGTCGGCACGTCAGCAGTTGGGATGAACAGAAAGAGTTATTTAAACGGGAACCAGCTTGAGGTTCGTATTGAGGCGGGACCGTCATTCGTACCGTTTGTTGGACCGAATGAAGGAGTCTGGCGATTTCAACTTCCACAAGATGTGCCAGCGTTGTTGACGGTAGAATCCGGCGCAAGTTCCCTCAACATTGATTTGACGGATGTGCTTGTGACGCGGCTCGCCTTGAAGACAGGAGCCAGCAGTACGAATGTGATCATGCCCGCACGCGGCGCCTCTCTTCTGGATGTGGAAGCGGGCGCGGCTTCCATCAACATTCGCGTCCCTGAAGTGACCGCGGGACGTATCCGCGTCAAAGAAGGTGTGACTGCTATCAATGTAGATACAAACCGTTTCCCACGCCTCGACTCAGGGATTTATCAATCCTCTAATTTTGAGGCGTCCCAAAACCGCGCAGAGATCACCATCGAATCAGGGCTGGGTGCCGTTTCGGTAAAATAGCGGAAAGGAAAAGTATATGCGACGAATTGATCCACGATTACTCATTGGCGGTGTGCTGATTATTGGCGGGCTTTTATCGCTGCTCGAAGTGCAGGGAATCATCTCGAACGCCGGCGGAATCTTTTGGGGATTGGTCTTTGCAGCGGGCGGCGCGGTGTTCCTGTACATGTTATTGAATGATCGCAACAATTGGTGGGCAGCATTCCCCGCCTTCACTCTTTTTGGGCTAGCGCTATCCGCGTTTTTGCCAGAATCTCTCCATGCCTACGGCGGACTCGCTTTTTTTGCCGGAATCAGCCTCGCCTTCTGGTGGGTGTACTTCAGCAATACCGAGCGCTGGTGGGCGATCATCCCTGCCGGAGTTTTGCTCACGCTTGGAGTGGTCTCCGTGCTCGACAACATGACCGAGATGCAAACCGGCGGCAGCTTCTTTCTTGGGCTTGGACTCACATTTGTATTGGTCGCGATCTTGCCCGGTGGAAGTTCGCGTTCCTGGGCATTGATTCCTGGAGCAGTTCTTCTCCTGTTCGGAGCATTGCTTGGAACACCATTGTCTGGACTGACCCAATATTTGTGGCCCGCCGTGTTAATCCTATTAGGTGGCTACCTAATCTTCCGTTTTTTCAGGAATCAATCTACTGGTTGACAAGAAGTTAT
>WNFY01009816.1_pt1 | contig 14336 bp, 13 predicted proteins | sample 5400091 | NCBI WGS metagenome assembly WNFY01 (sample SAMN13153364, study PRJNA577476) | soil metagenome | isolation source: 60 cm soil or saprolite under grassland replicate 1 | place: USA:California | collected 2016-06-15 | reverse complement strand
GCCGCTTCCGTGACTTCGCACGCGCTGAAGTCATTCTGAAAGTGCTACGACCAGTTGCCTGCGCACGTTCAGAAGCTCGCGGATAAGAATTTCGCGCTGTTCAAGGCTAATCCCTGGCATCCCTCTCTGGGCTTTAGCAAGAAGGGTGAAATCTACACCGTCGAGATCGGCCGGAGTTATCGTGCCTTAGCGCGCGAGCGAAACGGCCACTACCACTGGTTCTGGATTGGCACACACGAGGGATACAATAAGTTCCGGTTCTAGGTTGTAGCGTGTTAACGCTCTAACTCTCCGGAACTACTCAGTGACTTCTTCAAGCTGCGTGCCGAGCACAGTTCCGTCGTCGCGATCAAGCGCGATATGCAGCCAATACCGTTTCTCGCCCTGGACGATGAATCTTGCCGGGTCGGTAAGATCTGGTGTCCCCGGAGTGTACTTCCCCGTTTGCGCGATCACGTCGATGATCAAGTTCCAGGTTCGCGCTTGACCTACCTCCGCCAACGCGCGCGCGATCGTCTGCTTTGTTTCGTCCTGCGGTGTTCCGGGAACCCCATGCAGCGCGGCAGCCGCTGCAGCGGCCAGCCGGGCAACATCGGCTCTGGTCAACACGGGACCACGCCCCGCATCGGTGCTCGTCGTCTCTTGAACAATCGCTTGCCCTGCGGCGAGGGCGTCTCCTTGAGGAACTAGATAGGTCGCGTTTGGTGGCAGGATTTCGAAGCCGGGATCATGTAACCACGCCCCTCGGATAATCGAGGCAAGAACAGGGACGTTTCTCGTGTTAAGGTTGACAATGCCTGCGCGGTTGCCTGCGCTGTTGTAAGTAAAGAAGTCGAGTATCGCCGTGTCACGACTTGCCACCGACGCGAAATCCAGGGTCCCGCTCGGCGCAGTGGAAGCAGGATTACGGGCGTAACCAAATTCGCCGACATTCTCAAAACGCCGGTTCAGAAGTACGTAGTTTGGCCTCGGCGGATATGGCGCGAACGGCGGTCGGTCCAGATCCTGATTAGGATCGTCAAATGACATGGCTTCTATGCCATAGGCGTAGGCAAAGGCGTTGCCGTTATTGAGATAGTCGATGATGGTAATAGTGTTGCCAGTCAGTGATCCCTCTGGCGGCGAATCATGCAGATCATCGGTGTCGTATTGATCGATCAGCGCCGCTCCGATGTTGAACACCGTAGCGGGGTCGGGAACGCCACCGTTCTTTTGCTTTATGGCATAGTTGATGACCTGGAAAAAGTCCGGGTCGTCTGGCAACGGGTCGAGCGTGTGGGTATATTGCCAATGACCGTAATAGTTGGGGTCAGTGAAGCGAGTACCTGCTGCGAAGGTTCCGGGTACCCACACTAACCCAAATAGCGTCGGGAGGTCGCCATTCCCCACCCTCTGCTTGCCGTACGCGTGGCCTACACCGTGATTACCGGGGTAAAACCAGGGAGCCGGTATCACTATTTGCAGGTTATTCATGTCCCACCTTGTGGTTAAGCGTTTACCGCTCCCGGGGTCCGGGGGCCAATCGCGCGCCGGCCGATTCCATTCCCGGGAAAACGTGCCGAGGTACTGGAGCAGGCTCTGGGGAAACTTAGTGTCGTCGTAGGAACCTGTTACAGGGTCTGTACAAAGAGTTCTTTGAAGCCTTATTAATTCCTGCCGAGTCATCATCGCCTGGTCGGTTCGTCCGTTTTGCACCGTTACGGGCACTGTGGTGAAAGGTGTGCCGAAAGGCGCTTTAGTCCCGAGGAAATATTGCGCGTAATTATTTGCTGACGCCAAAAGAAATGAGGGGTTATCGAAAGAGGCACCAGTCTGTTGCGTCGTGGCATAATTTCGCCAGCCCATTAACTTGTTGATTGGTGGAGGGCTAGGAAAACCGCTCATGTCACCGACCGGGGTTGTCGGGGTTATCACGGTTGGGATCGCTGGAAGAGCTGTGACATCGGCGAAAGCGACGGTTCCTTTCCTCGCGAGGTTTACCGGCCAGGGAGTCGTCTCAGGGGATGGGAATCCGATGATCGTCAGGTTCAAAATTGCGGTACCACTGCCACACTCGTTTGAACAGGTTTGCGTGATCCTCCACTGTCCGGGGCCAGTCGGTGTGCCATAAATGTTACCGTTGGTTGTATCGATAGATAAACCGAGGGGTAGAGAACTCACTCCGAAGCTCGTCGGATAATGATTTGTATTAAACAGAAGAGAGCACGGAACTCCCGTGGCTAAAGTTACGTTTGTATGATCCGGCGTAAAGTTTGGGGCCTGACAGTCAGCTAGCATAATTTCGCTCTCTTCCGAAGGATACTTCGCAGGCAGCCTTCGAGTAGGCCGAGTAGGCCGAGTAGGCCGGGTAGGCAGAGTTAAGTTCGCATAGGTGGGGAATCCCCCTAGGTCCATATTCATCAGCCCGCCTTCGTCATAGACGGCGAACGCATATCTTCCGATCACATCGCTGGGCGTTGGCGACGGAGTTGGACCCTGAGCAGTGACCAGCACCCAGTAAGGCGCTGTGAAACTGAACACAGGGGTGGAGTCAATCGTAGTGCTTGTGCTCGCTCGAGGGATCAAGTAATGGCTGTTCCAACGAGCAAGACTAATGATGCGCCCGTTCGCCGCGGCAAGGTCAGATCTGACAATGGATGTCCGGCCTGTAGGGTCTCCCGAAAAACTCCGTCGGATTAAATTCGGGATGGGCGACGGATCGGTGATCGGTGGAACGCCGTATCGTAACGGCTGAATATTGGCTGCGGTTATCGTCGGATTATTGGCGATCTCCTGCTTAAGATCGCTGACGGTGATGTCGAGCGCGGTACGGGCGAGCAGATCCGCGGAGGTATCGTTGTAGCTCGACTGGGCAAGCTGCCGGTCGGTGGTGGTGCGGGTGAGATACGTAAGGCCTAAGGCAGTAGCAAGCACGACAAGGGCGAGAACAATGATCAGCGCAGCGCCCTTAGGTGCGCCATCACGAGAATGGAGGAACTTTTTCATAGGGTAAAAATTCTCATTGGGTTGGAGGGGTTCCTAGCAGAGACAAAAGAACATTCGTACAGCCGAACACCGGAAATGGCAGGATGTGACAAGCTCGAATTGCCCTCGAGCGTACTCTGCCATTGCCCGAACGATTGACAGGGGGTTATGTCCGCACCAGCCTGCGGCTCTCGGTCCAATGGAGTGCCGTTAAGCGCTCTTTTGGAAAAGTAAGAAGGCGAAGTGATCATAGAGTAGGCGGAGAGAAGTAAAAAAAGCGCTCGTACAGCCGAACACCGGAAAGCGCCGGGCGTGGCAAGCTTGTAATTGCATTGATTTTGTTCTGCCACTGAGTGCGCAACTGGCCAGGAGTCATGCCCGAGCTGTAATCAGCTAGAAAATTGTCGTTTCCGGACGTGCTAAAGCTGGCGATTTGCGCAGGGGTAAGAAGCAGTTTGCTCTTGGGATCAATCACCGCGACGTCCGCTATAATCGCGGCGATTTGAGAAAGATCTGCGTGTGAGTTACCGTCCAACGGGGGTGTGATCGAAAGAGTACCGTTTGTGCGGAGATAGCCGTATTCAAACCTGAAGACCTGCGGCCCGGTCACTTCGTAGTCTGGGTCAGTTGCCGAAGTGCTGGTCGCAGCCGGCCAGGTCCCTAAAGGCACTGCTGCGGACGGACCTATCGTCAGCGGCATAAAAACGACCGGCGCGGGAGTTGGCGCAGCTGCATTCCATAGCAAGCCTTTTCCCAGCCGCTCCATCTTATTATACGAAGAGGAAGTGGAGTCCGAATTTACTCGATAAGCGACAAGCGACACGGGGCTTTGATAGCTTCCTGCCGGATAGTAACCCGGAACCGCGCTGAAGAACGCTATCTGATCGTTTCCACTCATCGCACCTCCCACCGAGTTTGGCGCGACTGTTCCCTTGGCAAAAAAATCAAGATCATTTCGTTTCACCAACTGTGCGAAGTCGATGGCCATTCGATCAAGGAGCTGTCGTGCTTGCCCGTCGACGTCCATTTGTTTGTGGCCGAGAGTCGTGATAGTTGCGGCGCTTTTAAGAAGCTGTGTGAAAAGCAGAACGAGCACCACGAGTACGCCAACGCTGACAACAAGTTCAGCCAACGTAAAAGCGCTGACGCGCTCACGTTGCTTTGCCAGGGTGAATCCGTCTGCGAAATCTAAAACGCAGCCGGCACGGCTGCCTCTACAGTTGTGGTGGCACGCGTGTCGCGTGCAAGTCGCAGCGGACACCCATTCGACTTCGCTCAGGGCAGGCTCCGCCTCTACAGAAGTCGAGTTGTCTCGTTCGATTGTAGTCCTCGAGCACATGGCTCAGTTCCTGTCGAACGCAGCAAACATTTCTGCAGAGCTACTCGCATTTGCGGCCGTTGCAGCCGCTGGCCACCAAACCTTCACATCCGCGTAACGTAATCCGGTGGGAGCAGAGCTCCATGTTATGTCCAATCGATAACGAGGCTGCAAGACAGGATTCCAAGTCAATGAGCAGTTTCTGGTCAGCGGGTTAGGTCTTTGCAAGCCCGCGCTATCGCACGAGCATTGTGCTTGGCTATCAAAGTAACGAGTTGTGTCAGTCCCAAATGGAATCGCAAACTGCAAGGAAGTGCTGTTCGTGCGCGGTGTGGCGCGCAGGTCGGCGATTACTGCAGCCATGAGGTTCGTAGCAGCGGTTTGAGACGTTGCGTTACGATTCGTCAGCGCGGCGACGGGGATCAAACCGAAGACGGCAATTAGGGAAAAGGCGGCGATACCAAGGGCGAGAGTCAGTTCGACAAGCGAGAACCCAGATGTGAATCGCTTTTTCATCGTTGGTAGATCTTTACGTTGCCTCCTAAGCCGGTAAACTGAACAGCGACAACGTTCGCAGGAATAGAAGCAGGCGCAGTGGCTCCATGCGTGGGTTCGACTCCTATTTCAGAGACCGCTTTCGGCGTATAATTGCTGTTGTCAATAACGCCTTCGCCGCGAGGACTGAATTGAATAATCTTTAGAAAGGTATACTGCGTACCGCCCAATGGATACGGGAACTGGAGAGACGCATTTGCAGGAGCAACAGCAGTAGCTGGATCGGTAGTATCGTTGCCGATTCGCGCGGTTAGATCGTTGGGAGGCGTTCCAGGCGTTGGGCGCGTGTTGAAATTATCAGGGGGAATCAAGGTTGGATCTGAAAAAGTCTTCAGGTGCATGTTGTCGATCTTGGTTAGCTTGCCGACCTGAATCAAGCTGGCAGACGGGAGCGTAAGAAGACTAGTTAGCGGTGTGAGTGCCGGGCGTTGCTGATGAGACATCTTCTTCAAAGAACCCAACCCAAGTGTAGGTGTTATTAGCCTTCGCGTACGTGCGGGCGGTGTCGAGCACACCTTTGATGGTGTACGCGGCGCTGGTCACGTCGGTTCCGCCTTTAATGTATGTGAACGCTGGAGCAAGCAAAACCAGCAAGATGCCAATGATGCTGAGGACGATCAGCAGTTCGAGCAACGTAAATCCGCCTTCGCGCGAGGCTACGGCGCGACAGGGAGCGCCGGCGCGTTTGCGTCGCGCCAGTAAATGGCGATCGGTGAACAATCTGCCACACACGAGCCTCACGGCTTGGGAAAAGACGAGTGATTGGCGCTGGATAGAGCGCAGATGTCCGCGCTGCGCTTGCACACAAACCCCGCCAGTGATCCTGGGGATAAACATTTGGGGGATGGCATCATACCGAGAACCAGGGGGCTGACAAGAACTATTTTCTTAAGGGAATCTTGGCTATTTTCTTAGGGAAACCGGACCTCGGATGACTCGCGTCCCACCTGCGTGCAAGGCTCCCGCCTTCGCGGTGCTACGGCGTGGCGGGCTGGCGTCGCGACCAGTGGTCGCCGTTCAGGATTCAAAGGTCCAGAGATGATACCCCGCCCGCTTTGTCGTTGCGCCTGAACGACCCGTTGACCAGATAAATCGCGTGGCAGCTTCACACCAGCTGCAATACGGGATCGCTCTCAAAATGCAGGCTCACCCCGCGCGGTGCGGACCGACCTGCGAAATGGCAGCGAACAGATCCTTGGTCGCCTCGGCGAGCTCCGTCAGAAAAGGCGCTCGAAAAGATCCGCGCGGAAATCGAGTCAGGCAATGTCATGCCGCTTGCGTGATGTGAGGGATTGACGGTTGAAAGTGGAGAAGTGAAACTATTCTCGGAGGTAGACATGAGTGTGCATGAGATTATCGCAGAATTGCCGAACCTATCGGACGCGGAGCGAGAGCTGATTCTGCGGAAATTGGTCAACCTGGATCAAACCTTTGACCCGACGCCGGCAATGGAAGAGGCCATTCGGGAGGGCCTGCGCTCAATACGCGAAGAGAAGACTTATTCCGCGGCAGAAATACGCTCCCGGATCGCCGAATGGACTGCGCGGTAATCTACTCCGAGGCAGCTTTGGCCGATTTGGAGCAGATCACCGCATTCATCGCCGCGGACAACGCCGAAGCAGCGGAAAGGTTTGCGAATCGATGGGTTGATTTGGCTGAATCGCTGCGGTCACTGCCGGAGCGCGGGCGACGATGAATTTATTGGCCTGAGTGATGTCGTGGTGTACGGGCGCACACCCTGTGCGCAGGCAGATCCGCTATCAACTATCAACCACCGACTATCAGCTCTCTGGAGCTATTCGTTCACGACCTCGATCTGTTTCCGGAGCACCTGGCACGTGAAGCTAATGGTAATCAGTACTCGGCAAGTGCAACTTAGCGGCTACATGGATCCTTCGTATTTAACCTGGACCTGCTGCAAGGGCACCCCAGTGACGGGATCTAGCTGGATCGCCCCCGTCGTCGGGTCGCGTGTAGGCTTGATGAACACGTGGTACACCTTTGTCACGGTGGACAGGACATTTCCGTTCTTATCGAGCGATTGTCCGGTGACGAAGACACGGAAGTTGCGGCTGCGCGTCGCAGCCAGGTTGTAGATTTTCGCGAACAATTCTTCGCGCCCGGGATCATTCCATTCGGTCGGTGGCGTGTTGTTCGTGTTGTAGTCGCCCTCATACTGGTTGGGATTACCGAAGAACGGCCGGGGCAACTGTCCACCAGGGCATGGGATGTTCTGACCGCAGTCTCTCATGGCCGACAATGCGGCGGTAGAAAGCAGTGGTCGCGAATTGATCACAGCATCAGCGAATCGATCCGCCTGTTGGACAGATGTTGTTGTGCTCGTCCCGGATGAATCGGTGGTCGGTGGGTAAAGGTTATTTTGCAGCGACGACGGTTGGAGCGCCAGATCGCGGTTTTGAAGGATGCCTGCAGCGAGCGAGCGCAGGACATCACGCGAGGCGGTGTTGATGTTCACCAGCCCGGCTGTTTTTGTCACATTGTTGCTGTTACCCGTTGCGGTAGAAAATACATCCAGCAGTTGCCAGGCGCGCATTCCGTTTTGATCAAACATGGAGAACTCAGGTCGACCAATGGCAAGTGTATGGCCTCCTCCTCCGCTAGGACTTCGATTCGCGTTATTGGGAATGTCCGGGATCCTCTGTTCCGGATCCTGATATGTGACGCTGTACGTTAACTGGGCCGGGTCCCAAACATTTCCCAACTCAGCTATCGATGTGAGAAAACCAGTGTTCGAAGTGGATAACAGCGAAATTCCTTTTGTTGGATCTGGCGATGGCGTAGGGCTCGCCATAATGTCAGTAGGATATTGCCCCGGCCCGGTCGGTTGTACTCCTGTATAGCCAAAGGCATGTCCTGAGTCTGGCCAATTTAACGGCACCACGTTCGGGTTGGGGCCTCCCCAGTAAGAACCCGTCACATAATCGGCTGTAGGCCACGGAGCAGTGATATACCATGAAGCTCTCGGGTCGCCGAATTGCCCCGACGTATTGTCGTTAGGCGGGATAGGATTACCGCGCCAGACGTTTTTATTCGGATCAGGCGGCGCCGGCGACGTGTAGTAATTCTGTCGCATACCAGTTAGGTCCTGATTGCGTTGCAACCCGCCATTTGCCGAGTCAGCGATATGCTGATTCGTAACGCTTCCACCCGCGTTCCAGTACAACACGTAATAATTGTCCGTCGAGGAGTTCGGAAACGTGATCGTAGCGTTGGCATCCGGCGGATTTGGACCCCAGTAGAAAACATTAACCTGTCCCGGAAAAGGCGGAATGATAACTCCCCCCGGCAAATTGATCGTCAGCAATAGAGTGTCGGTCGCCGTGCTGCTGCCGCAAGGTCCTGTATCACTACTGGTTGCGCTGATACTGATCGGGAAAACGCCAGCGGCGGTCGACGTTCCAGAGATCACCCCTGTTGTGTTGTCCACAGTTAACCCTGCGGGTAGGCCAGTTGCGTCGAAACCGATCGGGAAGTTGTCGGCTGTGATTTGATATGTGAACGGGGTACCGATAGTCGCAGTAGCTGTGAGCGGGCTGGTGATAGAAGGAGCGTCCGGGCAAATTGTTATAACCAATGTTGCGCTCCCGGTGCTGCACGGGCTTGCACCGTTGCTTGCACTGATGATGACGGAGTATGTTCCAGCCGTGGTGGGTGTACCCCAGATTTCATTTTGGGGGTGCTGTCCTGGCGGTGGGCCTAGCTGTAGCCCCGGAGGCAAGGTCCCCGTTACGGTGTAGCTGGTTGGGTTGTTGGTTGCTGTAATCATGTAGGAGAAGGCAACACCTACCTCGGCAATTGCCGTGAGCGGGCTCGTGATCACCGGCGTCGCCGCAATCGTGAATGTCTGTGCGTTTGAGGTTCCCCCTCCCGGAGCAGGATTCACAACAGTGATAGATGCCGTGCCAGCAGTAGCAACGAGCGAGGCTGGCACCGTGGCTTGGAGCTGCGTGGACGAAACAAATGTCGTCGTGAGGCCAGAGCCATTCCAGTTCACCGTTGCGCCAGAAACAAACTTGCTGCCGTTCACAGTCAGCGTAAACCCAGTGCTGCCGGCGGTTACACACGTCGGGCTGATTGAACTTGTGACCGGCGCGGGATTATTGATCGTGAAAGTTACGATCTTTGTAACCGTGGGGCAGCCGCTTTTTATTGCGGTTAGAGTAACGGAATACACACCAACGGCAGTCGGAGTGCCTGTGATGTCGCCCCGTATTGGATCTGACAGAACTAACCCCGGGGGCAGCCCAGTTGCGTCGAAGCTATCCGGATTGCCGGTTGCCGTGATTCGATAGGTGAACGTAACACCCACACTACCCGTGGCATCGCCACTCGTAATGTTCGTGTTACATGCTGCGCGCACAGCGCTGGCCCCAGTCAGCAACAAAAGAGCGAATGGGAGGATTCGTTTCATCGGTAAATCCTGATCGTTAAGGTTGCCGGGGGTGTCGTCCCGCAGGAGGTCGTTTCGGTGATTACGACGCTGTAGTCCTGGTAGCCGTTGGTATAGGTTGTATTGGGATCCACGGTTGGGGTCCCACTTATCAATCCTGCTTTTGCTCCGCCTCCGCGAAGACTAAGGCCCGGGGGTAGGCCGGTTGCGGTGTAATGATTTCTTCCCTCAGCAAAACAGGAAGGCGTTGGTGCTGGCATAACAACGACCCTGTATTCATTGGGTTTGATTTTTCCCTTTGGATCTTGATAACCGTTGGCCGCTTTGATTTGGTAGTTAAACGGCTGTCCCACGTTCCCCGTTTCGAACAGGGGGCTCACAATAGCTGGGGTTCGTGTATCATTGCTGGGATTGGCTGTAAATATTACTGTTGCATCCGGGGGGGAGCTGAGAGTTTGGTTTGTCCCGTTGACGTTTACCTGCTCGGAGTTCTGATAATGTATTGTCAGCGCTCCGCCCAAACCGTCCGTGGGAAAGTTATGTGGATTCCAAAGCTGAACGTAAGTAGTTGTCTCGATCACGACTAGGTTGGTCCCGGGTGTCGTGTAAACCCAGTTATCCAAGTCGTAAAGCGAGACCACGAACGGATAAGCGCCAATCCCGCGGGACGCTGGAGGAGCATTCGGATTGCCCGGCGGCATAAATGCTGTCGGAGCATCCAGCGGAAATGCATAGTTGAGCAGATTCGCCGTGAGATTGTTAAGATAGTTAACCCCCCCCGTATGTCCGTGGCGGCCGACGTCTGTACCGGTGCGGTTATGGAAATTCGGCATCGCGTTGCCTACGGTAGCGGCAAACTGACCGACATGATTTCCATTTGGACCAAACTGGGAAACCGGGTTGATGGGATATTTGCTCTGTCCCTCGGTGCCGTAAGCATACCCGAGCGGAACGAGGTCCTGTTCTCCTGGATTATTATCCTGTCCCAAACGAACTGCTAAATTCGGGCCTGCAACGTCAGGGTTAGTCGCCGCAATTTGCTGCATCGTTGGAACGGTCAAAAGAAGAGGGCGATTGTTAATCAAAGTCGTAGCAGCAGTATTCCCAGGATCCGTCTGAGCCACCGGGTTAAAGATGGTAAACATAGCAATCTCGCCCGGGGACGTCCCATTGGTCCGTTGTTTTCCACCCACTTGAGAGGCATCGAGATAGCCATCCAGGTCCTCAACCCAATAAGCGTAACGCGTATAGGAAAGGTTATGTGTTGGAGGAGGCGCTGTATCCTGTGGGTCGCGCATCTCGACCCATTTCACACTCGGCCCGGAGGGCGTACCGGGTTGCTGCCATGAGTAGAGGCTTGGCAGTCGTTGCGTTCCAGCTGCGTTCCACGCCGCACCTGGGTCAGTTGGATTGGAGTTGGTCGGCGGCGCAGGAGTGGGTACTGTGGGCGCGGCGGCGGCGGCCAGATTAATTGTAGGTGGCGTCTGCCCAGGGAATGGGTTGCTTGGATCGGTGGAAGCAGAAAAGAGCGGATAATAAGTTATTGTTGGAGCGGTTCCTGTCGACGGCTGCGCAACGTAATAGTACGCTGCCTTGTTGCCATTTACGTCAGCCGGTCCGTCTGCTCGCACCACCAGGAATGTGTCCTTGCCAGTAACAGGGGTCGTACCATTAGGGCTTGCAGCCAGTGTCTTGGCAGCAGCTTGCAAGCCGTTCTGAACTGCCAGGTCTGCCTGATAACGACTGTTGTACGATGTGGCTGTGCCTCGTTCCAGCGAGACGGATGTCAAAACGCCGACTGCAATGACCGCTGCAAGGGCGACCATCACCAGGGCAACGACCAGGGCGAATCCGGAGGATTGGTTGATAGCTGATAGTTGATGGCTGATAGTCGGCAGACGATTGCAGCCGACACGGCTGCCTCTACAGGACAACATCCGGGTTATCCGTGTAATCCGTGGTGTGGTTATGAGATGCTCTCGACCGTTCATGGCAAATTGATCCGCGATCGAAACTGATAAGTGTGCGGCGCGATCAGGCGCTGGTAGTTTTGCGTTGTGGTATCCATCCAATCATTAGCACTCGACGACACGCTCATCACCGTGCGCGCAGCCTGCGGACTGATCGCATTGAAGGAGATTTCCAGTGCCGCAGGTAATTGTGTGGCAGCCGTCGCCGACCCATCGCAAACACATGGATACGTCGTGTACCGATTTCCAGAGGCATCGTATATCGTTATATTGAAATTCCAGACGTAAGCGGCGAGCACGTCATTCTTAGCATCAGGCGCGTTCAGGTCGTATAGAACGGAGTCTGCCGCATAACTTCCCGCGCCCTGCATCAAAGCGAAAATAGCTGTGCTATCACGGAAAAAACGCCGGAGAGTATAGGCATGAAGTTGGTTGTCCCATTGGCAATAATAACCGACCGCGCACACATCACCGGTTGAACCCGTGGTCTTGTCAGCGACGAGGGCATAAAGCTGCTGATTCTGGTTGCCGGCCGTTGCAGGATCCGTATAGATGCTTTTCAAGGCAAAATAAGCAGCTGGCAACGTCACGCGGGTGGTTGATACCGTCGAAGCCACGCAGGGCGCCGGTGTAGGGTTCGTGAAAGGATCCGGGTTCCATTGTGTGCGAACCAGATTGCGCAAATCCCGTTCGATCATTTGCATTGCGGCGCGCGCGTCGCGGAAAGCATCAACACGCGCAGTCGTGTGTGATGCGCTGCTCATCAACGAGCCTAGCATCCACCCCAGCATGAGGACCATTCCAGCGGTGATGCCTGTGGCGATCAAAAGCTCAACTAGCGTGAACGCAGCGCGGGAGCGCCGATTTCGTGATCGGTGATCGGTGATCAGTGATCGGTTATTCGGGTTCATTCGTGCTTAACGATGGGTCCTAGTACTTTGAAATGATCCGGACGTAGTCGCGGAAGGTTTGATTTGCGGCAGGCGCGTTTGCCGGCGACGCCACTCGCACTGTGACCTCGTTAGCGCTGGCGGGGTCGGTGAAGCCAGGCACCGAGTTATTCGTGTAAATCAAAATTGCATACGTCGCTGTGGTCGCGTCTTGCGTAAGCTTGCCATCGTTGTCGGCATAAAGTGCGAGCGCAGGGGTTGCAGACGTGGTCAAATTAATTCCTGATGCTCTCGAGCCGTCGGAAAGGACAAGCTGCACGTTACTAAATTGCGACGACGCTTGCGCCACGAGGCTGCCAAAAACTGACTGGGCGATGTGCGCTGCGCGCGTTTCGTCCTGGGCCGAGTGACCGGTTTGCAAGGCTGCTGGGAATACGCCCAAGACGGCCACAATGCCGACCGTGATTACGCCCAAGGCGATCACAACTTCGGCCAGACTGAAGCCGCGTGTTCTCGCTCCTCGCCCGGAAACAATTGCACGCTTCATGGGGTGGCGGTGGCTGTTGGTTCTGCCCGTCCCGTGAATTGCGAAACCAAGACGTACTCGACTGCAGAAGCATTGCCGCTTGCGTCTTTTGTCGTCGCGACCTCGGTGCCGTTGTTTACGTATCCTTCAAAAACAGCAAGGAGCACGTTGCCAGCCGGCATTTCCAGTTGTCCTTCCGAATTGAATTTAAAATAGTAGTATGTGGGGCGCGTGTTTGCGTCCGGAGCGAATACTGGAGACGGGGGACTTCGCCATGCCGGAATGGATGTCGCGCTAGGAAGGTTCGATAAGGCGGCAGTTCCTGCTACGCGCAGCGCTACTCCCATCGGCAGCGATTTCCAAGGGGAAAGCTGCTTCACGTCATAACAGTGCGTCTGATCGGTGTCGAGATTCGGAGTATCTTGAAAAATCGCGTACGACTTATAGTTGTAGCGGTCTAGTGTACCTTGTGCGGCATCATTGCCGAAAGCAGCGAAGATTACGTACGTAGCTCCGCGGGTACTCCCACACTTGTCGATCCAGCTGCTGCCGCTTTTGATGGCCTCCGCTCGTGCCTGCTCAATTCCGCCAAGCAAGCTGCTCACAACGTAAATCCGCCTTCGCGCGAGGCTACGGCGTGACGGGAAGCGCTGGCGCGCTCACGTTGCTTCTCTCGGGTGAAGCCGTTACGGCTTTGACTGGGGGCAATTCTCATGGTCCTCTCACCTTCTTCTACGGAAAAATGTCTCCTTAGTTTCGCTTTTTTTGGAGATAAGTGAGCACTGATAGCGAACCGCTGACAGCGAAGCATTGCGAACGCTGAACCCAGCAACGTTGGCGTATAGATCCCGGGAAGCGCAGCAGATCGAGAACCAGGCCGTGGCAAGTGCTAAGTACAAGGGCCACTTACCTTTTCAGGCAGACCACTGAACAACTGACTACGGAAGCATCGAGCGTTACCGACCAGCGCGATCCCGCGTCAAATCTGGCCACTGCAAAAAGGCGAAAGAAAAGCTAAGAAAAGACTTCACAAGAGCCAAAGCGCACACTATAAATGCGGCCATGAATATCCGATGCCGCTTTGTTTTATTCGTCGCGCCGGTTGCACTCGCCCTGGCGAGTTGGCTGCCAAACACGGCGCCTGCCGCGGAGCTCCAAGAGGCGCAGGTCACGCAAGTCGTGCAGGACGTCAAGATGGTGCCGTCAAATGCAGCGCCCCGTCCGGCGACCGTAAACGACACGGTTCGCCAAGGCACTGCGGTGCAAACCGGAACCCAATCCCGGAGCGAGTTAACGTTCAAGGATAAGACGATCACGCGTCTGGGCGAGAAAACGATTTTTAGCGTGGGACAGGGGGCGCGAACAATCGAGCTGGGCAGCGGACAATTTTTACTTTATGTGCCAAAAAATTCCGGCGGCGCAAAAATTAAGATGGGCCCCGTTACGGCAGGAATCACAGGCACAACGGTGATGGGAAACGGTGGTCCCAGAGGGATCGTCGAATTTACCGTGCTTGAAGGAAGCGCGTGCATCCATTTGGATCAAGTGGGGCAGGCTTTATCCGTGCAGGCAGGTCAAAAAATCGTGTACGATCCGGTGGCCAACAGGTTAGAGGATCCCGTTGACGTTGATATTCAGCAGCAACTGAGTTCGCCGCTTGTCTCTGATTTTCGGCGTCTGCCAAGCTCAGGAATGATTGATC
>WNFY01009377.1_pt1 | contig 14337 bp, 11 predicted proteins | sample 5400091 | NCBI WGS metagenome assembly WNFY01 (sample SAMN13153364, study PRJNA577476) | soil metagenome | isolation source: 60 cm soil or saprolite under grassland replicate 1 | place: USA:California | collected 2016-06-15 | reverse complement strand
TTCTAATTCTTGAGTAGGAGAGGTCTCCATAAAAATTTAATTTTCCTGTTCTGTGATTGAAGTTAAAATTAGCCTCTGATACCAATCCTTTTCCATAACCCAGCGTGCCGGAAAAAGAACCATTGGTGCCAAAATTGTTATTTGCTTTTAATACTATATTGATATAACCTGCATTGCCCTCTGCATCAAAGTTGGCAGGTGGAGTAGTGATGAGTTCAATCTTTTCAATATTGCCTGCGCTCATTCCAGAAAGCAGTTGTACAACTGCAGAAATCGGCATGTAATTTATTTTTCCATTGATCATTAGCACCACACCATCTTTTCCATTCATTGAAATGCTGTTGTTTTGATGATCTACCACCACACCGGGTGATCGCTCCAAAACTTCAAGTGCAGTGTTGCCGGCAGAAGTGATACTGTTTTCAACATTAATTACTAAGCGATCAATTTTTTGTTCATAAAGAGGTTTTTTGGCAGTAACGGTTACATTGGTTAACACTGCATTATTCTGCATAAGCGTTAGTGTACCTGCATCTATATCATCATGGCTGGTGATGACGTGCAATAATGATGTATAATGTTGTTCAAAACCTGTGTAGGTGGATGCAATAAAATATTTGCCAATAATTATTTTATCAAAGTAATAATTGCCTGCATCATTGGTAACTGTTCCTTTTGCAAGCGAAGAATCTGCAGAGTTTAGCAATAATACATTTGCCGCAGGTATGGGTTTGCCATTTATATCAATTACAGAACCATGAATTTTTGATTGTCCATAAGCGGTTTGAAAGAATAGAAAAGCGAAGAATATAATTGAATTACAAATTATATAAGCAGTAGTCGTTTTCATGTTTTTTCTTTTATGTTATTTTCATTTCGTACAGACACAGTATTTCAAAAAATTTTCAATGCAAAGATTGAAAACATAACAGCCAGGCACAATACACCATTTCGTGTATTTTTCATATACCCTTTTTGGTGTAGAGAAAGGCGAAAGGAGGAAGGGAAACTATTACGCGATCTTGATACTACATGTGAATTCAACTTTTAAGCCTTGTTGTTTCGCCTTTCTTTCAGCATTTTTCATCTCATGTCAATTTTCAGGAATCAAATCTGCTCCTAAGTTTCAACTGCTTCCATCCGCCACATAGTTCATTTTCCGTCACATAGTTTAATTTCCGCTACATGGTTTAAAATTTCCGCTGGATCGTTTAAAGCTTCCGCCGGATCGTTTATACTTTCCATCGCATGGTTTAGAATTTCCGCTACATTGTTTACACTTTCTGTTGGATGGTTTTTTATTTCCCTCTCTGCGTTTAAAGTTTCCGTCACTTGGGTTAAAGTTTCCGTTACATTGTTTGCACTTTCCCTCGCATTGTTTTATGTTTCCTCTACATGGTTTGATATTTCCGCTGCAGGTTTGCTCTTAAACAAAATTGCCTTCGATGTTTCGAAGGCAATCTTTACTTATGCTGCTTGTTTTTGCGTCTCTTTCTTTTTAGGAATTGTTTCGCCGCTTAGCCGTCTTTTTACTGCGGCGAAAGAAAAATTATTTTTCAATACGGCATCATCTTTAAACATGTTGCGACAAATGGTGCAAACCTTACTTATCTCATCATAAATTCCGTTGAACTCCGTTACGGCAGCGGCGCTTATCAATGGACGTTGCGATTTTGCAAACTCCTGGTCTATGTTGGCATCTTTTAAAGTATCGGCATAACCTGTAATGATTATTATCAGATTTGCGTCGGTGCCTGCAGTTGTTATTTCTGTTTGCAGTGCAGGCGTCATATTTGTTTTAAAATTGTAGAGCAATTCAATCAGCGCTTCCTGGTTGTTGCTGCCCTGCACCTGTTTCCAAAACTGGTTAAAACCAAGCGTGGTTAATATTTCGTTCAGGCGCGGTTTGTTGTTCTTAAAGTCTGCCATAATGTTAATCTTGAAAGTTGACAGATCGTTTTTTGCGGGAACCAGCGCATCGTTCACCACTTTTGTTTTTGCGCGCAGGTCGGCAGCATTGTCAACGCCAAGAAAGATTTGAAAGGCGGTATCAATTCTTGTTTTAAGATCAAGGAAGAAAGGGTTTGCCCAGTTGGTTCGCTTTGCAACGATGGTTGCAAGGTTTGATTGTGCGGTAGAAACAATGTCGCTGCATACGGTAAGGACTTCTACATCTTTGCAGCGATAATTGCGCTTCAGGGTTGTTGATTTTGTCATGGTATTAAATTTTAATAAAGCTAAAATAAAATGTTTCTGCAACACTATTTATGAAAATGGGATTAAAATAATAGCGAGTAAATTTTTTTCAAGCATCGTCTGCTGAAAAGGATGATACGCTAATGAATACGCATTAATCTCTCCAAGAGACCATGCTGGAACTTCAAAGCCTAATAAAATACACCTTTCATGTAGAGGGGGATATTATCCAGAAGTAAGATTTCGCTCAATCGAAAATGCTGTTTATATTTTATTGTTGTGAGCACATATTTCGTAAAGCAGATGTCTGCATAAAGGGTTGTTGTGAGGAATATCAGGATGATCAAATTCACCTGCTTTCACCATACCAATTTTTTGCATTACTTTTTCTGATTTCAAATTTGCTGCGGAGGTGAAAGAATAAATTTTGTCGAATTGAAGTGTTTTAAAGCCATAATATAAACATGCTTTCGCAGCTTCAGTTGCATAACCATTTCCCCAATGTTGCTTTTTAATCCGCCACCCTATTTCAATACATGGTGTGAAGAAACTTTCAAAAGTTGGCACCATAAAGCCTGTAAAGCCTATAAACTCTTTTGTTGCAAGTTTTTCGACAGCAAATAATCCGAAGCCATATTTGTCGAAGTGCCTATTGATTCTCTTAATCAATTCATTCGTCTCTTCATCCGTTAATATCCTAGTAAAGTATTCCATTACCTGACTATCCTTATTCATTTCTGCAAAAGGAATAAAATCAGTGTCAATCCATTTTCTTAGCCCTAGCCTTTCAGTCTGAATTTTATACTTTATCATTTTTAGGTTGCTTTAATTACAGAGACGGCCATCTACAATTTGCACTTTAAATTTATATCGTACACACTATACATTTCAACGAGATAAGGAAACCATAGTGACAACTTTAAGATCGACGCTATCCTTTTTATTTCGTGCTGCAAGTTTTATCTTTTTTCATAGTTGCAATTATTTTTTGTCCAAAATCTTCTGAAACTTTGACAAAAAAAATATCTCTGCCATTTGCGTTAAGCTGTAAATAATAATTGCTTCCTGCTTCTACATTAATAAATATTTCCTGAGTATGCTTTCTTGTTTTTTTTCCACTGGATTGTGCACTAAAGCCATGTTTCCCAACTGGAACATCATGAACTGAATATTTTTGTTCACCTAGCTTACATACTAAACTGGTATCTATAAAAATATTCACCCTGCTTAAAGCGTCCTCCAGGAGATTTTCAGTAAGTGATTTATTGGGTTCATGTATGCTTATTTTTCCTATAAAATATATCTTGCCTTTATTACCAATATCCTGAGCTGATACAAAAGAATTTATAAAGAGCGTCAGCCAGAATGTAACAAGCATTGTTAACCATATTTTTTTCATTTCGTGAGGGTTTTTGAAATAATTTATTGAAGAGTATTATTATTTTAATTCTTTCCTTCAAATAGTAATGTAATTGCTTTGCAAATTTTTATAAAATAAAAAGCAGAAACAAGAGAGAATTATCGGTATTTAAAATTAGGTATAACTACTTATAATGAGTATTAACCGAAAATAAGTTTACGTAGTAATACTTGTTTTTTGCAAGGAAGTGGATTGTATATTGGAGTTTTAATCTGTTTCATAATGTTCTGTTTTGATTTATTAAAAAGGCTTAGTAAATTTTTGCTTTGTTCTATTGTAGATAATGTTAATAAGGAAACATCTTACTCAAAAACTACAATACAAAATTGAAGTATAAATACGCGGCATTCAATATACCATTTCGTGTATTTTTCATATACCCTTTTTGGTGTAGAGATATGATAAGCGAAGAGTAGAAAGCCGTTGGTGACAACACCGGCGGCAAAAGAAAGTGAAACAATACAGCAGTAATCTAATTCGACTTAACCGCCAGTCCTTACTTCAGTTTAAATCCCCATAGTTTCTGCAAGCTCCCGAAGGCTCCGTTCAACATCAACTTCATTGCCGGCACGGCGAGCGGACGAAGCCTTGTTTGTATGTGCATTTTTCTCTACTTCCTCTTATCCCTCGCTGCTTTGAGATATTCAAAAATTGGAATGTCAAAGCCGATATTTAAGAAACCTTTGTCAAGCATTTGACCAATGTTTTCCTTTGGAACAATTGGCATCGCATAACCTGAATTAAATTCAAGTCCATTATAAAATTCAAGCCCTAAACTTGCTCCTGTGACTGCATACTTAAAGTTTGTTTCTGAACGCAAGTCTACAATATTGTATAGTAAACCTGAACCGTAAATCATTCCATAAACTTTACTGATTAATGGTTTTGAAACAGGGTTTAACCATCTTCTGTAAACTCCTTTATATTTATACCATTCTAAGGGGGGATAAGACCTTGCAAACTTGTAATCAGCAAATATAAATTTGAACCCGATTTTTTCTCCGGCTAGTGCAATCTGTGTCAAATTTTTTGAAGTATTGTCAAAGTTAAATTCATTGTTTTGGTTTACAAAATAACCATAGTTTAATCCAATAATAAAGAATGGTTTTATTCCGATTTTGTGATTTCTAATACTCGAAATATTAGCAGTATAAAACTTATCTTCAAATGCTAAAATTATTGCTTCCACATCAATCTTAAAATCATAAATTATTTTTTCCGGGTCATCGTCCCTTACATCAAAAATCACATACTTTATAATAATGTCTCCAATTGTAGCAATAAAATTGTTTCTTCCTACCTGGTCTTGAAAAGTGCTTATTGATTGATCAAAAAGATACATTAGAAATCCAGCTTGTTCCTTTGTACAGAATTATAGGATTTTTTTAATATCTTTCCCACTGGTTTTGTTTTTTTACTGTATCAAAATCATTTGGAAAATATTCAGATGTAGTTGATCCCGTGGTAGGAGAGAAACCAGGCGGCTCCGGACTATGTGCAAAAAAGAATCCATGAATTAACTGAGTTCCATTAAAAGAATTAAGATTGTCTGTATCTCTATTAATTTCGACAGATAGCCACATTACCAAATTCCCTCCTTGTGAAACGTAAGCAGGGTTAGTCGGGGTGAAAAGATCAAAAAAATTGGGATGGCTTAATTGTGTTGATACCATGTTAGGATCTTTTGTAGTAGAATACCTAACAATAGCAAATGATAGTGTTTGGTTTCGAATGGATTTGTCAATTATGGGTGAATTAGCACTAAGTGTTCCGCGAAATTGTCCCTTTCCCCCTTCTGGCACTAGACCAGGTATATAAACACGGTTACTCGGTCCCCAATGCCAATGAAAATGGACTGCAAAGAAAGCTCCTGGTGCTGATATATGAGTCAAGGTTCCGTCATCAGCCGTTCTAGCTCCCCACCAATGGATATTATCCCACCCACTGCTGTTATTTAGCAATTTGGATGAACCTCTTTCATAACCCTTAGCTGTAATTTCTAATACTAAAGGTTTTTCGGCTGCTGCAAATATTGCTCTCGCCACACTTGTACCAACTGGTAATGTTAATGAAGTGTCTTTAAAAACTGCTGCAAAATTGGGCGATATTGTACCCACTGGCAGTGGTGAAGGAACTCCTTTAAAATGGTCCAAATTCAAATGAATCCTATAATCAAATCTGATCGATTTTATTTTATACTGCGGAAAAACTGTGCTTTTAAAATTTTGATTTGAAGTGAAATCTGTATGAATTTGAGGATAAAACCTCGCTGCAGGTAATGTGCCTCGAGGCTTAATATTTATATCTCATTATATAATGTAAAAAATGTGCAGGGTCTGAGGGAGAACTAGAAGATTCTTCGGAAGGAGAGGAGGAGGTGTTTAAATCTGATTCTTTTAATTGTTCAATACAATTAAAGGAAAAGTTTACTCTATCAATAATATAAAAATGGCTTTCTTGGGACGTATTTGATTTTTCTATTTTATCGTATGTTATCCAAAAACCAATAACTCTTACATCTTTGGCAAAATTGTAGTGTTGATGGGTTATATTTTTTAAAACAAGACCTCCATCTGGTGGTTCGCAACCGTTAAGATTCGATATTTCTCCTCGCCATTCATTATTAAAATCATCAAAAGATGCCATTTAAAAAAATTAATCGATTTAAAATATGGTTTGTTGTATGTGCTTATACGCCCCTGTTTTCATGTCAGCCACATTAAGTAAGATATTATAAAATTTTATTGGTAAAGATATTGTGCTCGCCATAGAAGTTCCCTTCTCGGTTTTAATCGATTTTATGTTACCTTCTCCTATAATTGTTATTTGATTTTCAATATCCCATATTGTATCGTTATTCCAAAAAGCCCAGCTAAACTTATAATATCCTGAACCTCCATAAACAGATGCAGTAAGTAGTGTTTTTTCTGATTCAATTTCCTGTGTAATTATTATTGTAAGTGAATATTTGCAGGCAGGAAAAAAAATTATATGATCTCCACTTATTTCATAATAATAAGGAGATAACTGATACTGATTCCCAGCATCCCCATCAAAAACATATACAATTTCACTGCTTTGACTATTCGCTGCTTGTAAGCTATTGTCAGAATCATCTGAATGATCTTCCTCATGATGTGAATCTAGTAGTTCTTTAACAAAAATATATTCAGCAGGTAGATAAAGATCCGTCGTTATAATCTTGGAAAATGGTCGCCAATTGGAAGAAATCGCAATAATTTTATTATTCTTTCCTACTCTGAGATCAAGGCCCATTCCATAAATAAAGGAGCCATCACTCTCGGAAGTAATTCCTGGAATTGTAAGTTCATAAGTACACAACCAGTGATCGTACCAGTTACCATTTCTGTGAATAACTAGATCACATTTTTTTACTTTTCTATAATTCCTTGTGGGGAAAAAGCCGGATAACGCAGACTTATTTGCCTTATTGAAATCTATAATCTTATCATTGATATCATCTATGAAAGTTTCGACAATTTTTATAACATCCAATTTATTTGGAGATAAATTATTACTATTTTTCGAACTCCAAATCTCTGTATAATCTGAGAAGTCTAAAAAGCCACTTGTATTAGCGATTGAAAAAATCCCATTTTTATTATTAAGCCCCAACGGACCAATAATTACTTTTTCAATTTGATCTTTAAGTGTAATTAATTGATCCACGGGGTATAATTCATATATTCGAACTGACTTTTTATCACGCGGCTCCAACATAAAATTATATTATCTAAAATTCAGCCTAAAACGTTGGCAAATCAGAATCCTTTTGCAAATAAACCAATGTTGTAGGTAAAATTACTTCCCATGGTTCACCTTCTGGTGTTGCATTTGCTAAATCATCGGTTTGATTTTTCAATTCATCAGCGATTGAAATAAAAAGTAGATCCTTAATACCTGGAACTTCGCCACCATTCCAAACAAGACCTGTTTGTAAATAATATAAGATTGAATTGTTGTAAGCTGGATGAACCGGAATAACAACTCTTGCAGAACCTGCCTGTAAAAATTTAGTAAACAGAGGGTCGGTATCGTAGGTTGTGCTTTTATTAATCCACTGCTCTTCTTTCCTAGCCCAAAAGTATGGATAGAATAAATAAGTAATATTCTCCCATTCAAATGCTTGTTCAAAAAATTGAATAATCCTGCCTTCTTGGAAGGCATCAAAAATATCAAATTCCGGAGGAACCAAACCAGGATATAAGTCCTTCATAGCATCAAATGAACCATAGAGATTAGTATCCATTAGCATCTTAATGCAATGTTTTTTGAGTTCCGTTTTTTCAATTTCGCGGTTGATTTGTGGGTTTTGACCATGAATTGCAATTCCTTGTTCTGTTTCCTGAGCAGCTAGTTTTTGTTCATATTCTATCTGCATCGCTTTGTATGCATTCATTATTTTCTCAAAAACTTGTATTTTCCACAACATAAGAGCTTCTGGTGTTCTTTCAACGGTAATGTATGCATTTAAGGTGTAAGAAATAATATCATAACTGTTAATCGAAACTTGAATGGAACTTCCTTCATAAAAGGGATGAAATGGAATAGTTAGCCAGTTTTGTTGAGGTTCTACAGATTTGACTGCATAGTCATCTTGTAGCAAACGAAAAAATTTATTTCCTATTATTACTTCTAAATGTGGAGAATTAGCATAATATGCCGAACAGTCAAACCAAACTCCAAATGTTGACTTATAACCAACAGGAATTATTAATTCTTTATTTGTAGTAACATGTGCTTTTGGATACTCAAGTGGCATCTCATCTTTAACAATAGCGATTGAAACAGTTTTATAAAGGATTGGTGGTGGTGTAACTCCCTGAACGTTATAATCCCTAATATAATCTATATAATTCTTTTCGTCAATTTGATTAGGATTAGTTAATGCGAATGGTGTAGGTGGTACTATATTTTTTTTAGGTTTATGAGTTTGAGCGTATTCAAAAAAAGCTGCAGGTTCAGGAATTATAAATTCAAACATCATTCTTTTACCATAGTTATAAATTTGAGCTTCATAATACTTATCTACCCATCTATAAATACCAGAGATATGGTCAGTACCTCCTACATTATTAAAACCATGTTCATTTATCTCTTCAACTTCATGAAGTTTTTTAGTTGTTCTTTCTTCGGCGGTTTTCTTTTGAATTTTTGAGACAGACTTGTCTACAACTTCCCTGGCAAAGTTTGAAGAATTTTTATTTGATTCTACAGTTGAAGTGCTATAAGCAAAATCGCCATGAGCACCAAAAGTTACGGTTCCATAAGACCCTGAAACAGTAACACCTGCCTGAATGCTCATTTGTTCCTGTACTGTCTTCTCACTTTCCTTCTTGAGTTCAAATCTTTCAGTAGTTTGGGTGTCTTTTGTTGTTTCTTCGTTGGTTTCAGTTGAGATAGTAAAAATATCCTCAGTTCGGTCTAATATCCTATGCTTTCTATTTTTAGATTCACCTTTAAGAATGTTTTCAATATGAGAAACTTCACCTGCTACATATTTTTTTAATTTTTGTTTTACAACCTTTAGATCTCCAATACCCAATGGTCTAATTGATTTTCTCAAATTGATTGGTTGACGAAAAGGGATCGGAGGATTTATATCCAAACTGACGCTATCATATTGTACAGGGTAATGCGGTACTATTGATAACATTCCGGGAATATTTTTTGCATTCTCTGGTATTAAACTGAGGAAATGGGGGTCCTTAATATTTGAAATAGTGAGATTAATTTGTTCGAGCTTGTCATGTAATTGCGAGAGTGTTGATGGTATGTGCAGGTTATTCTCCGATATATTTAAACTGTGCAACAGCGACTTCGTGCCCGAATGTAATTGGTCAAAACTATGACTGTTTACAACTAATTCGGTTTTGATTGATGCCAGATTAGTTTTTACTTCTTTACCTGAACATTTATCAGGAACTGAGACTTCTTTTGTTACGGAAGAAATTTTATTTTCAAACTTAATTGTTTTTACCTCATTAATTGCTCTTTGAGTATCTACTAAAGTGTTCCATAATTCTTTATACTTTTCTATCGTCTCTTCAGATGGTTGTTCTTTATGTACAGGTGTTGATTTTTGAAATGGTTTAGGTAAATCAGTGAAAAATTTAGGAATTTGAGGAGCTGCGGTTGTTATTTTATTGAGTGTTTCTTTGTCTTTAATTTCATCTTTTGAAATTTTATCTAGCAAATGAAATGTTCTTAAATTTTGGGTAAGATTTTCAAGGTTTTGGGGTTCAGTTCTGTTAAGAAGAAAAAAGGCATAGTATCTGTCCCAAATCCCATCGAGCACTCTTTTTGTGGAATCATCTGCTAAAAATTCAGATACTTCTTTATCAAGTATATTTTCAATTCCTGCTTTAAGAGCGTTATTTGAGAAGTTATTACTAACACTTTTTACAAACTCGTCAATTTTTGACAAAGTTGTTCCTAGCGGATTTACTAAATTCTCTAAGGAAAATTGGTGTTGATGAATAAACTCTTTCACTCGATCAGGGATATTAGGACTATTCTCCTGGTTAAAAGTACTTGCAAGCCGGGCAACAGGTGTTTGTTCAGTAACCCTATTATCAGCAATAAAGTTTGTTTCCTGATTTTTCTTTTCAATTGAAACAGGTGGTCTTAATGCCACAAACTTAAATACGTCGGATTTAATTATTGTGTCAGCCATGATTAGAATGTTTCTTTGCGATTAATTATTTCTTGGTTATACAGTTTATTAGAAACTCAAAAAAATATTTTACTTAAAAGAGTTGCGATACAAAGATTAAAAACATAAACACGTGCCACAATACACCTTTCAGTGTATTTTTCATATACCCTTTTTGGTGTAGAGAGAAAAAATAACAGGTAGAAGTACGCAGGTAGAAATACGTTATTAGAGCAGCTTGTGCTCTGCAGCATACTTTACCAAAGTAGCAGTGTTTTTTAAATGCAGTTTGGCGAGCATATTTTTTCTGTGGGTATCTACTGTAACGGGGCTGAGAAAAAGCTTATCGGCTATTTCATTATTGGTAAGTCCCTCTGCTATATAACGGATGATCTCGATCTCTCTTGTGGTAAGATGTTTTTCATTATCAGGAGTATTCAAGGTGCGGTCTGTGAGGTGAGTAAATAAGTTGCAGGAAATTTCAGGGCTGATATATTTTTCATCACACATCACTTTATCTATTGCTTTCAACAATTCATTCTTGCCGGTATCTTTATTTATAAATGCATCCGCTCCTGCTTTCATCATTTTACTTACAATGGATGCATCGCACATCATGCTTACAACGATTACTTTAATGTGCGCCTTTTCTTTTTTAATAAGTTTGGTTGCTTCCAATCCATTTAATACCGGCATATTAATATCCATGATGGCGCAATCAATATCATGCGTCAATACTTTATTCACTGCTTCACGCCCGTTAATGGCAGTGTGAATTTCGCCGATCATTTTTTCAGCTTCCAATATTTTAGAAAGCCCGTCAGTGATGAGTTGATGATCGTCTGCAATTAAAAAATTTATAGGTAAATTATAGCTTACCATGATCTATTGTATTGTAAGCATGTAAAATTAATTTACAGAGAGGGCGAAAAATAGTAAAAACGCGACAACTTTTGCCCCTATCCCCTAAAGGGGGATAAAAATTTTTTGTAATGTTGATTCTTACTTTCCCGAAGAGACCAAAAAATAAAATACTAAACGACAATTTGAATGCGCCGCTTTTATCATACATCTACCCTGCTTGTATAATTTTCATCAGTTAGTGGTGTTTGTCTGAGAAAGATTGAAGGACTGCTTCCTGCAAATTTTTTGAAGTCTTTAATCAGGTGCATCTGGTCAAAATAACCACATTCAAATGCGATAGATGTCCAGTCCTTTTCAGGGTTCATCAATTTAAGTGAAAGGGCATGACTAAAACGTGTAATACAGCAGTACAACTTAGGAGAGATGCCGACCTGTTCAATAAAATGACGTTCAAAATTTCTTATACTCATATTGGCATCATAAGCAAGCTTATCAATGTTTATAAAGCCTGCATTTTTGAGTATTAAATTTGAAATATTGGTGATCGCATCTTTATGATGAATTGATTTTTGTTTTTTAAAATAGTATAAAAGATATGTATCGGCGAGAGATGCCATTTCTTTTAAATCATTAGCCATGCATAATTGTTCATAAAAAATTTTAATTCGCGTATCAAAGATATCATCACCGTGAATAATCTGGTTAGTGATTTCGCTGGAAGGAAGCCTGAATATTTTATTAAAACCATTTGGCTTGAAAAGTATTTCAAAAAAAGAGTAACAGCCATTAAAGGTCATTTCCCCATTGTATTGTGTTGCTAATCCAGTAACTCCTCCATAACCGCCTCTTTGTAAAATTTGTCCCGTAGCAGGATCAATTAATTGAACAGGTTTCGCTTTAAAGAAAAAAGGCATGGATATTTCATGTGAAGCATGCCAGGGTTTTATAAGATCAAAGCCATTGGTATCAAATTCACGATAACAATAGCAACGAACAAATGGAGCTAACACAGGTGAGGGAGCAATTTCAGAAGCTGTTATCATATTTAAGGATTGTGAGACTATAAGTAAGTAAAGCAAGGAATGTTCATAACACAGGGAATTATCTTCATAAAAATACTTTACTGAAAAATTAAAGTCAAGGTAGAAAATACTTGTTCTTTTATGCGTATTTCTACGTAAAATCATAAGGCACCTCAATTAACACACTCGTTCCTTTGCCTGGTTGCGAATCAATGGTTATAGTTCCATTCATGAGTTTAGCACGTGCATCTAAATTATTTAATCCATATCCATCTTTGTGTGCATTTATATCAAAGCCCTTTCCGTCATCTTCCATCATTAAAATTATTTTTTCATCGCGTTGTCCTATCTGCAATGAAACATGTTTTGCTTCTGCATGTTTCAATACATTATTGATTAGTTCCTGTGTGATACGGTACAACGCTAACTCATAATCTTTTTGTAATCGCTGTTTCATGCCAAAGACAATGAGACTAAAATGAATTTGTTTTGTTTCATTTATTTTGTTTACCAATCCTTCCACTGCTGTAGTGTATCCAAATTCTTCAAGTACAGTGGGACTTAAATTCAACAACAATTGACGCACATCCTGCATCGCTTCTTTTATAAATTGTTCAGAGCTTTTCGTTAGTGATTTTATTTCTTCATTCTTTGTTTCAGATGCTTTTTCATGCAAGGAAGATAAAAACAATTTTAATGCAGAAAGCTTTGTGCCTACATCATCATGCAAGTCTCTTGAAATGCGTTTACGTTCTTCTTCTTGTGTGGCTACCATCGCTTTGATCTGAGCGGCTTGTTTGTTTTTTAATTGACGAATATTGTTACGATATAAAGAATATACCACGCTAACTATCAGCAATGCATACAGTATATAAGCCCACCATGTAAGCCACCAGGGGGGACTAATATAAATGCTTAACTGTGTAATTTTTTTTGAAGGAATACCATCCCTGTTCTCACATTTCACTTTAAACACGTAATGACCTGGACTTAAATTGGTATAGCTCGCAAAGCGTTGCGTACCCGCATTTACCCAACTTTTATCAACCCCTTTCAACTGGTAAAAATATTGAGTGGTATTTCTGTTAACGTAGGAGATGGACACATAGTCAATTGTCAGGAAATTTTGATCATGCGAAAGATTAAGTTTATTGCCCGCTGTTAAAACAGAATCCAACAAGACAGGGTTGCCGTAAACCTTTAACCCTGTAAGAATTACATCAGGTGGGGGTGATTGTGTTTTAATACTGTCGGGATGAAAATAAAGTAACCCGGTATTGGATACAATAAACAGCCTGCCATCATGGAGCTTTGTAAATCCGTTGGCGTCGATAAAACTTTTATTCAGTACGCCTTCTTCTTCATCAAAAGAAACTATCTTTTTTGTGTGCGGATCCATCAGCATTAAATGACTTAACATTGCCAGCCAAAATCTATTGCGGCTATCTAATGCGATTGCTTTGGCAATATTTGAAGGCAGGCCTTCATTAGTACTTAGAGGGACAGTTGTTCTTTGAAAGCTATTGAAGAGAAAAAAACCCTCTGTCCATGATGCCACTCCTATAATTGAATCATTCAAGGGAGCGATGCTCGTCACCATATTAGGAATGTTACAGGGTGGTTGCTCTTCCCGATATATTTCTGCAATCTTTTCCTTAATAGGGTCAAAGCGATAAATTCCGTTGCCAAATGTATGTACCCAAATGGCTCCCTGCCTTGTGATCGTGATTGCACTCTCCTGCTGCCCTCTGTTCATAAGAAGGCTATCGTTATAAACCTTATATTGCTTTGTCCCATTATCCCACTTAGCTAAATTGTTACTGGCTGCCCCGAGAGCAAACCACATGTTCCCCGCCCCATCACGTTGAATGCTGCAGATTTTAGACTTTTTAAATTCCGGAACTATTCTATATTTTATAGAACCTGTTTTTGGATTGTACACTTCAATTAGCCCACCCAAATGCCCCATCCATATTTTACCTTTTTTGTCCTCTGCAAAGCAGATAACAGATGTTTTTATTTTATCTGTATTTGAAGAATTAGCAGTAAGAATAACAGTAAAATTTTGTTTCAAATGAAAGTTATTATCGTAAAGAAGCCAGCCGCCATAATCAGTGCCTATCAAAATATCACCGGTACTTGTTTCGAAGGGTTTTTGA
>WNFY01010802.1_pt1 | contig 14349 bp, 8 predicted proteins | sample 5400091 | NCBI WGS metagenome assembly WNFY01 (sample SAMN13153364, study PRJNA577476) | soil metagenome | isolation source: 60 cm soil or saprolite under grassland replicate 1 | place: USA:California | collected 2016-06-15 | reverse complement strand
AAGATAAGCGGGGGCTATTATTGTTACCCTGCCCGTCTTTAAAGGAGAGGGAGAGAGTTTGTCCTATTTGATAAGAGTTACACTTCCTTTTTTGAAGAAAGGTTTATCGAGATAATCAATTCCTTTTACAATCCAGACAAATGTATTTGTACTCTGAATCTTGCCACCAATCTTACCATCCCATCCTCTGCCATTCACCGTCGTGCTGAAAACCATTTGCCCCCAGCGGTTATAAACTCTGAAGTATTCAATATTTTTAATGCCGACACCAATGGGTCTGAATAAATCATTTTTACCGTCGCCGTTTGGAGTAAAGGCAGTGGGAACAAATATCTGTGGATTGGTTTTAAATATTTTTACCGTTAGATACGCAGAATCAAGACAATTTTGCTCGTCACTTACCATTACCTGGTAGCGAATGCTGTCAATGCTCCCATCGTACAGGGCTATCGGATCATCGATATTGACATTGCTTAAGGCGACTGGGGGAGACCATAAATAGTTAATACCGCCGGTCGCTTGCAAATGTAATGGCTGACCCACAACCACCGCTGTATCATTACCTGCAAAGGCGTTTACTTTTGGTAAGACTTTTACAATCACTGTGTCTCTTACGGGCTTTGGGCAGCCTAGATTATCAGTAACTGTGAGCACATAACCTGTGCTTCTGGTTGGCGTGGCAATTGGATTTAATATAGACGGATTACTTAATGAAGATGTGGGTGTCCAGGTAAATGCCGACGCCACCATACTTGCTTGTAATTGCGCCGCTGTATGATAACAAATCGTAGTATCGGGTCCCGCATTGGCTATTGGGTAAGGGACAGTTCTCACTGTCACATTATCTGTTGCTGTACAATGACCGATAGTGCCCGTAACCTGGTAAGTAGTAGTAGCATTAGTAATGGCAACCGGGTTTGACGAAGTTGAACTACTAAGATTAGCCGCAGGAGTCCATAAAAAATGTAAAGCGTCACCCGTAGTATGCAATTGCGCCGCATCACCCTGGCAAATAACAGTATCGCTGTATGCTTTTAAGGTTACAAAATCAACCACTCTCACTTTCACCGAGTCATTGTTAATACAACCATTGTCATCAAGTTTCACATAATACGTTATTGTTGAAGGCGGGTTGACAGTGGGTGTCCCGGAATTTGCATTTGCAATATTTGTTGAGGGCAACCAGCTAAAGACACCACTGCCGGATGCTTGCAACTGAAGGTTATCACCATTGCAGATGAGTGTATCCCGGAAGGCAAGAGCGATAGGGGGTTTATCAATAATAGTAATGGATGTCGTTACGGTATCAATACAACCTTTGCTGCATGTAACAATAAGTTGAGCAGTATATGTGCCTGGTGTGGTATAAGTAAAACTTGGATTTTGCAAATTCGATGTGTCGTTGAAAGCGGAGGGAACTCCGAAATCCCAGTGCCATGAATTTACAAATCCATATTGGGTGGTAGTAGCGTCAGTGAATTGAGTGGGTTTGTTTACACAAATTCCCCTGGAGCTAAAGCCTGCAAAGAATCCCGGGTATATTTTTATAATTGTGGATCCTGTATCAGTACAGGGTTCACCGCGATTTGTTACGAGCTTTACGGTATATGTTCCAGTATCCGTAAAAAAATGTGAAGGATTAGCAAGAGTTGAAGAATCATTTGCGCCGCTTGCAGGGTCACCAAAGGTCCAGAAATAAGAATGTATTAATGATTGGTCACCGCTATTAACAAAAAAGCTTGTAAAGCTATCACAGTTTACTGCAAGCGGTGGCAGGTTTGCGGCAGCAATAGAGCAATCACCCACTTTTATTTGCAAGTCTTTGCGTTGAGTAGCTATTAAAGTTCCGTTTCTGAACTCATTTACGCAAACAGTCATAACATAAATGCCTGCATCAGGAGCAAGGCCGGACACCAAACCTGTTTTTGAATTGATGGTAACCGACGAGCCCATGGGCTGACTGCCTGAAAAAGCAGAAGAATAAGGAACACTGGCATAAGGAGGCCCTGCGGGAGGATTAGGAGAAGGAGATCCCGTGGCGCCGCCAATATATGCATCGCAAAAAGAATAGGATAATGAGTCACCATCGGCATCAACCGCATTAAAGCTATATGTAAATGCATTGTGCTGGCAAACAATTACTGTATCCGGACCTACAAAACGGGCACTACTATTTGCAGGTGCAGATGGTAAAGGACTCGTACCGGGTATTTCAGCTATATAAGTTGCACCTACTGAACTTGAACCCAGCAAATTATTTATTCCCGCAATCCTACAGCAGCGTTGGTAGGTTATTATATAACCCTGTGCGCTCGATGGCAGAGAAACGGTAAAAGTGTAACGTCCTACCTCGTACCAAACTGTGGGTGGATTATTAATACAAGGACCGGGGAAACCTAAATGAAGCCACGTAGTATCTGATTGGGAAACGGTACTAGTCCAAACCCTTGAGTTTGTACCCTTGTCAAAAATTGCAATTGGAGCGGCAGGATCCAGTGGCGCACCCGATGAAAAGTGATCCCTGTATAATAATAAGGTGACGCTATACTGATATTCACCACTTGCGTCTTGTCCCAGGTAAGTGTAAAAAATCTGCCCTCCTGTAATATGGTTAGCTTTTGCGGATAATAATCCAAGTGAAAGAAAGAATAGTAGGCAAAGACGTTTCATTATTACAGGTTAGGATTAAATCAAGACAAGTTTATTAAATAATCGTTTAAAATTCTGTTGCTTTTTTCTGTCTCTTCAATCATTCCCATATGGCCGGACTCAGCAAGGATATGAAAATACGATATTTCAGGCAGATGACATTGGTCCAGGATGTCATTTAAGGGGATTGCATTATCATACTTTCCGGCGATAAAAAGCATGGGAATTTGGAGGTTTTTTAGTGTGGCTATACGTTCGGGTCTTTTCATCATGGCTTCATAATAAGAAACGAGTGCCTTGGCGGTAAAGTTGCGTAAACTGCCTATAAATTCATCGATTAATTGCGGCATTTTGTCTTTAGATAGTTGAGAAAATAGGTTATAATTCGCTGTTTTCAGAAATTCAAAGGCCCCATGTTCTTTGATAAATTGAATTCCCTTTTGTCTTGCTGCTTTTTTTTCTTCAGTATCGGGATACGCTGTGGAATGAAATAATCCAAGACCATTCAAATATTCAGGATACTTTTCTGCAAAAGCGAGAGCAATATATCCGCCCATACTATGGCCAATAAGGGGCCCCCTAAATCCCCCCGAAGGGGAGACTTTCGGAGACTCTGTATCAATAATCTTCTTGATTACTTCTGCCATTCCTTCCATACTCATATTTCCAATCATTTCTGATTTTCCAGAACCCGGAAGATCTGGTAAGATAAATTTGAATTTGCGCAATAGCGACGAATCGTCGAAAAGCGAGGATTGTGCGATGGACAGCCCCTCCTTCGGAGGGGTTTGGGGAGGCTTCCAAACTTTGCCATCTTCACCAAAACCGTGAATGAATACAGCCGGTTTCCCCTCACCAATAACCCGGTAAAAAATTGAATGCCCATTATAATTCAAATTTTTTTCAGCCGGCATAACCGATTTTTTTATAGCGTATAAGACTTCGGAGCATCAACGTTGCAACGATTGGCAGCAAAGCATTATTCATTTCCTGTGGAAGCCACTTCCAAAAAATGAGTAGCAGAAGCAGAAGAATCATATTTACAAGAAAATACGATCTCAGCCAATTCCATTTTTTATAAAAAAAGAAAACTGCAATGAAATGCGGCGGGAAGGCCCAGGCAAGATTAAAATTATTCCTGCATTCCGGATGATCGGTGCCAAACCACATAAATAAAATTAGAACCCCAATCGCTCCGCTAAAAAAGAAAAGAGTGAAATCAAAAACGGAAAAAAAGCTGGTTATGTTTTTTAGGAAGCTCAGCACAGCAATTACTAAAAATAGAATGGTAAAAATCGCAAATGGCGACAACAAGGGGGCGTTGCTAATCCGAAGCATGGGTTTGAGAATTTCTTTTTTTTCTGACACCAGCCGCTTGCCATTGGTCATCGTACTATCAAAACCTTTCAACAAATAGTCAGGGAGAAACATGGCCTCATTATTACTGATCTTTTTATCTACCGGGCTCGCCATTAAAATATCAATGCCCAGCTTGCTCCAGTATTGATAGCTTTTGTCCAGGTACTCATGTATCAGGTTGCGAAAAGTAATTCTTTCTTTTGGACGAATATTTTTTGTAATGACAACACCATCTACATTTTTGAAAACAATATCCCTCAGTCTTGTTGTACAATTATCAATAACAAAATCATATTTATAATACTTATTTTCCTCTTTTGCATTTTCCCGTAAAGCACTGACGAGTTTTTGTTTTTCTGTGCATGATAAATTGAGCAATTGTTCTGTTATCCCCCGCCGTTCATATTTAAATTCTTCCAGAAAGTTTTCAAAGCCATCAACCGAAACAAAATACAACAGCTTGCCCCGGGCGAATTTTGAATAAAAGGAGGGGTCGTCAAAATCAAAAGTTCCGTAATTATATATAATGTCGGTGCCGGCTGAGCTGTCGGTCATCCTCAATGCACTGTGACCAAAAGTGGAATAAAGTTCCTGCCCGGGAGTGCAGGTTAATAAACTGATTCTAAGACGACAAGTTGTGTCGGTTTGGGCAAACAAGTTTTGGAATAAAAAAATGCAGAAAAAGACAACCAGGATTTTTTTCAACTCCAATAATTTGACAACAATTTCGGGAAAAAATAATTGTATTGACAGTTAAAATCAATCAGCGTTGCTTGTATTCATCACCGCCCGCCGCAGGCTCACTGTGAGTTTTTGAATTTTTTCTTAATTCAATTTCGGAAATAAGTGATTTGATCGTTTCCTGGCAGTTGATCATGTCTGTTTCTTTTCCACCTTCAGCAAGGATCTTTGTATAGCGTGCCAAATATTCAGCAAGTGCATCTACCAGCGCAGTTGTATCCAGGATCTCAAAGGGACGCATAATTCCAAGGTTTTATTTCAGTAATTAAAAAAACAAGACAAGAACTATGCTAACTGAAATTAAAACCACAATACACCCAACTACATAATCATTTGGGGAAATTAGTTCCCTGATTGTTTCTCCGGAAGGCCGATTATAAATGTAGAACCTTCATTAACCTTCGTCTGCGCGGTAATGAAACCATTGTGTTTTTCAACTATTTTTTTACAGATAGCAAGGCCAACACCCGATCCTTCAAACTCATGATAACTGTGGAGTCTTTTGAAGACCATAAAAATTTCATCTGCATATTTTGGATCAAATCCGATTCCGTTGTCTGAAATACTGATCCTATAGTAACTATTTCCATTTAGCATTTTTAGCGGGAAGCTATTGTCTGTATGGTTGATTTTCTCAGCTTGGATACGAACAACGGGTTCAACGGTTTTTTTCCTGAATTTGATAGCATTGCTGATAAGGTTGTGAAATAACTGCCTCATTAAACTGGGTACTGCCCAGATAATGGGTAAATCATTAACCTGGATCTTTGCATTATTTTTCTCTATTTCTAGTTCCAGTTCCGCGATGCTCTCTTTGGCGAGTATATTCAGATCTGTTTTTTTGAAATCAGATGAGCTCATTGAATGTCTGGAAAAGCTCAACAGGTCATTGATCAGTAATTGCATCCGGCGGGAAGAACCAATAATTTTTTTAAAATATTTTTCTGTTTCCTCATCCAGATTTTCTTTCATCAGGATTTTATCACTAAACACCATAATCTTTCGCAGAGGTTCCTGCAGGTCGTGCGATGCCACATAGGCGAAACGGTCTAACTCTTCATTGATAGATTTTAAATGAGCATTGTTCCCTACCAGTTTTTCATTTAGAAGTTTTATTTTTTGTTCTGAAGCTTTTCTTTCTTCTATTTCTTTTTGCAAAGATTTATTAGCGGAAAGCAATTTTTTTTCGTGGAGAAGCAATTGCTGATTTTTTCGGTAAAGCTCAACAAATACCGAAACCTTCATTCTCAGAAGTTCAGGATTAATAGGTTTATAAATATAATCAACACCTCCCGTCTGATATCCTTTGAAAACATGGTCCTCATCAAAACTAAATGCGGTTATAAAAATGATGGGAATATTCTTCAATTTATCCCGATCATAAATTATCGTTGCTGTTTCAAAGCCGTTAAGTTCCGGCATCTGCACATCCATCAATATGAGTGAGAAATCCTGCTCCTTTAATAATACTTTTAAAGCCTCGCGACCCGAACGGGCTTTTACAATGGCATAGTTGTCCTTTTCAAAAAGGGCCTCAATAGAATAAAGGTTATCCTCCCTGTCATCAACAACAAGAATCTTAATATCAGATTTCTGTTTCGGACCTTGAGCAATTGCCGTCTTCATATTTCCAACCTTCTCCATGCTTCAATCGTTTATTTATATAACCAAACTCTCATCAATGACAGCAGTTGATCAATTTTTAGTGGTTTTGTAATGTAATCTGAAGCGCCAGCTTCAATACATTTTTCTCTATCACCTTTCATGGCTTTCGCAGTAACGGCAATAATGGGCAAGCCGGTATTCTTATGTTCCCTGCGTATTTTTTGCGTTGTTTCATAGCCATCCATTTCAGGCATCATGATATCCATCAGCACCATGTCAACATCATTTTTATCACTTAGGATATTCATGGCTTCCTGACCGCTTTCTGCAGTTATTGTTTGAATATTATATTTTTCAAATGCAGTAGTAAGTGCAAAAAGATTGCGGACATCATCATCCACCACCAGCACTTTTTTATTTGCGAGAACATCATTCTTTGAGCGGAGATTCTCTATCAGCTTTCTTTTTTCCGGTAGCAAGTCTTTATGATTAAGGTGAAGCAGCATCACCGTCTCTTCCAGCAAAAGATCAAGCGAGTTTACATCTTTAAGCAATATACGGTTGGCATGTTGTCTCAGCTTCATTCTTTCCCTTGGAGCAAAATCTTTGGCCGAATAGATGATTACCGGTGTCATCAGCATTTTTTTAATCGCACTTATCTCCGTTACGAACTTAAGACCGTCAATATCCGGTAACATAAAATCAACAATAATACCATCGTATTCGTTCTCTTTGATTAAGTCAAGCGCTTTGAAACCAGAATCAGTAATTTCAATATTTATCAGCTCACCATTGTCAAGAATTTTTGCTACCTGTGATGAATCTATTTCATTGTCTTCAACTACCAGCAGTTTTTTTGTTTTTCGGTTATTGTAGTGCACAATATCTGTAAGCAATGTATTCAACGCCGCGGTACTCAAAGGTTTCAACTGAAAACTTCTTGCCCCTCTTTGCATTGCCAATAAATAATTCTCTTCTCCTGAAATGAGGTGAACCGGGATATGTCTGAAATTGATATCATTTTTAAACAGATCAAGGATGCGCCACCCGCTTGCATCTGGTAATTTTACATCGAGAGTGATTGCAATCGGATTGTATTTATTCGTCAGATCAAATACTTCGCCGAAATTAGTTGCCACGACTGCTTTCAAATCCATTTCATGCGCCTTATCCAGCATTATTTTTCCGAAATTGATATCATCCTCAACTACCAGTATCACTTTATCCGTACTTAAAATATTATTTCTATCATCGCCCACCTCATTAATAATTTCGTTCAATACATCCAGGTCATCACTGACTTTAATCTCACTTTGCGACTGCTTGGTTTTTCTCTCCTGGTAATAGCCGGATTGTATTCGATAGGCAGGAACAAAGTAAATGTGCTTCCGGCACCTACCTCACTTGCGAGTTCAATTGATCCGCCTAAGAGATCAGCCAGACCGCGGCTAATAGATAGACCAAGACCTGTACCTCCGTATTTACGGCTTGTTGATCCCTCAGCCTGCTGGAAGGCCTCAAAGATTATATTCTGCTTGTCTCTTGGAATGCCAATGCCAGTATCTTTTATTTCAAATGCAACCACTCGTTTTGCCGTGTCTAAATTTTTATTTCCAAGCCGCCAGTTATGATCAGCTTCATAAATGCGCAATTTAACTTCACCCTTCTCTGTAAACTTGAAGGCATTTGAAAGAAGATTTTTGAGAATCTGGTTAAGTCGCTGAGCATCCGTTTCAAGGCTATCCGGTAACCTCTCCTCCAAATCAATGCTGAACCGTAAATTCTTGCTTTCAGACACATGCCTGAATGTTGTTTGCACGAAGGCTGTAACTTCATGAAAGCGCAGATTGACGAAATCAGTGGAAATATAACCAGACTCGATCTTAGAGAGATCAAGAATATCATTGATCAATTGTATCAGGTCATCACCACAACTATGAATTGTTTTTGCATAGCTTACTTGTTTTTCTGAGAGGTTGCCTTCTGAGTTCTCATAAAGCTGCTGTGCAAGAATTAGCAGCGAGTTAAGCGGCGTCCGCAATTCATGCGACATGTTCGCCAGGAATTCTGATTTATACTTGGATGTAAGCTGCAACTGCTCTGCTTTTTCTTCAAGTGACCTTCTTGCTTCTTCCACTTCTTTGTTTTTACCTTCTACTTCTTCTTTTTGTTTTACGAGAAGATGTGCTTTATCCTGCAATTCTTCATTGGCTCTTCTAAGTTCCTCGGTAAGTGATTGTGATTGTTCAAGCAAACCTTCTGTTCTTGAATTTGCTTCGATTGTATTCAATACGATACCGATACTCTCCGTTAGCTGGCTAAGGAAGTCAAGGTGTGTCTCGCTGAAATTATCAAACGATGCAAGCTCAATAACCGCCTTGATTTCTTTTTCAAAAAGAACGGGCAATACGATCAGGTTAGCGGGTGATGCCTTTCCCAGTCCCGAACCGATCTTGATATAATTTTTCGGAACATTTGATAAAAGAATACGTTTCTTCTCCAACGCACACTGACCAACAAGACCCTCACCCAAAGAAAATTCTTTTGAAGTCTTTACTTCTCCGCCATATGCATAGGCAGCGAATAACTTTAATTTTTGCTCTGTAGAATTTTCTCCTTGCTCAAGAATATAGAACATGCCCTTTTGTGCATTTACGACCTGTGCCAGCTCAGAAAGAATACGGTGAGTAACTGTATTCAAATCTTTTTGTCCCTGCAGCATCTGCGTAAATTTGGCAAGGTTTGATTTCAACCAGTCCTGTTCCTGGTTACGAAGCGTTGTTTGTTTGAGGTTCGCAATCATCTGGTTAATTGTATCTTTCAATTCTTCCACTTCACCTTTTGCTTCTACGCGAATCATTTGTGTAAGGTCACCTTTCGTCACAGCGGATGCTACGTCAGAAATGGCACGTACCTGGGTTGTGAGATTTTCGGCAAGCTGGTTCACGTTCTCTGTAAGATTTTTCCAAATACCTGATGCACCAGGCACGCTTGCCTGTCCGCCTAATCTTCCTTCTACGCCTACCTCGCGGGCAACCGTCGTTACCTGGTCTGCAAATACAGCCAGTGTATCGATCATTTCATTGATTGTTTCCGTCAACTGCGCAACCTCACCGCGTGATACGATTGAAAGTTTCTGTTTCAGATTACCAATTGCCACAGCTGTTACCACTTTTGCAATTCCACGCACCTGGTTGGTTAAGTTTGAACCCATCATGTTCACAGAGTCTGTCAAATCTTTCCATGTACCCGCCACACCTTGTACTTCTGCCTGCCCACCTAATTTTCCTTCCGTACCTACTTCACGTGCTACCCTTGTTACTTCAAATGCAAATGAGTTCAACTGGTCCACCATCGTATTGATGGTATTTTTCAAATCGAGAATTTCCCCTTTTACATCTATCGTTACTTTTTTTGTTAAGTCTCCGGATTGCACAGCTTTGGTTACTTCTGCAATATTTCTCACCTGCGATGTAAGGTTACCGGTCATATGATTCACTGAGTCAGTTAAATCTTTCCATGTACCTGCAACACCCGGCACAAAGGCCTGGCCTCCTAATTTTCCATCGGTACCTACTTCACGTGCCACCCTTGTAACTTCAGAGGCAAACGCACGCAGCTGATCCACCATCGTATTCAGCGTTTCTTTCAATTGCAAAATTTCACCGCGAACATCCACGGTAATTTTTTTACTCATATCACCGTTAGCCACGGCGATTGCCACCTCAGCAATGTTGCGCACCTGTGCTGTCAGGTTACCAGCCATTTGATTCACGGAGTCAGTTAAATCTTTCCATGTGCCACCAACCCCGGGAACGTGTGCCTGTCCGCCAAGTTTTCCTTCAGTACCTACCTCACGAGCCACACGGGTTACCTCCGATGCAAATGCACGCAATTGCTCCACCATCGTATTGATGGTGTTTTTCAATTCTAGAATTTCACCCTTTACATCCACTTCAATTTTTCTTGAAAGGTCACCGTTGGCCACAGCCGTTGTTACCTCTGCAATGTTTCTCACTTGCGACGTAAGATTTGAAGCCATTTTATTTACTGAGTCAGTAAGGTCTTTCCAAAGACCCTCTACCCCAGGCACGTCAGCTTGTCCACCGAGTTTTCCCTCTGAACCAACTTCGCGTGCAACACGGAATACCTCTGAACCGAATGAATTTAATTGGTCCACCATTGTATTGATCGTGTTCTTTAATTCAAGAATTTCACCTTTTACATCCACAGTAATTTTTCTTGAAAGATCACCTTTGGCGACCGCCGTTGTTACCTCTGCGATATTTCTCACCTGTCCTGTAAGATTGGATGCCATTTGGTTCACTGAATCAGTTAAGTCTTTCCATGTACCACCAACACCCTGTACTTTTGCTTGTCCACCCAGTTTACCTTCAGTACCTACTTCAAGAGCCACACGGGTTACTTCTGATGCAAATGAATTCAACTGGTCCACCATCGTATTGATGGTATTTTTTAATTCAAGAATTTCACCCTCTACATTCACCGTAATTTTTTTCGAAAGGTCTCCATTAGCCACCGCGGTTGTTACTTCGGCAATATTTCTTACCTGTGCCGTAAGGTTGGATGCCATTTGGTTTACTGACTCTGTAAGATCTTTCCATGTACCACCGACATCCTGCACTTTTGCCTGACCTCCTAATTTTCCTTCGGTACCCACCTCAAGAGCCACACGGGTTACTTCTGATGCAAACGAGTTCAATTGATCCACCATCGTGTTGATCGTATTCTTTAGTTCAAGAATTTCCCCTTTTACATCCACGGTAATCTTTCTTGACAAATCACCTTTTTGTACCGCAGTTGTGACCTCGGCGATATTCCTTACCTGCCCAGTAAGATTTGATGCCATCTGATTTACCGAGTCAGTTAAATCTTTCCATACACCACCTACTCCTTTTACTGTTGCCTGTCCTCCCAATTTTCCTTCACTACCTACTTCTCTTGCAACACGGGTTACCTCAGCAGAAAAAGAATTCAATTGATCCACCATCGTGTTGATGGTATTTTTCAATTCAAGAATTTCACCTTTTACGTCCACTGTAATTTTTCTTGACAAGTCGCCACGAGCCACCGCCGTTGTCACCTCGGCAATATTTCTCACCTGTCCCGTGAGGTTCGAGGCCATTTGATTTACTGAATCAGTTAGGTCTTTCCATGTGCCTGCTACACCTTGCACCTCGGCTTGCCCACCAAGTTTTCCTTCTGTACCCACCTCTCTCGCCACACGTGTAACTTCCGATGAAAAAGAATTCAACTGGTCCACCATTGTATTTATCGTATTCTTCAATTCAAGAATTTCTCCCTGAACATCCACAGTAATTTTTTTCGATAGATCACCTTTTGCCACCGCCGTTGTTACTTCCGCAATGTTTCTCACCTGCGCCGTGAGATTACCGGCCATTTGATTTACTGAGTCGGTTAAGTCTTTCCATACACCAGCCACACCTTTTACTTTTGCTTGTCCACCCAGTTTACCTTCCGAGCCCACTTCACGTGCAACTCTCGTTACCTCCATGGAAAAAAGATTCAACTGCTTCACCATGTCATTAACTTCCTTTGCGATTTTTGCAAACTCTCCCTGCAAAACGTGATCACCAATTTTCAAAGGCATTTCCTGCGATAAATTTCCTTTTGCCACCGAGCTGATAACGTGAGCAATTTCAATAGTGGGATAAACGAGGTCAGAGATCAAGCTATTGATAGAATCAGCGGCTGCGCTCCATGATCCTTTTGCATACCTTGGCAATACTACTCTATGATTTAGGCGGCCTTGCTTGCCGATTGTATTTCTTGCAATAGTTAGTTCTTCAACCAATGTTTCATTGAGGGAAATAATTTCATTCAATGCATCACAGATTTTTCCCGTAATTCCAATTTTGTCAACTGGCATGCGCACACTAAAATTGCCATTCAATACTTCGGTTAAGGCTTTTAGAAGTTCCCGATTGTCCAGCTCCTCATGATCTACGCCGTTTGAAGTAATCTTTTCTTTGAGCTTTCCATTTTTGCCGTTGGTTTTTTTTACAGTGACTACAGAGGTAGGAATTAAATCAGCAGCAATAGTTACAGGGGTTTTAGACTTGGTAGAAGTCCTGGATTTTTTCTTCATTTTATTCAGGTTAAAAGGGGTTTTTAAATCTACGAAAAAAGTTTGTGCTTAATCCGAAACTTAAAAAAACAATTGATATTTTGGGAAATGTCCAAGTAATTTCCGGGCTTGTAATTCTGACAAAAGCCTACCTTAGATATATTACTAATTGTTATAAGTAAACATTGTGCCACACCACCAAAACGAAAAAAAATTAATAGATCCCCATTCAGCTTCAAAATCTATACTACTTGGCGAAGATGATATTGATGATGAGGAATTCTTAAAAGAGATGTTTTCTTCAGTTGACAGTAATTTTTCTTTAACGTTCATACATAATGGTAAGCAGGTAATTGACTACCTCGGGGAACTTAGCGATGACCGGTTGCCGTGCCTGATTATATTGGACTACAATATGCCTGCGGTGAACGGAGCAGAAATCTTACAAGAGATAAAAAACCAACCGAAATATGCCGGTATACCGAAAATAATATGGAGCACTTCTCCCTCTGATATGTATAGAAAAAAATGCATGGAAGCGGGGGCCGACGATTATGTTATAAAACCTTCCAGTGTAAACCAACTGCTCGAAACCATTCGATATATGGTCTCATTTTGTTGAGAAGTGGAAAATTTTCTACACAGTTTTGAAAAACAGGCGATCAGAACAATCAGATCCTCCTTTTTCTCAAGGATAGTTTATTTCAGTTAATATTTTTGGAAATTGCCGATGCGGTATTATTTACTTTAGCTTAATGGACGAATTAAAAGATAAAATAGAACAATTAAGGTCTGAAATAAAAGCTTGCAAAGCGCAGCATATTGATTTTGTTGAATCTGCTGCTCATGATCTTCATGCCCCCCTCCGGAAATTATCGGTGTTGATTGAAAGACTAATTGCCAAACGCGAGCCCCTTTTTGATAGCGATGCCAAAGAATACGTCAACCGGATACAAACTTGTATAGCAGAAATGAGATCATTAATAAATGGATTAACGGAGCTGGCGAGGGCGGATGCAGAAACTAACGAATTTATAGCCTGTGATCTGAATATAATCATTAAAGAAACGATGCAAATAATGAGAGAGGAAATTGAAGAAAAGAATGCTGTCGTTACTATCGACCGTTTGCCCGTTATCCAGGGAAATGATTTTCAATACAGGCAATTATTCAAAAATCTTTTTGAAAATGCAATTAAATTCAGCCAAAAAAATATTCCGGCTAAAATTGAGGTAAAAGCAGGGTCGATCGCTGCAGAAGAAGAAAAGCATTTTAACCTTGAAAACCACAAAAAATATCATAAGATAGAAATCCGGGACAATGGTATAGGCTTTAATCAGAACTACGCGGAAAAAATTTTTGAGCCTTTTGCTCACTTACACTCCCGATCGAAATATAATGGCAGTGGCATTGGCCTTGCGATCTGCAAAAAAATTGTTATGAATCATAAGGGAATAATTTATGCAGAGGGAAATGAAAATAAAGGTTCACGATTTGTATTAATTTTACCTGAAAGCCCTTAATCAGTATGGTAAATGGAAATCAAATAAGGATTGCAGTAGTGGATGATGATGAAGATGATTATTTCATAATAAAAGATTACATACAGGAAATTGAAGGCGGCAACTTTGTTATTGACTGGCTCAGTGATTATCATACTGCTACTGAAAGGATCAAAGCGGAAGCCTATCATCTTTACTTTGTGGATTACAAGCTGGGCAATGAAACGGGCCTGGAACTTTTGCAGGAAGCAACTGCAATGGAATGTGATCAGCCAATTGTGCTCTTAACGGGTAAAGGCAGCAAGTCCATTGATATTAAAGCGATGCAGAGCGGGGCTACAGATTATCTTGTAAAATCAGATCTGAACGCAGAAAAGCTGGAAC
>WNFY01003649.1_pt1 | contig 14356 bp, 12 predicted proteins | sample 5400091 | NCBI WGS metagenome assembly WNFY01 (sample SAMN13153364, study PRJNA577476) | soil metagenome | isolation source: 60 cm soil or saprolite under grassland replicate 1 | place: USA:California | collected 2016-06-15 | reverse complement strand
AAGAAGTCTTCTTCGATGTCGAGTGTTGCGTAGCGGCGTTCGAGTTCACCTGCATGATAGTTCCTGACTCGATGACGCAGGATCAGATCCTGAGCGCGCGCCGGCGCGCGGATCGGATCAGCCTGCACAAAACCCATTCTGTGGAGGACGCGTTTTAGCGTGGTGGGCTTGAAGAAGTTACGCGCGACAGTAAACCGCCGCAGATCGTCGAGCGTAATCAGCATAAGAAGAATCCCGACTAGCTTTGCGGCTTTGCTCCTTTGCATCTTTGCGTGAAACTGTTTTAGTTGCGGCTAAGCCGCGCTGCGTAATCTGTATGAGTTCAAACGTTTCGGAAACGATAGCCCAAGCCCCTGATGGTCTCGATCAGTGATGATCTGTCGCCCAGTTTTTTACGCAACGATCGCACGACCGCTTCAACCACGTTACTGCCCGTGTGTTTCCAGCCCCAGACATCCTCAACAAGTGAAGCACGCAAAACTCCAGTACCTTTGCGATGATAAAGGTATTGAAAGACTTCAAATTCAAGCTTTGTTAGCTTCACTCGTTTCCCTTCGAGCATTAGCTCATGAGCCTGCGCGTCCAACATCTCTTGTTCGACACCGAGTTCGGCAGCTCCCAACCCTGCCAGCCATCCGTCAACTGAGGCTGGACCAAAATCCAGCATTGCAGAGGTATAGCTCGTGCCGGAAAGCTCTGTCTCACCCTCAAGCGGTTGGAATCCTAGTCGCTGCGCGACGGGCGCGTACCCACTCAAATTGTTGCAAGCACGAATGCGCAACCCGGCGATGATCGTTCCCGACACCTGGCTTTGCACAAAAACTCCAAAATCCCACCCACGGGACAGTCACGGGACAGTGGGTGGGATTCAAGAACCCGGTGCGTGCTCGCATGTAGGTTGGATCTGAACCATCCACCAACTGCCGAAGCTGTGAAAAAAAGCGTTAACTCGCTTTCACCCCGTTAGGGGTGGCATGTTTATAGCTCGAGGACCAAAACCCCTCCGGCGGCGTTCGGAGGAGCGGAACTGTTCTCTCGTGCTAAAGGTCTAGATGCATTCCGCTCCTCCGAACGCCGTTGGTGAGGGCATTTCAAGTCGGGCTATAAACATCTCACTCCTCCGGAGTGAAGAGTTTAAGTCTTTTAATTGTAGGTCAAATATGCGCCAAACTTTTTCGGCCGATTTTCTCGAAATCAATTTTTTCACAACTTTTGCTCCTGACTAGAACAGACTGCCTTGGGCGATTTCCGGACTTGTCCTCCGTGCGTGACTTTCAAGCCAATGGGTGAGCGAGGAGGTCGGATCGAAGGAATCCGGGAAAGGGATTGCCCCACGCTTGAGTAACAACCGATTGCCTTCGGGGACCTCCGGGCCATCGACGACGAAGACCGGAACCCAACCGGCTGCCAACGCCTCTTCCGCGCCAGCCCAGGTACCACCCTTCTCCGCGTCACTCGCAACTACGAGCGCGAAGTCAGCGAGCGCGTAGATCAGCTTGTTGCGAGCCATCGCCGTGCCTACATTGAAGCTGGTCTGCGGCGAATAGGGCGTCGCCAGAACCAGATGTGATTCTTCAATGGCGGCACGTACATCAGATGCTCGCACCGCCTTCTCCAGACTGTCTGCCAGCAATCCGGCAGCGCTTCCGCCTGATGCGAGCGCTGCGCCCATTGCGGTCTTGTCGACTCCACGTGCGCCACCCGAATAGACTATGAGATTGGATTGAGCACAGGCCCGGCCGATAAGTTCAGTTAACTCGAAGCCGCGCGCATCTACGTTGCGTGAGCCTATTACTGCGAGCCCGGGCTGATTGAGGAGTCGAGCTTCTCCGGCGCCGTATAGCATGAGCGGCGCAGCTCGTCCCAGCCGTTCCATGAGCCTTGAGGGGTAATCTTCATCGAGACGCGTAATCAACCAAATGCCGAGCTCCTCGAGTCGTCCCAGTTCCTGCTGGAGGATGCTACTGCGGGCTAACAACCGAGCAATCCGGTCAGCCTCGCCTTTGTCGATCTGAAGAACAGCCTCCATTTGTGCGGAGGTCAGACCGGGAAGCTTAGCCGCGTCAATGGAGCCAAGCTCCAGCTTTCGTTCCAGCTCGCTCCATTCGCGCGTAGTCAGAGGTTTAGTGTCCGGTCCATTGGGAGAACCCAACCGCGAGCCGAGGGAGAAGAGCACCAGAGAGGCGTCACTTTGGATCATAATTAGGTTTTACGCGCTGACGCGCGTGCCAGCGTGAATGGATGAACTACGCCGCTGCCTTTTTGTCTGAGCAGCCAGCCTGCAAGAGTCAGAGTCCAACCAGAGTCGATGATGTCGTCCACCAGGAGCACAGCGCCGGTTGGCAGCCGGTCGATAGTCTGCAGGCTGCCGGCGACATTGCGCGCCTGCATTGAGCTATTAGCCATCAATTTTTGTTCACACGCCTGCGAAGTGCGAACGAGCGCGGCTGCGAAGGGAATACCAAGCAATTTAGCTAACCTTGAGGCGAAATCGTACACCAACGTAGGATGCCGCCGCGAGGGGATGGCCGTGACCCATTTGAGCGAAGGTTGCCAACGTTCTCGAATAAGGACCACCGCCGCGTCCACTAATTCATCACTGAAGTTGCCCCGTTCGTATTTGCCTTCACGCACCAGTTTCCCCCAGCCCGCATCCCCGTAATAGCAGAGCGCGCGGCCCTCGGCGTTGCGCATCTCCTCAGGGATCACGGAGGTGAGTTCGGGAAACAGACCGGGAGGCCAGCGCTTCCTCGGTTCGATAACAATCTCTGCTCCCCTTAAAAAGGCGATGGCCTCTCGCGTGATTTCTGGTTGGACCACGGCGCTAAAGCCGCGTCCTTGACAATTGGCGCACACGCCGCAAGGCTGGGCTTGTGGATCGTCCAACTCGTGCGTGAGAAACTCCATCAAGCAGCCACGATACCTCACGTAGGCGCGCATCTGCGCGACTTCTGCCTCTCGCAACGCCGTGATGCGGCGCATTCGTTCCTCGTTCGGCTGCCAGGAGCGGGACGTGCGGCAATACAGTGCGGCTTTACCGTTATGTTCAACTATCACTGCACCTTCCACTTCGAGCAGTTTTAGGGCGCGTTCTATCATTGAGCGCGAGACATTGATCACCACAAGTAGTTGATTCATCGTGAGACTACTTGCAGAAAGTGCTTCGACTATCGCGCTCATCACTTCGGAACTCGGAAAGGCGGTCTGTATAAAGTAGTCTTGAATCTCATCATCCTCTGCGCCGCTCAGTAAGATGCCATAGGCGCGATCCACCGCGCGTCCGGCCCGGCCAACTTGCTGGTAGTAAGCGACAACCGAACCGGGCCGCTGGAAGTGAATTACGAAGGCCAGATCGGGCTTATCGAATCCCATACCCAACGCCACCGTCGCAACCAGCGCCTTGATCTCGTTTGCAAGCAATGACTTTTCAAGTGCGACGCGGTCCAGTCTGGCGTCGTCTCCCGCGTGATAAGCTTCAGCGCTGATGCCCTGTGACCTAAGCCAACCAGCTACTCGTTCAACGTCAGCCACGGTCAAACAATAGACCACGCCGCTGCCCTTGAACTTGCAAATGTTCTGCGCCAGCCACGCCAGCCGTTCGGCCTGACTGGGCAATACTATGTTCTGAAGGCGCAGCGAAGTGCGGACGAGAGGACCACGCAAGATCGTAAGTCCCTCTCCCAGTTGAGCGTGAACGTCGGCGATTACCCGGTTGTTTGCAGTGGCAGTTGTCCCCAGCACGGGAACTCCCAGTGGTAACTTCTCAATTACGTTGATGAGGCGGCGGTAATCAGGTCGAAAGTCATGACCCCAGTCGGAGATACAATGCACTTCATCGACCACGAACAAGCCTATTCGCTTCCACAAACCCTGAAGTAGTGAGTTCTTAAATCGTTCGTTACCTAATCTTTCGGGCGAGATCATCAGGATGTCGCATGCGTCGTTAGCAAGCGCAGTTTCGGCCGCGTCCCACTCTGCCACGTTTGAGCTGTTGATGGTGAAGGCTCTGATGCCGATTTTGGCAGCAGCTTCAATTTGGTTGCGCATTAAAGAGAGCAGGGGACTGACCAACAAGGTGGGGCCGGAACGCTGGTCCCGAAGAAGTTTTGTAGCGAGAAAGTAGACTAAACTCTTTCCCCAACCGGTCCGTTGAACAACCAGAGCGCGGCCGCGACGCTCAACGACCGCCTCTATGGCTTGCCACTGGCCCGCCCGGAACTGCGCCTGGGGCCCGAGCATCACTCTGAGCAGCGCCAGAGCGCGACTTTTGATTTGAGGTGAGGACATGAGGACGTGATTCTATCAGAGGTAATCGTTCCCTGGCTAAGCTTAGCGTTCAATCAGCTCGAGGAAAATTGAGAGTCTCCATATTTTTTTACAGTACTGCCATTTCACCTACCGCTCTCATCGAGATCCGCATTCAAGCTGTACTGATCATCTTGGATTCTTTTGCCGGAAACCTCCACACGTCCTTTGATGTTGTCCAAGGTGTACGCGAAATAGAAACTCCTCGAATCGCGGTTGCCGCTATCGGTAATCTTTGCTCCACCCCTCGTAATTGCTTCTTCTACATCTTGCCTCAACCCAGCAATTAGTGCTGCCTCATCAAAACGGTCCACACCATCCGATTTCAGCCTACAGAAAAAGCCATCGCCTTTGTGAGAATGAAATTCCTTCGAGCCAGAGCCCCCAAAGCCCCAAGCCCATGTACCGGCGGTGGTACCACCCCCACCACCGCCGCCGCCTCGATCGCAGCTCAGACGGGCATAAGACTTGTTCTCTTCGACTAACTTTTGAAGAGAAAAACTCTTGAAGAAGAAGCTTTCTCTAGACTGGATACATGCTGTGCAGCCAACAGCAATCAATATCGTCAGAGCCTTGAGGGCAATCCTCTTCATCGTCTAACTCTTGTCCAAGAAAGAAAGCAACACAACGCGCTTCAGCCGGCTCGCCCACGCAACTTACCAAAGAAGCCGTCTACTGGCGAGTCCGCTGCAAGCGCTTCGTTTGCAGTCGGTTGTCACTTAGAGGGCGCTTTGAATGTAAAATCCAACGTCTTCTGCTCTTTGCTGGCGAGTGATAAGTCTATAGTCTGTTCACCATAATTTTCGTGCCAGGCCACGATCGTATATTGTCCAGCAGGCAAGCCCGTAATTTTATAAGAACCATCTGTCGCGCTAACCGAAAAGAAGGGATGCGAAAAGACACCAACGTATGCTTTTTGCCATGGATGCTGATTGTCCCTTATTGGAATGAATAGTTCGGGCAAGGGAAAGCGTTGCTCAATAGGCTCGGCACCGGGAGGCTGCGATTGATTCCATTCACGATTATTCTTCGGCGTCGGATGCGTATTATGAGTAGTCGGGTCGCTGTTAAGTATCTTCAGCGTTTGTTGGGGCAGCATACCTAAGACGCGCGGCACATATTGACATCCCTTGTGTTCAAGTATGACTTCCGTTGACGGTCCCTCGAATGAATAAGCACTCAACGAATCTCCCGACCGCGCGTAAACAACAACGTTCGCAAGTTTCCCGTCGGTTACCACAACATCCTCTGTGGGAGCCTCTGGATTGACGATTTCACAAACTGGATCTGAGCTCACGTCAATCTGCTTCGGTTTGGGTGGTACACCGGCAAAAGAGATTGTTCCCACGAGATTCGCTTCTTCGCCTGTGGCTTTGTAAGTTGGTTTGTTCTGGCTACTCGAGGTGTTCGAGGAAATCGTAACAAAGATACCTATCAAAGCTGCGGGTAGGAGCGCGATGATTACGAATGGGTTTCTTAATCGCATTTGAGGTGTCCTTTCAACATAAAAGCAAGATGCTGAACGCCAGTACTTGCAGGACAGGACCAAATCGGATACCTCCGATTTGCGAATCTCCCCACAATCGCTCAAGAACCGTTTCGGCATGATGTTGTCTTCAGCATCCATATCTTTCCAACTTGGCGCATAACGCCGGCGCTAAGAGGCGCCCCGCTCGCGGGGCGTCCCCTTCAGCGCCATGTTGACGGCCCGGCGGACCAGAATGACGTCCTTGTTCTCAAGCCTTCTACTGCTTCGCCGGCGCGACGCGCTCAAGATGGGCGAATGTTCTGGTTCATGTGGAAGAAATTGCTCGGGTCGTACTTCCTCTTGAGCTCCTGGAGGCGTCCGTAGTTGGGGCCGTAGGCGGCGGCGATCGGATCGCCCGTCTCGTCATCGGCCAGGTAATTCACATAACGGCCGGAGGCCATGAAGGGCTCCATCTTCGAGTATGTCTCCCGTGCCCAAGCGATGCACCGTTCGGTATTGGCCGGATCCATCCACTCGGAGATCACCACCAAATTGTGACCATCCGCACGGTGCGGGAAGGCGGTGTCGCCGATGCCCACCCGCGTAGCGGCGCCGTGGAAGTACTCGAGGAGCAGCTGACCCATTGGGGTTGGGCAGCGGGCGAAGCAGTCGATCATCGCATCGATAGCATCGTCGCTCAATTGTGAGAGGAAGCTCGACTTCCAGTAGTTGAGCGCCCCCTTCGGATAGGCGGCATCAAGCATCCCGTTGAGCTGACAGTAGGGCATTGGGCCGATGGCATCCATCACCGGGGGACCGAATTGCTTGAGCGGCCGCGTCGCCGTTTCGCCGGCGGCGAGCGAGCCGCAGTGGCAGGTCACCATGGCCGCGAGCTTCGCGCCCGAACCGTCGGGGGCGTGAATTAGGCCCCCGAACACGGTGAACTCATCGGGCAGCGACGCGGTGAAATCGCGGAAGAACCTCAGCACGTCACGGGCGCGTTCAAAGGGATGTGCGACTAGGCCGCCGGTGATCGTGGGCCCCACTGGATGAAGCTGATACTCGAAGGAAGTCGCTACGCCGAAGTTGCCGCCTCCACCTCGAAGGGCCCAGAACAGATCGGCTTCCTCATCATTGCTCGCTCGCACGACGCGGCCCTCGGCGGTGACGAGTTCGACGGAGCGAAGATTGTCGAGCGCCAATCCGTACTTGCTCATCAGCCAGCCCAGTCCGCCGCCGAGGGTAAGCCCCGCGATGCCGGTGGTGGACACGACACCACCGGTGACCGCCAGGCTGTGCAGCTGCGTCTCGCGGTTGAGCTCGGCCCAGTTGACGCCGCCCTGGGCCCGGGCCGTGCGGGCGTGCCAATCGACGTGAATGCCTTTCATCGGCGCCAGGTCGATCATCAGCCCACCGTCGACGGTCGCGCGCCCCGCCACGTTGTGGCCACCGCCACGGACCGCCACCTCGAGATTTAGCTTTCGAGCGAGCTTTACGGCATCGACGACGTCGGCCACGCCACGGCAGCGGGCAATCAATAAGGGACGTTTGTCGACTAGGCCGTTGTGGACTTTCCTGATCTCCTCATATCCCGCGTCGGCGGGCTGTAGGAGTTCCCCCGAGAACCTGCTAGCAAGTTCGATGAAGGTGTCGGCAAGGGATGATGTCATAGCGTTTTCCTCCTTCACAATTGATAAGACCGCCTAACGCTTAAATTGGACCCCCACTGGCGGTGTTATTGGTCCCGGCACTGTGGCTCCCATAGCTCGTGGAGCCATTGCGCAACGTCGCAGTAAGCATCATGATGAAGATGCCCTCGCCGCGAGTCTGTCGCAGAAAGAAGCAGCAGGAAGAGACATGATTGCAGTCTTTTCCTAACAGTTGCAAGAGCCGATGTGGAAGATCTTGCGATCGTGCGAAGCCTTCAGGACTCGTTACGGGCGGATAGTTAATAATGTGAAAATATGTGGTTTGCAACCGGCAATCGAAGGGGTTACGATAATCGTGTAACGCGACAATTAGATCATCTCTTGAATCTGCACACCCATCGAGTTAAAGCTTTGGGCTGTGGCTAATTTGGGGCAGCAACTCATAGTCAGCAGACACGTTTATTAGGCTGCTTCGCTCGACGTTGCATCACTAGACGCTTAATAATCGAACGTGCCCGGAAGAACCAAAGCTGACTGAACCTTCCCCTTAAAACTCGACGGGCGATGCCCGTAACCACACAGTAGCTAAAACAAAACTCTGGAGAAATATCAAACAGATAACTCGTTGAGCGCGGTCAGTTAACCGCTTAAATGAAAACAGGGGGAAGGGCGTCTCGCTCAACGGACAAATGAAATTTGTTAGCTCGTTCATTCTTGAATCACCAGAACGTACCACGTTTTTTTGAAAACATGGTAGACAGAAGCCGATCCCCCAAAGCAGTTCGGAATTCGCCACTATTGGGCTGGGCCATTCGAGCGGCGAGGGGTGCCTTTTTGATACGGCAACGCACCGGGACATGTCAGAAAAGGAGATGATATGGAGGCGAGAACCAATTCAAAGCTACTCATCGGGCTGCTGCTGGTTGCCGGCGGTGCGCTATTGTCGCACCTGCGCCCAATGCATGCGCAACTCTCCTCGCCGGCAATCCCGGTGATTCAGCCGGCCTTAATGGAGAATCTAGGACGCGCGTTAGTTGCGCTTCGCCGCCCGCAGAATAGCGCTGAAGTATACGTCGGATGGCGCTTGCTCGGGACTGATCCTTCAGGAATCGCTTTCAATCTTTATCGTTCTGCCGGCGGCGGTGAAGCGATCAAGTTGAACAGTAACCCAATCGCAACAACCACCGACTACGTTGATACGGGTGCCGACCTGAGTCAATCAAATGCGTATTTCGTGCGTCCGCTGGTGAATGGCGAGGAACTCGAAGCTAGTAATACTTTTACCCTGTCGGCCAATGGGTCCGTACAGCAATATCTCTCCGTTCCTATTCAGAGACCTCCTGGCGGCACCTCAACGCAACCCGGCACCACTGTGGGCAGCAGTAGCTACACCTACAACGCCAACGATGCGAGCGTCGGGGATGTGGATGGTGACGGTGTCTATGAAATCATCCTGAAATGGGATCCCTCCAATTCTCGGGATAGCGCTTCAGCCGGGCTTTCCGGTGATGTCCTCATTGATGCCTATAAACTGGACGGCACGCTTCTATGGCGGATCAATTTAGGGAAGAACATCCGCGCGGGCGCCCACTATACTCAATTCATGGTTTATGACCTGGACGGAGATGGGAAGGCCGAGGTCGCCTGCAAGACAGCGGACGGCACGATCGACGGCGTCGGGAACGTGATTGGCGATGCCAGTAAGGATTATCGTTCTTTGACAGTGCCCTCCGATGGTATACAGGTTCCCACCACTTCAGACATCAGGTTTGGCAGGCAAATAGCGGGGCCGGAATTCCTCACGATTTTTGACGGGCAGACCGGCGCGGCCCTCGCCACGGCCACCTATATTCCCTCTCGGAATCCAATCGATGGCTGGGGCGGAATCGGCGGTAACGGGAACAACGATAGTGTCGGCAATCGCGCCGACAGGTTTCTGGCAGCCGTGGCGTACCTGGACGGGGTGAGACCAAGTTTAGTGATGTGCCGCGGTTACTACGGAAGGTCTGTGCTCGCCGCCTGGGATTGGCGCAACAACCAGCTGACTCAGCGGTGGGTCTTTGATTCCGTCGATCGGCCAAATCCTTATTCAGGGATGGGAGGTCACCAGTTAAGCGTTGCGGATGTGGACAACGACGGGAAGGATGAGATCATTTACCATGCGATGGTAGTAGATGATGATGGAACAGGTTTATTCACAACGGGCACGCGACATGGAGATGCCCTGCACGTTGGCGATTTAGATCCCGCAAGACCTGGCCTGGAAGTATTCGGTATCCATGAGAGCGAAGGTTCTACGGTCTCATTTCAGAGTCCCGGCTCGGCATTATACGATGCCAAAACCGGGGAAATAATTTGGAGTAACAATCCGGGAGTTGACGTCGGAAGAGGCATGGCCGCCGATATCGATCCAGATTTCCTCGGTGAGGAATGTTGGGGCGCGCCAGGCGGGACACGTAACATTCACACTGGCCAACCGATTTATAGTCAAACACCAAGCTCGGTCAACTTCGGCGTCTGGTGGGATGCCGATCTGCTGCGCGAGCTCGAGGATGGGACTGCTATCACCAAGTGGAATTGGACCACCCATACAACCAGCACATTGCTCTCCGCTACGGGTGCTGCGTCGAACAATGGAACGAAAGCCACGCCTTCGCTGTTAGGCGATATCCTGGGCGACTGGCGAGAAGAGGTGATTTGGAGATCATCGAACAACCTTGAACTGCGGATCTATACGACGACTATCCCTGCGGCGAATCGTATCTATACCTTGATGCATGATCGTCAGTACAGGCTGGCCATCGCCTGGCAGAATGTCGGGTATAACCAACCTCCTCATCCCAGCTTCCATCTAGGTGTCGGAATGAACAACCCGCCACCCCCCAATATCATCACGTCACTCGTTGCACCGACGCTATCGCTGCCCGCGGACCTCACGCTTGAGGCTACTGGCCCTGAAGGCGCTGTGGGTAACTTCGCTGCTTCGGCCCATGACCTGATCGGCACGCCGCTTGTGGTGAGTTACAGCATACAGCCCGGTAGCATCTTCCCGCTCGGCGTGACGTCCGTCAGCGTTAGTGCTACCGATATTTACGGTACCGCTGTAACGGGCACGTTTAATGTCATTGTGCGCGACACAACCCCGCCGACTTTTGAGAGTCTAAATGCCTCGCCCAACACTCTTTGGCCGCCCAACCATTTCATGATCGAGGTAACCATTGCAGCCCATGTTACCGACACAGTCGATAGCGCGCCTAACACGCGCATCATGTCTGTGACCAGCAATGAGCCGGTAAACGGTACGGGCGATGGTGATACAGCGCCTGATTGGGAGGTAACGGGCGACTTGACACTTAACCTGCGGGCGGAGCGTGCGGGTGGCGGCGCTGGCCGCCTCTACAGGATCACGGTTGAAAGCCGCGACGACGCAGGGAATGCCAGCTTTCAGACTGTGACAGTCGAAGTACCGGAGAATCGATCACGGAAGTAATAACATCTGGCATCTTAATAGGGACAAAGCAACAAAGATCTCACCTTCATTGTCCGGGCGAGCCAGAATCTGCGTTCCAAACACTGCCTTCACTGTGGTTCATCACACAATCCTCACGCTTTGGAGCGGAGTAAACTAATTGACGCCGGACAAACTCTAAGGTGCCAAATTGGATCCTTAGAGATTCCGCTTCATCCTTCGTGAGTTGAAACATGAAATCTTCGGGGAAGCGCTCAAGATTGCGCCGCACGCCTCGATTTAATATCTTCGTCTCGACGCCGTAAAGTTCTGCCAGGTCAGAATCAATCATTACTTTCTGGCCTCGAATTAAATAGATTCTGCGCTCTATCAATGTGACCGGCACGGCGAGTTTCTTAGCCGGGGGTGATTTCTTCGTAGACATATCAGTAGCGTAGCAGTCTTCGGTCTATTCAGCATCGTGAGCGGTCTTTGGCAAATAAAGACGGGTCGGCGTAACTTTACAGACAATGTGCGAAGACCGAGACACCATACTGATTATCGGCGGAAAGGGAGAATTTGGGCAATTTCTTCAGCAGCAGATTCTGCCGATTCTGGGCGCGCCCGGCATTTTGACGATTGAGCGCGACACGCCGCGCGAAGAACATTTCTCGAGACTCCAACAAGCCCGACATGTTGTTCTGGCGACCCCACTCGTGGGATATGTGGAACTGGCATGCGAACTGGTTGATATGTGTCGTAATCTCACCTCATCGACAACGCTTTGGCTGATTCCCTCAGTTCAGGCGGGCGTGTGGCGCGGAGTTACAGCCACGCTTGAAAGAGTCGAGAATCCTCATCTCTCAGCGGTTTTCGTGCATCCGATGTATGGCCCAAACGGCTTCCGCGCGACCGAACCGGAAGCCCGGACGTTTCAAAACATCCTGACGGCGTGCCATGAGGGCACGGACCATGCGCTGGCCGAGGAGATAAGCGATATTTCTAAGGCGTTCCGCGACACATTGAATATCATGACTACTCGCGCATTCGACCCCGAGGCGCACGATCGGCTGACGGCGTATTCGCAAGGTCTTTCATACTGCGTCGGGCAACTCATGTTTGAGCGGCCGGAACTCGACGCATTTATGCGGGAACAAATGCCGGACCTGCACCGCTCCTTTCATTCCAACCACGATCTCATCGTGGACTTCATCAGGTTGAATACTTACATGCCCCACGTCATGACGGTCTTTGGAGCTTCATGGCGGCAAACGGCGCAGTCGACGTATGCAGATGTGTTGCAGGCATTCGCACGCGCAGATTCAGCGCTCAACCGCGGTTGTGATCCACCGATCCTGACAAAATGGTATGAGAAACTGCGGGCCGCGGCGCATTCCCCCTAAGGAAACGGCCAGCAAAGTTTTCACGAATTGAGATGAGGTCAAGGGCAATGGCCAATAAAGATGAAGACATAGTTGCAGAGTTAAGCAATCCGGAGGGGCGTTTGGAGAGCTTATCTGAAAAGCTCGGCCGATTCTCAAAGGGCTTCACCGATTAGGGTGTCAACACGACCACAGGAATGCAGCTGTCATTTCAGGATCGAGATCTAACACCGAGACTCCTTGGCGCGCTTCGACCAATGCCAAAGACCACCCGTAATCTCAACGGGCAAACGATAGCCCAATTGGCGGGCGAGCATGACAATCTGCCCGCGATGATGACCTTCATGCGCGACGAAATACGTTAGGACGTGCCCCACGTCGAGGGGAAGATTACGCCAGGTATACGACGAGGAGACGGGGATCGTGCCGCCTCGGTCAAAACCGAGCGTCAGCAAACTGATAATGCCGCGGCTACTGTGCTCTAGTGCTGGAATCAGCTCCTTCGGTCCAACCTTGTGTCGATTGACGGCTTGCGGCACCGCGATGCCGTTTTCCTTTCCTAACGTCTTGATCCACATACACCGCGCATTGTGGATGTGGCCGGCGATCATCCGAACGGTTCGTCGTGGAGCCCCCGGCACTGTGGCTCCCCATAGCTCGTGGGGTAAGTGCTCGACGAGGAAGACGGTAACGCGGTTGTTGGTTCTCCACGCGGCAAGCAGCATATCTTGCTGATCAAGTGCAGTGCGCATCACAACTCTTCAAAGAAATGAACAACCTGACGCCTAACGTTGCCCTTCAGCGGCCGGGACGCAAACTTCATCGTGCGGCAAGTTGTCGATGAGAGACACGCTGATTCCTGTACGCTGCAAGCGCTTGCTCGCGCGACAACAATCCTTAATTCGTTGGGCTGCGACGATGCGATAGCCCTTCGGATCATTCTTCTTCCTGATGATCTTCAAGGGAATCGATGAACCGCTGCGCTCGGACTCGATCACTTACGGAAGGAATACCAAAGATCTTTTCGAAATGGCACAGCAGGCAGCGTGACCGACCACAACCAAGCGACTTGCGCTTCCGGAAACGACCCACTTGAAACTCGCAGGCACAATTAATCAGGTTATCTTGAGAATGTCCCAAATGGAGATGCTCCTGATGAGCGCGCTTCGTACGCTCCAATTCCGAATGATATCTCTTCACAACTTTGCTCTCTCCGGGAGCGCACCCGCAGGCCCGCTCCCTTTCTAATGAAGAGAGTCATTCGATCGATCATATTTTCTTTCAACATACGTGTTTTGACCGCCACTCAAACTACCAGCCCAACTAGCAGCCCAACGTCTGAGTTGACCGGGCGCGGCGTTTTACATCCAACCTTCGATTAAATCAATCAAGTTTGAGAAACACGCTCCCCGGGCTCCGGTCCAACGACGTTGGCTGCGGTCTAAGGAGCTTGCGGCTTTCTGCGCATTGTATTCCAGAGAAAGACAATGCCTGACCCAAGCACAATACCAGCGGCGTCGGGAATTAGATCTCGCAAGCGGCAATGTCCCGACCCGCTGATGCCCTCCGCTACTTCCACCAGTATCCCCATTCCAATACAAGCAAGGGCGGCCCCCGCATACCCCGACCACCGCGACATGCGAAACTGTGCGCTTGTCATTAGGAAAAACCAGACGAACAGTAAGATATGCGCGTAGTTACCCAACGAGTAGACCGCCAGTGGGATGTTGGGGATCAGTTCGCAAGGCTGCGGATTTAATCGGAAGCCTACACTTGCGGGAAAATAGAGTAGACCCAGCACGACGTATGTAATGTAAGCCCAGCGCTTGCCTCGCAAAGACAAGATGCCAAGCACAAGGAATCCCAAAAATACGAGCAGCTTCATGGGCACCGACGATACTGATTGGCACGATCATCAGGAACGTGGGTAGCCACAGTCTTACCGAGTTTCCGTTTACGACCGATAAGCAGCCAACGCTGCTGTTCACCGGCGGCGAGCGTGACCATTCAAGCCACGATGTAACAAACTTGTTTGAGAAGCATGCTGTCGAGCCGTCCGGTGCAACAGCTTACGTTATGCGGATACCGTGCGATTGGTGGAATT
>WNFY01005122.1_pt1 | contig 14361 bp, 11 predicted proteins | sample 5400091 | NCBI WGS metagenome assembly WNFY01 (sample SAMN13153364, study PRJNA577476) | soil metagenome | isolation source: 60 cm soil or saprolite under grassland replicate 1 | place: USA:California | collected 2016-06-15 | reverse complement strand
TACAAAGGGAGTCCAAAGACGATCATAAGAATGGTTGCGATGATACGAGACCGATCACGAGAAAAGCCGCGCAAAAAGAGCTTCCATCGCAACCAGAAAAGCCAACGTACCTTATCAGGATGGATGACCAGCATAGAATGCTCTCTTTCCTATTCTAGCCAGCTCAAATGCGAAACACAATATTGTGCTTTTACGCTGGACAATACACTTGTAAGTATCATAGTCTTTCACCTCTTTTCATATTAGACGATGAGAGAGCAGTCCTGTCAATTCCGTAAAGATGACTATACTGCCCTTTCCTAAGAGGAAGGGGCATTTTTATAATTCTTTCCTATGCTATCTCTTGTTAAGGCAGTTACCTCGGAAATATGCTATGGCGTCAAAACCCTACAGGCGAGGATATGGAAATGGTGTTTCTAGTCTTTTTATGTGACTTGTGCCTGGGAACAGGCAATGAATAATCGTGCTTCCTTGTTTTGCTTCCCAGGCATGTTCATTATTGATTTCTCACAATCCTTTGCTAAACTCAGGCCAGTTATGAGCGAATATGGACACATCAGCCAGAAACCAGCCCCCTTACTCTCTTACAACCATGGAGAGGCGCGAAAAGCAGCACGCAGGAAGATCATAGATGAAGCACTACAGAGACGTGGGAAGATATATAAACACTTCATGGAGAAAAAAAGACGGTTGCAAGAAAGTAGTGATGTTGCTACAATTTCTTAGTTTATGACTACTGAAGAGTTACACCAAATCAGGCAAGTGGTACGGGAAGAAATACAAGCTGAAACAGAGCCTATCATTAAACGGCTCGCTGGGATGGACAAGCGGTTTGATAGCGTAGTGTCGCACTAAACGCAAATACCGACGAGGGAAAAATCAGGTTATATTTTTATTTAACTCTTGCTCTCAACATCCAACAGTGGTCTAAACCATTCTACCAGTTGTTCCAGTTTTGTAATACCTTTAGGTATTGGGTTGTCATCGATAAATTTCGCTTCATAGTATTGATTCCTATACGCCTCTCCCGTTCTTCTTGGATGCTTAGCAATGAACGAGTCATAAAATGATTCGTGAATTTCATAATGATGGGTATGAATAAATTCGTCCCAGGTCTCACGAAGAGCCTCGTGATCGGCACCTGGACGATTAATCACTTCTGTCTGCTCCATACTCCTATCTTCTACGTCTCCCCACCCCTCCTTAAGTAATGCAACCGCCTCAACATCGGTTTTGGGTGCGCTGTAACCAAAAATCGTTAGCATGAAACAGTGACTCAGATAATAACGAATTGCTGCCCACTGACTCTGTATGAAGTCACCATCTTGGTAATTCTTGCTTTCGACCGGATACAACAATCTTGATGGTTCAAATGCGTTACCGCACCTGCTGCACCTATTACCAGCCAAACCGCTTATCCTGTCCTTAGCGCAGACACCGACTGCTACGTTTCCATGCAAGAAATATGGCCTTGGAAGCTTTGTTACGCCGAGTTTAGCCAACCTGATCTGTGAATTTAGAAGAAATGGGTCCCAATTGAAGGTTGCAATAATGTCTTTCTCTCTCAGCGATAAGTTTATGACATCATAAAGATTAGCCTCATCTGGTAATTCGAGGCTGGAGAAATAGTCCGCTATTTTTTGGCTAATCTGCTCAAGTTCCTGACTGTCGCCACGGCTGAACAGCTTTGAATATGCAGACTCAAAATCAGTTTGAGAAAGCTCAACTAAGTCTTGGGGGAAATCCCTGTGAAGAAGTAGGTCTCTTGCTAAATCACGCAGGATAGGTACAGGTTTACCACTTTTATCGCCGTTAGGCAATGCAGCTTTGCTGGCACCTGCCCCAAGTAGCAGTACATGGGGTTTACCCATAGATACATCTCCTATCTCTTGTTGAACGGATACTTCGTAATCAGTTAAATCGGTCATGCTCCACTCCACTACGTCTGGGATAATTTGTTGACAAATCCAGCCACTATCAATGGCATTATATCAAACGCAAGAAAGCTCTTAGATTTTGATACAATTCAGATATTAGTGCTGCGTTCGTTAAAAACGCTTGAAACAAAAACGCCGCATAAAACTGCATAAGTTGGCTCTAGAGGCCAAACCGTTTTGTTATCATATTTAACGAACGCAGCATTTGTACTACAGTCCCAGTTTTGATTTCAGATGGCTTCTGAAGCACATTGATATCACGTACTTGTTTTTCGGCGATTTGGCTTAGGAAGCCACTTCACCTACTTTGTTCTTGTACAACTGGGACTGTAGTAAATTTGAGATTTTTAAATGCCCCAATCCGCAAAATCATCGTGATTTCCGCAAGACATCTTGGACTGAATATGGTCCTGGCTGAAAAGAGACAGTCATGTAGGGGTACAGCACCCAGAATGAAAAAGGACTTTTTCAGAGGAGAAACATTAGACTCTGGGAAGGAAAGTAGCCAGTAATGATTACTGTTATATAGAAACCATGTAAGAATAAGCATACATTGCTGAGTGTAGATTAGCCACACATTTTAACGGTTATGGAGGCCACAATGGTCGAAAGTAGTGATGAATTCTTTGAGGGAAAACGCCGTTGGTCAAAAATCAAAGATGAGGTTTTAGGAAATTATATGACACCTTATCTCGCAAAAGTAAATACACGCGGCCAACCGATCTTGCTGATAGATGGATATGCAGGCCCAGGTGTTTATGAAGATGGTGCGTGCGGATCACCTCTTATCATGTGTGAGAAAGCCGAAGAATGGGCAAAGAATAACTACCATGCCTTCTTCATCAATAACAAAAGAAAATACCATGATCGACTCTTGAAAGAAATCCAACAAAGATGCTGGTCAAATTCAGCAGAGCCTCGATTAGGTGACACCCAACTTGTCCTTCGAGATATTCACAAAACGCTCAGAGGGCAAACAGTTTTTCTCTATCTCGATCCATTTGGCCCTACAGGTTGCGACTTTGATTTGCTCTTTCCGTTTCTCAATCGCAATCCTAGCTTTAGCACAGAATTACTTCTTACCATGAACATGCCTGGTATGCATCGCCTTGCAGCCCGCCACGTTACGGAAGAGGGCCGCAAGGATGAAGAGGCAATTAGGGATAACCGCCTCAAGTTGACCAAAGTATTTGGAGGAGATTATTGGAAAGACATCCTTTTGCAAAATATTGACGCAGAAAAACGCGAGATACAACTCATCGAAGCGTATCAGCAGAAACTCGCTGATTACTTCCCCTATACTGGTTCTTGCCCCGTACGAGAAGGAACAGGTAAACGGATCAAATACTTCATTGTATTTGCCTCGCACCATAGGGACGCTTTAATCCTTCTAAACGACATCATGGTAAACGCTTACTTCGCCGGACTGCACCAAGCAGATTTGGGCGGCGGATTATGGGAAGAAACTGACTGGCGAGAAATGCGAACTATCGACGGATTAGACCGCATCATACTGGATACTGTAACAAGACATCCAGGAGAAACCAGAAAATTTATTTGGTTTCGCGTTGTTGACAGACATTTTATGCGGTACTTAAAGTCAGAGTACTTGGCTACGGTGAAGCAGCTTGCGGAGGCAAAGAAACTTACGTATCATACCTCTTCCAAAACGAATCGACTCAATGAAGATAGTATACTCTACCCATATCGATCGTAGGCTGCGATACTTCATTCATTTTAACGAAGCTACTGAGGTTTTTGAGGAAATTCGTCCCACGTTCGGCCATCAAGTATTCGTCCGCCAGTTTTAGGTGTATGCCCTCCCCATTGCTTATGGAAAAAGGCGACTCCTGTATTTTGACAGAGATCACGCAAACCTCGCACCCACTCTGGATCACAAGAACGATAGCCATGCCCACTCTCTCCACCACTGATAAGCCAATCAATTCCATCAAGGCATAAGCCATCGAGAGGCCCCAACAGGGGTTCAGCACTAATGAAGTGAACAGAGGCAGGTATCTTGCGGAGAGCATCAACGCGCCAGGCGTAGGAAGAGGTCTCGACAGAGACCCCAAGCCAAATATGAGAAGGCCAGGAGGAAATTCCAGTGAGATACTGGATGTTCTTCGTTATTTTCTCTGTCAGTTGTGTATTGACAAGTCGGGAGGGTCGCTTAGTGAGAACTTGATAAATATGTTGATCGGCACGGATCATGGTATCGAATACTTCGAGTATAAAACTATCTGGTACTTCTTTATGGAACAAATCACTCATCGAATTCACAAAGATACGTCGTGGTTTTTTCCAACTGAGGGGAAGTTCTAATCGATCAGGCCAGAGTTTCAGGTCGAAACCTTGTTCATAAGGATGGTTAGGTACCCCCCGAAAGCGTTCAGCAAATGTAAGCGCGTAGCAATGGTCACATCCAGGACTGACTTGTGTACAGCCTGTAACGGGATTCCAAGTTGCATTTGTCCACTCAATGCTCGTTTTATCGCTCATCAAATACCTCTGAACGTATGTTCTTAACAGTATCATTATACTGTCCTATAGTTGTCAAGTCAAGAATAATGGTAATTACTAGGAAAAGTGGAGGCCTATCGTCTTAATACTTATATTAGCCATATCTCTTCTCGCTCTTTCTCGATCTACTTGCGGGCTATGGCTACAGACCAGAACGAAGTTTTCTTGCATATCTTCTTGTTATTGCAGTTTTTGCCGCCGCCTACTTTATTATCGGATACACCGTAGGGCCGGTTCTATCACCGTTAGGCTCGTTCGTATTCAGAATGACCTCATTTCATGGACGCGGGTTTTTCCCTGGCGGCATCAAACTTGATGATTCAATGACCATCCTTGCGGCCATCGAAGCCTTTGTTGGTCTGCTCATTGAAGTGACGTGTATAGCTATGCTCACCCGTCGATTCTTTGGACAATGATTTTTTTATTACTGCAAAAGGTTGCACGCCGCCTTTTGCTATTCTGCGACATGCATCTTCCTAAGTTGATCCGTCATAATGTATTTCAGTGGAACTATGCGCTGTCTGCGCTTTTGCAAAAGCACTCAGAATTTTTCTACTTGGATGATCTGAAAGAGATACTAACTTATTGACGAGAGCTACAGGTACTAAAGCGTTATCATACATGTGACACTTCAATTTCGCAATGTTATGCAAAACTAAATTAAAATTACCTAGATCGCTTATTGTTGGCTTCAACAAGGGTTCCAAACTAGGCAGTGTTAGCACGTACACGTTTCCATCGATTGCTTTGAAAATCACCTTACTACCATAATATGATGTCCTACCAAAGGGCTGTGAGGAATCACCAGCACCAGGAGTGATATATCGATAAATGTAGTCATTGTTCAAAATAAGCGCATGCTCAGGAGGAATACTATCATGAATGGCATTAGCATGCTCGACGAATGGGCCACTTTTCTCAACGCCAACCAAGTTCATATAGTTCATCGTGCCTTGCCCGTTAGGGTGGGGACGAGTGGTTAGATAGTTCATCAACCTTCGCATAGGCTCATGCATATTTGCTGTCTGTCCAAAGAATGCAAGTGGGCCATCTCTCACAAACAGTATTTCGGGAAGCAAATTTTTTTTCATCTCCCATACCGTTTTCACTAAGTGTACTAAAAGCATTTGCTCTAACACTGCCATTAAATAGCCCAGTATTCCTCCAGCACCTTGTTCGTTATCAACAGCTTCGTGTAATCGGAATACGTCCGTGAGGTAAATGAGGCTGCTACATGTGGGACATTTCAGCTGATCTACTATCCCTGCGGGAATTTGAATGTGGGGCTCATGACAAGTTGGGCAGCTCGCTAGTACCCACATACGATTCGCAATATTGGGATTATATTCTTGAAATAACAACCACCGCAGTGCATGCATTAGTGGTTTTTCACCATCATAGGGTTTCCTGAAGAAATCGAAGATAGACCATCGTACTGACTCGACCAGTGAAGCACAGTGGTTAAGGCAAATATTTTTTGTCGGCAATACGTAAGGAAACCGCTGAATATTACGCAGCTTCGCCATATCTTCAGGATCAATGAATGGCTTCTCATGGAGTGTTTGAAGGTCAGCTTTCTCGAAAAGAAGAGCTCCGAAGTTATAGAAAGTATAGGAACTCGATGGGAATTTTTCCTGAATCGATACCTCGGTAAATCCTCCATCAATCGTGATTACTAGACGAACGCGGTCTTCTATGGGTGGTTCAACCGGAACTACTTGTAGACTAACAACCTCTGAATCAGCAGGTTGCGGAATATTACAGGCTTGTAAGAACTCTTGCACTAGAACGTGCCGAATAATATGAGAGTGGCTGGTCTTACTCGCCATCTCCATTGGTTTGCGTCCATTTTTGCTAGCGTATGCCACAGTTTTTTCCTCCAGATATCCATAGACTTACGTATTTACCGCAAACCGATCTACCTGTACAGGCACTGTAAAGGAGTTAGAATAGGTTTTCACACGAATGAACCCTTTATCGGTGCTAGCACTGAACCTCGCGAGACTTTGAGAAAAATCCTCATAGTCGTAGTACTTCTCAATTTCCTTCAGTTCGTCGGTATTATTCAGATGAGCTACAAACCAGTTCTGCGTATTTTTTAATATGTTGGAACTAATAGAACTGACTTCCTGGGTCGCATAAATGATCCCTATATGAAGTTTTGCTCCTTCTTTTGCTAACCTGTTGTATATCTGGCTCAAATCCTTATCGTCTTTTTTGGGGAAAAGGTTGTGAGCTTCCTCAAAGTATATTTGGATAAAGTTGTTACTCTGATTCTGGATAAATCTGCTCATCGCGTCATTAAAAATACGTTGGCAGATTTTTTCGGAATACATTTGAATGATGGTGGGTTCCCCCTGTGAAAGATCGGCAATGACAATCTTACCCTTTCTGAGTAACTCCAAAATTTTCTCCGCATAAGGTTTGTCGAGGGAGTCTGTATGAAGATCAAGAGATCGCTTCAAAACTAGATAGCCATTACAGTCAACGCTTTTTCCGCCAGGTGTTCGTTTCCTGGTCAGCATCACCAGCAAAGACTTCAGATCCTCGTCTGCCCATTCCCTACCATCATGATCTTTTTTATACTCACTAAAAAAATCCTTGTTATCGCCTAAATCAATACCTTTACCAATGGCATCCCATACACATGTAAACCAATATACTGCTTGGTCCAAGGATATACCCTTGGTTGGGTCTAGGTTGGACAAAGCATTCAGTTTTGCTTCTCCTTGAAATTGGATAGTCAGATTGCCATGCTTAAAACCTGCTGCGTGAAGGCAACATTTATATGCCGCTATGCGACGACCATGCCGCGTCAAAAAACCCTTGTCATCTTTTTTTTCCACAGGAATCCCTAGATCAACCGCACGAAAGTTCTGAATAAATCGGGTATCATCTTCCTTGAGAAGAGACGTCAGTATCTCAAAACCAGCTTCAATATCTTCGTAGAAATTCGTCTTCATTACCCTAAAGCCAGGTTTATCCAAGATACTAAATCGAGTGACTTGATCCTTGTACATTTCAAAAATGGCTGTTCCTTCATCTTGAAGATTGGCATTAGCATACTCACCATTAATGTCAAAGATGATTTGACCAACTGGTAACTTTGGCCCGCCATCTCCCGTAAATGGATCAGAGGGATTCGGATCAAAAAGAGTATTCTGCGTCCTTAATAGATCAGAGGTAAGCTGGGCAGTATCGCTTATCTCAACAGTTGCTTGTATAATCTTCTTCACCGTGTTCGATTTTCCGGTACGAGTCATACCGAAGAGCGCTGTTCTTTTTCCTAAGAAATCAGTAGGAGCCACATAGAACGGGACTTTTGTTTTCTCCTGATCCTGATAGCGTCTACTTGAGCTATAGCGAACTACTCCAATGCGTACATCGGCTACCTGTCCTGGAATAGTATCGCCTTCGCGGAAATTGACGATCTTTTCTAATATGGCACCAGTTGGTTTGTAGACACTGTAGTTATGAGCGCTGTAGAAGTTCTCCAAATCTGCTCCAAAGACGAGGTTTCCTGCGGCGTCCTGGTAAAACGTGCCAAGAACACGACATTCTAGCCCTGAGAAACTAAACTCATAACGGGTATACTCATCCAATTGTGACGACTCTCCACTCACCCGCAGGTTATCTTTGTAATACTCGATCATGGACTTGATTACATCCTGATCAGTAGGCAGTTTCGTCGGCCTTAAAGCACGTAGGAGTACAGCTTCACTCTCGCTTTCTTCGTTATCATAGAATGCTAAAAGAAATGCCCCTTGTGGAATACCGCCAACTCGATGTTTGCGAGCATCGGCAACTAGAACATTGACAATATCATAGTCGAAATAAAAGGGGTGGCCCACGAAAGCACTCTTATCCTCGGCAAGCTTGAAGATGTTAACTGATGCAGCTTGTCTAATTTGATCGGAAATCTTCACACTATTCTCCTTCGTGTGTATTTAAAAATCTTCTGCTAGATTAATCGACGACTTCGACAGTAAGCGATTCAGATAGTGAGAGGTTCTCTGAGAACCGTATTTCTGAGTGTTGAGCATATTCTTGATTTGCTTCAATGCTTACCCATTTGCGACCAGTACTCTGAGCACAAAAGCCTGTAGCATTTGATCCAGCGAATGGATCGAGAACGAGATCATCTGGTTCAGTGAGAAATTGGAGAAAAAAATCTATGAGTTGTAAGGGCATACGTGCCGGATGAGGTTTGATATCATACTCTTTACACTTGCGGAGGTAATAATCATTTGAATTTGTGTGAGCAATGCTAAATGCATTGGTTGGAAAGCGTACTTCCTTCTTGGCGTCAACCGGTTCGATTTCAATGGCGTTCTGCATAATACTACCACCATTGTTCCTTAAGAAAGCATCCTTACTGATAACATGCCCTGATGGTCTTGCCCCAGCATTGAAGTTCCCTCGTTGATGCATACGTTTCGTCGCATTACTATATGGCCTTAGTACCCTTCTATTGTCAGCTTTTGGTCTGTCTGTTTGGGACATCCACCATAGATGGGTGTAGCTATCAGTGACTCGAACGCGTTCAACGGTTACCCATTGTCCTGGAGAAGGTAACCTTGTAGGGTTATGGCAAATAAACTCTTGGCAGAGCCTCAGATTTGCTTCTTTATGTTGGACAAAGCTGAGCAGGGATTGAAGAGGAAGTAAGGATTGTATAGGCCTACCAGGTTCCCAAGCATTGCCTAATTCTATTACAATGGATCCCGTCGGTGTAAGCAAATTAGCAAAAAGGGGTGCGAATGCAGTAAGCCACTGGATGTAATCTTCCCCTTGGCGGTTCCCATAGCGTTTTTTCTCATTTAACGGAAATGGAGGTGAAGTGAAAATCAATTGGACTTTACCGCATAACTCCGCTCCTATAAGTCCTGTAAGAAGCTCTTCAGATTTTCCAATGAATAGCTTCCCCATTTCTGTCGTTTGAAATGGTTCCAACGTCATTTCCTGCCCCACTTGTCTTAAATAGATGTAATTAGTAATCTAGAAAAAATTCATGCAATTATTAGCTCTGGCTTTACAAGAATTATAACATATCTTATAGTAATTTCATTCATAGCTATTACTTATGTGAGAGATGATAACCTTTGTATAATAATATCACTCCGTTTAGCGCTTTAAGATGTGTAAGAACGGGCAGGAATTAGCACAACAGTAACGTCGCCCAACATAAATTGTGCGTCGTAACCCCAAATATTGTACGAGACAACCTTCCCAATCTGAGCCAAATGGAATATAATCGTGCGAAGCCGAATATTGGGGGGAAAGAATAAATGATATGATGGCAACATCAGGGGCAAATAAACAAGTGCCTACCGAGTTAGACCTTGCGGCCTGCAATGAAGCCGACCACACCGTTGTAGGGGTCGTACAAGGCCGGTATACAGAGTACATCTTGCTTATGCAACATGGAGAGAAATGGGGAGGGAAAATCGAGCAAGACCTCGATTTTCGACATCACCTTATGCCTGAATTACCTCCCCATTCGCTTTATGCAAGAATTGGCTATCCCGTTCCACTAGGTGAGCGCAATTTCATGGTAGTGGAAAACTGCATTCTAAAATACGCGGGAGTTGTAGCCGAAGAATTACTTTGCGAGAAACGGGGAGTGAATAGTAGTGAAGTACGCATTGGACAGATTGATATTGCAGAAGCTGAGGGGCTGGCAAGGAGTCGTTTTCCTGAAGATCAACAAGCGCAACAAACAATGCTCTACAATGCAAAATCCCTTGCTCGAAAAATACTCAGTAATCCCGCGTGTTGGAGAGCAGTAGAAGTTTTAGCTCAAGAGCTTAAACTTGCTCCCGATCATATGCTTAAGGAAACACGTATCCATAGCCTTGTTTCTCAAGCACTTAAAACAGCATGAACACCGTAAACCAAATATTCTGCGTTCTTGGCTATTCTTCAGTTTCCAAAAATGGAATAGGTTTTTCTCAGTAGCTTTCAATGCAAAAAGAACGACTTGTTAGAGAGGGTTAATTGTATGGCAAACCAAGAACATCTCGATATCCTCACACAAGGAGTTAAAGCCTGGAACCAGTGGAGGAAAGAGGATCCTTTCACAGAGCCAGATTTGAGCGGAGCTAATCTCAGCAATGCTAAACTATTTGGAATTAACCTTTGTATGGCTAATCTCGAATGGACTGATTTCAGTAGAGCTGATCTCAGTGATGCCGATTTAAGAGGAGCCAGGCTCAAGGAAACAAACTTCAGCATGGCTGATCTCAGTATGGCTAATCTCGAATGGACAACGTTAATTCAGATAAACTTTAGTGGAGCGGATCTTAGGGGAGCAAACATTTATCAAACAAACTTTAGTGGAGCCGACCTCAGCGGTGCCAACCTCAGCGGAATGGATCTCAGCTCAACTGATTTCAGCAGGGTCGATCTTAGAAGTGCTAAGCTCATTAGATCAACTCTCACTAAGATAGATCTCAGTGGAAAGGATCTGAGTGAAATTGATTTCAGTGGTGCCGATCTTCAAGGTATAAACCTCAGTGGAACTAATCTTAGCAAGGCTAACCTTAATAAAGCAGATCTGAGTGGTACAAACCTCAGTGGTGCGGATCTGAGCGGAGCGAAATTGAGAGGAGTCAACCTCACTGAAGCATTCCTCGATGGGATTAACCTCAGCGAGGCCGATCTCAGGGGAACAGATCTTTCAGGAAAAGATTTCAGAGGAGCCAAGTTCAGAGGTGCAGACCTCAGTGGAGCAATCCTAACAGATTCAGATCTGAGTGGAGCTGATTTCAGTACAGCCATTCTGAGAAATGTTGATTTTAGTGAAGCAATTTTGAAACAAACAAATCTTAGCAGAGCTAATCTTGCCTATGCAATTTTTAATGGCGCTATCCTCAATGGCGCTATCCTCAATGGAGCAGATCTGAGAAGGTCAGACCTCCGCTGGGCAGATCTATGGAGTGCAAAGCTCATCGGAGCTAATCTTAGTAGTGCAGACCTGAGCGGATCTGATTTCAGTGGAACCGACCTGAGCGGAGCCGATCTTAGTAAGACCAATTTGGTAGAAACAATTCTGAGAGATGCAGTTCTGACGGACTGTTTAATATACGGAATAGCCGCTTGGAATGTGCGACTCGAAGGAGCAACACAGAACAGCTTAATCATCACACCCGAAAATGAACCCCATATCACTGTCGATAATCTCAAGATTGCTCAATTCATCTATTTGCTCCTCAACAACCAGGAAATCCGTGATGTCATTGATACGATTGGTCAAAAGGGTGTCCTCATACTTGGCCGTTTTAGTGAAGAGAGAAAGCTAGTTCTTGATGCTCTTCGGGAGAAACTACGCACGCTGAATTTTCTCCCTATTGTCTTTGATTTTGAGCGCTCGGCGGAGCGCGATTTCACCGAAACCATTATGATACTGGCCGGTCTATCCTGTTTTATCATTGCGGATATCACGAACCCAAAGTCAACTCCATTGGAGTTGCAGGCAACAGTTCCCAATTATATGATTCCATTCGTACCTATTATTCAGGAAGGCGAGCAGCCATTTTCCATGTTTCAAGACCTGGAAGGGAAATACGACTGGGTTTTAGATATCTTGGTTTATGACACACCCTCCAACCTCATAAAAGGCTTGGAGAGAGCAGTAGTGAAACCTGCCTTAGAAATGCGTGATGAGTTATTGTCAAAAAAGGTGGAGCAATTACGAACGAGACACATAGAAGATTATTTATAAACAAGTCTACTATTCACAGCTTCGCAGAAAAAACCATGTGCGACCCAGGAAGTATTTAGTAGCCTTCTTTCTACATTGCAACCAATGCTGAATGAGCATATAATAAGCACGACTACACATCAGAAGAGATCAACCAACAACGTAGGTAGGTATTCATGGCAGTCAAAATTTTCTGTTGTTATGCGCATGAAGATGAAGCACTCCTGAAGAAACTCAAGACGCAACTTAGACCCTTGCAGCGGCAGGGTCTCGTCGATGTGTGGTATGACCGCGACATTAGCGCAGGGACAGAATGGGAACAGGAAATCAAAGAGCAACTGAATACCGCTCAGATCATTCTGTTACTGGTGAGTCCAGACTTTATGGACTCAGACTATTGCTATGGTATTGAGATGCAGCGAGCAATAGAGCGCCATGAGCGTGGAGAGGCAATAGTTATCCCCATTATTCTTCGCCCAGTCCATTGGCAAATACCACCCCTAAATAAGCTTCAGGCTCTCCCGACAGATGCTCTTCCTGTCATGAGTTCTGGATGGCAGTATCAGGACGAGGCGTTTTTCAACGTGACCGAAGGGATCCGCAACGTTGCAGTGAAAGTCATGTCATCGTTTACTCCTTCCTCACAAACGCTCCCGATCGAGCCATCGAAACCAGAGCCGACAGAAACTCCTGCGACTGTGCTAAAGAAACAAACGAGAAAACCTGAACCTCTGGTAACGCCTGAAGATTTCTCTTGGTATTGTATCCGCACCCTCACAGGGCATAAAGACTCCGTTAAGAGTGTAGCCATGAGTGCCGATGGGCAGATGCTTGCCAGTGGGAGTAGTGATAAGACAATCAAGTTGTGGAACCTGAAGACCGGAGACCTCCTGCGCATCCTCACAGGGCATCGCACCCTCACAGGGCATGAAGACTACGTTTGGAGTGTAGCCATCAGTGTCGATGGGCAGATGCTTGCCAGTGGGAGTAGTGATAAGACAATCAAGCTGTGGAACCTGAAGACCGGAGACCTCCTGCGCACCCTCACAGAGCATGGAAACTCCGTTCAGAGTGTAGCCATGAGTGCCGATGGGCAGACCCTTGCTAGTGGGAGTAGTGATCGGACAATCAAGCTGTGGGAAAAGAAATGATTTGATATGGTACAATCATCCTGCTCTAAGGAAAAATAACTTTCTCGTCGGTAGAAAAAAACATATCCCTTACGTCGCACAATGCACAAATTCTGACGCGCTTCCACACCCCCTGAGGCTGATGGCTCTTACAGTTCTAGACCTGTCGCACGTAAAAACGCGATTATAGGATAAAGTGAAATTTTGGTGTCTTTGGCAGTTTCAATAAGGCACGGCTAACGCCGAATTGAAAATCCCCTCCCCGCGTGGCTACCGTCTCCACCTTGACTTCATGTGGTAAAGCACTGCGTGCCGACACGACCGACGCTCCCCACCACCTTCGGTCATTCGTTTCGCTCTGCGAGTTTACCACATGGTCAAGGTAGTACGGCTTAACGCCACTTCCCCACCAGGTACGTGCCTCACTCTCTCCCTCTTCTCTCTCTGCTAGCCTGACCCTACAACCCCCCCGCCAATACCGTACCGAGCCACATGTTTTTTGTGAATGTACTGTCCGCCCGCCTTAGGACATCGCTACAGAGTAGTATTCCCGATATGCACACCTCAGGATGATGCCACGCTCCCTCGCTCGTGCCAGCATGGGACGTTCGTACTTATTTTTCCTTTTTTCCCCTATACTCATCCATGGAGGTAAAGCTATCAGGCGGTGTTAGGCAACACCATTCCAGCTTTGTAGCACCTAGAGAATTTGTTGCAGTTAGCTCGAAAGAAAGGAGGAGCAGACTGGCTATTTACGGTTTTGTAGCGCGGATGTTTATTGAACAGGAGAGTAAACAACAGGAGGAGCAACACCATGAACTATGTCTACCTTGACAATAAGTACAATGAGTACTTAGTTGACGACGAGGCGTATCAACAGATTGAAGCCATCGTTCAGGCAAGCAAGTATTGCATGTAGGCCTAATACATACATTGGTGACACCAGGGGCAAGATAGCTATATAGCTGGAAAGGAACGACGCGTGCCCAGTTTTATGCCCATTGCACCATGTCCGCCAGGCTCGTCAGTCTCACCGGTAGCTCTTGTTGCCCGGCGGTGTATTCGGCAG